>Ga0247733_1000176_pt1 | contig 76503 bp, 82 predicted proteins | sample UWRJL043104R2_FD_180932 | JGI IMG/M metagenome (GOLD analysis project Ga0247733, IMG submission 180932) | Plant litter microbial communities from Arlington Agricultural Research Station in Wisconsin, United States - UWRJ-L043-104R-2 | ecosystem: Environmental > Terrestrial > Plant litter >...
AACCAACCCTTCCCCTCCCACCCACACGCCCAAAAACCCGCCCAACGCCTCGAAGCTGAGCGCCTAGAAGCCAGCCGCCGCGCCCGCGAAGACCGCGAAAGAATGGAAGCCGCGCATCAAAACGCCCTCGCCGAACTCTCAGAAGAGCAACGCGAGGAAATCAGCGAAGCGTTCAACCTCTTCGACCTCGACAAAGACGGATACATCGATTATCATGAGTTGAAAGTCGCGATGAAGGCGCTAGGTTTCGACTTGCCCAAGGCGGAGATATTGGGGATTTTGCAAACGAATGGGGTGCAGAGTCAGCAACAGGGTGGGACGGGCAAGGGGAAGAGGGCCGAGGGACAGTATGCGCCACCTGCTAGGTTGCTACTTGGTTTCCAGACTTTTCAGACGCTTATGGCGCAAAGAATATTGGCGAGGGACCCGCAAGATGAGATTGTGAGGGCCTTTGAGCTGTTTGATGAGGGGGGGAAGGGAAGGATTACTCTGCAGGATCTTACGCGTGTGGCGAGGGAGTTGGGCGAGGGACTACAGCATGAGGAGTTGGTGGCTATGATTGAAGAGTTTGATATGGATGGCGATAACGCAATTAGTCGCGAGGAGTTCATCAACATTTGCCTGGGCTGACAGGCGAACTGGCGGAGTTGGGGGTGTTTGGTTCTGTTGCATTCTGGTTGGTTCGGGCGTTGGGTGCATTCGGGGCGGTACGGTGGAACGGTGGAGTAAAGCGATTCATATACCAATGTCACTTCAAAGCAGTTACTTTCAAACAGAACGATCACTTGCACTGAGAACTATATGCACAATTCAGTGAACCGACCACCAATAGACAAGCAACAAAGGAAAAAGACGCGTTGTACAAAATAGTTCTTCCGTCTCTCCAGCTATTGACCTGGCGAGATCAACAAGCCCTTCTTCTGTGCATCATGTGCCCAGCCACCAGCCAGCGCCTCGCCACCACTCTTCAGTCCATAGTCTTTAATTCTAGCCTCAAGCTCTGGCCTGAAGTGCCTGATCAAGCCCTGCAACGGCCATGCAAATGCCTCGCCCAATGCACAGATAGTGTGGCCCTCAACCTGCTTCGTCAGCTCCTGCAACATATCAATTTCGCGTTCCCGCGCTTGGCCCTTGTAGAAGCGGTCCATGATCTGGTGCGTCCACTTTGAGCCCTCACGGCATGGTGTGCACTGGCCGCAGGATTCGTGGTGGTAGAACTTTGCGAGACGGGTGATGGCACGGACAACGTCGGTGGATTTGTCCATGACAATGACAGCAGCGGTACCGAAACCAGACTGCGAATCCTTGAGAGCGTCAAAGTCCATGAGCTGGTCGTCGCAAATGTGCTTGGGGAGAATGGGTGTAGAAGAGCCGCCGGGGATGACGGCAAGCAAGTTGTCCCAACCGCCACGGACACCGCCGCAGTGTTTTTCGATCAGGTCACGGAGCGGGATAGACATCTCTTCCTCGACGGTGCAAGGGTTGTTGACATGTCCGGAGATGGCGAAAAGCTTGGTTCCAGCATTGCGCTCACGGCCGAAGCCGGCAAACCAGCTGCCTCCTCGTCGACAGATGGTGGGGGCCACAGCGACTGTCTCGACGTTGGCGACGGTGGTGGGGCATCCGAACAGACCAACGGCTGCAGGGAACGGAGGCTTGAGACGGGGCTTTCCGGGCTTGCCTTCCAGTGACTCGATGAGCGAAGTCTCCTCTCCGCAGACGTAGGCGCCCATTCCGCGGTGAATAAAGACGTCAAAGTCATAGCCGGACCCGCAGGCGTTCTTGCCGATCAAGCCAGCCTGGTATGCCTCTTGGATAGCACGCTGCAAAACGGTGGCTTCATGGTAGAACTCGCCGCGAATGTAGATGTAGGCGGCAGTGGCGTTCATGGCGCGTCCAGCAACGAGGCAACCCTCGATGAGCTTGTGGGGGTCCTTGCGCATGATTTCGCGATCCTTGCAAGTTCCGGGCTCGCCCTCGTCGGCGTTAACCACCAGGTAGCGGGGCTTGCTGTCTTTTTCCCAGTCCTTGGTGTTCATGAACGACTGCGTCTTGTAAGTAACCGCCTATGCATATGGCTTGCTGTTCGCGTACCCATTTCAGTCCAGAGGGGAAACCAGCACCACCTCGGCCACGCAGTCCAGAGGCCTTCATCTCCGAGATAATCTGCCCATGTGTCAGTGACATTCCATAGTCCTATCCTCAATGTACGCACCCAATCGTGGCCCTTCAAAATAATCTCCTTCGTCTTGTGCCAGTCGCCATACTTCATGGCGCTCTTGAGATCGGCGCCATGGTGTCCGTACAGGTTCTGGAAGATGCGGTCCTGGTCCTTCAGCCCTCCGTATGTCCGCTTCGGCGCATCTGTCACGGTGGCCAAGGTCCTCCTCTGCGATCGTGACGGGGTGGCGGCGGTTGAAAGGCGCGATGCTGCACAGGTGGCCGGGAGCGCTCGATAGGCAACGGCGCTCAGCGTCTGCGGGGCGGGGGCATGGCGGGCGAGCATCGTGGGCACGGGATTGAGGTGCAGCCGTGCAATTGATGCGCTGGGGGCGAGCTGTGCGATGTTGTCTATGGAAGCGTTAGGGCATCAGGTCCGCGAACGAAGTGCGCCAAGCTCTGCGTAGGTCATCCGAAATGCCGGAGCGCGATTGGCTGGGGCAGAGTCGTGCACGTCAAGCCGAGATTTTGTGGCCGAGACACCGACACCATCAACCTAGCATCCTCAAAACCATCGTCATAATCGTTGAAGAGGTGTTTGTTTTTGTTCAGTTCATGTTTGATCACACAAATGTACCAGTTCTACCGCTTTATGGACCAACCCATCCCTACTGCTGCACTGTTGAAACTCACGAGGTCTATAGTTCTAGATGCACCAACTGCGAGGAAGCTGCCTCAGGGATTTGATCGAACCAGATGCAGCTCTATATAAATCTTGGAAAGTCGCCAAAACAGAACTGTCCCGAAAATTCTTTTGGCGTAATGTTCTCTCACTTTTCCCTTCCGTTCGCGACTGTGGTCGGGCTCAGGAATACCTTCACCTCACACCACTCTCTTATTCTATGAGCAACAACACGCTATTATACATCCTATCTCTCTCTCTCTCTCTCTCTCTCTCTCTTACTCTTCTGCACCTTTACTCAATTCTTCCCTGGGGTCCACTAGCTCCATCAAGTATGTAGTAGCCACAGTGTATAACCTCCTCACATTCCGACTCCTTCTTCTACCCCTTCACTCTTGACGTAACAATACCAACAGTACCCGCCTGATTGCCTATATCTACTGGCGCATCCTGACCACTAACGTTCCTCTGCAATGGTGGACCTACAATCCGGCAAGCCAACGCTGCTCTCCGACGGCAAACGCATGCGGTCAATTTGGCGCCCCAGTGATGGCAATGGCGAGCCTTCTCGCCATCTTGTCGAGCGCTCAATAACAACCCTCAAAGGTCATCCCACGTGGAAGCTATTCATCGATGACATCGAACTCCCCATCTTGCGAGGCAGCGCTAACGAGCCGCCACACTACGTCTACCTCGGCGACAAGGCATGCTACACCGTTTGGTGCACAGCGCTGTATACGAAGGACGAGCTGCGTGAGTTCTGGCCGTTTGACTTCGACAATTTAGGCAATGTCAAGACAGGCAGAAAGAATCGGGGTGGTCCGGCGTACTCTGACGAGGACGAGACGATATTCGCGAAGACGCCATTGAGAGGCAAGAAGAAGTGGTATGAGTTCCTTGGCGCCCCCGAGGAGGTAACGGATTACGCGCCGATTCGGCCCAAGAAGAAGACTAGGGCGGAGATCGAGGTCGAGAAGGAGTACGCTGAGCGGGACCGCATAGAGAGAGATGACAGCGAGGACGTGCCTCAAAGCGAGTTACTTAGGAGCCCTCAACCTGCGTTGACTATTGATGGCACGCCCGTTCGCGATACGGACGATATCGATCCCTCGCGACCCCTACCTTTCCCATCTCCTCACATTCCGTACCAAAGCTCGGAGCGTCTTCTACCGGAAAACTCACTGTCTCTTGGACTGAAGCCTCTTCCCCTAAGTTCTCGTACCGTGGTCAACCCTGTTGGGACCCAGCAAACGCCACGCAAGCGCAAGTTGATCCAGCCATTCGATGTCAGCTCCAGCGAGAGTAGCCCGGTCATGTCCTCTCCAAAGCGCACCAGTCTTGGCTCCGATCCGATGCAGACGCCCTTGAGGGTAGTCCCGACCAGCTTCAGCATGGATGGGGCCAGTGACTATGACGGTAGTTACAACGTTGGTATGGATGGAGCCAACGACTGCGACAGTGAGTACTATGATACCCTAGCTGAACGCTGCACACGCGCCCAGATCACACGACCGGAGTCTGGACTACAATCTGGGCTACAATATGTACGGGGCAATGTCGCACAACTCAAAGAAGAGATCGAGACTCTAGTGCGTAGCTGATCCTGTCTACCTTCCCATCCACTGACGTCGAACCAGACCGCACAGAACGAGTTTCTTTCCAAGGAAAATCAGCACCTGCGAGCCGTGCTCGTTCAGCTCCTCGCCGCGAACGCAGGCTATCAGGCCAATCTTAGCAGTCGCGTGGTCGCCCTCCAGCGTGCGTCTAATTCGTATCACATGCTTGGCAACGAAGTTCAGCGTATCGCTGCGGTTGCTGCTGCTGAGGTTGCTCCTACGAAACTGTTGAGTGACGACATTGGAACTGTGTTAGATGGCCCGGGTAAATATATGTACGACAATGGACTCGACGAAGAGTGGCGGGTGTTGCAACTTGAGGCAGACAAGTTGAATAGGAGGAAGGACAACACCCCGCCGAGCTCTCAGCAGAAGCTCTGGAACTTCTCTTGAACTGCGGATTGTGCGTTGAGAATACCCTGTATCGGTTATGCGGCTCCTACTCTGGCTAGTTGGGCGCTGCACGCACGTGCAATATGCTTCAGGTCGGGCTTTACGTGGAGGGGTAACGATTACCTTTGGTGTGCTATACGGTTTACTTCTGGTGCGATCTCTCTTTCCCGCACTCCCTTCACGCCCCTATTTTTCCTTAACTTCTGTAGAGACACCTCTTTGCACCTTACCCCATACTCATAGTCGCTTAAAGGTCTCTTCTCATTCATGTCCCATGGTCTACCTTGCCAACAGTCAGCGCCTTTTTCGCTATCAATCAGGCTCGCTCCTTCAGTCAGACGCCGAAAACCAATCTCGACGTGCTGTGCAGCGCCCGTCTTTGAGCACGTCCTCAATTACGTGGGGTGTATTCCCCCTGCAGGTCAATATCATCAAGTCTTCTCGATGCTGTCATCCATCACCACCATCCCCATTGCGGTGCACACTAGTCCAACATCCATTACTGCACAGGGCTCTTGAACTAGCCAATAATTGTCCTTGGCTTTGCAAGACCGCGGAGACCGGAGAACATAGTCTGGACCGCCTGCCCCTTTTCAAAGTAATTATGTTGTCCCCCGTGAAGCTTTGAACTCCATGGCTGCGACTGGGAAGAGTTTGTTCTCCTGCTTTGGAGAAGGGGGCTTGTATAAATATGGAAGGCAGGAAGGAGCGTATTGAATGCGTGAGGACTAGGGATTGACGGAGACATGCCATGTGCTGTTGAATTGCGGTTGGGGAACGGTCCTGTGATATAATCCAAATCTCCACTCGTTTGAGTGTCGAACCTGGAGATAATATCTCCTATGTATTGCAACGGCAGAGGAAGACGTTCGTGCGAAAGCAGCTTGTGTTAGAGCATTTGTGCGCGAATGTCCGACACTTTGGAAGTTAAGGATATCGGTATGTAATTAACCCCTTCTTTTCCCTGTTCCACGTTGTTATTGTGATATGAAGGCGTTCACATGCCGGCAGCGTTGATCAATATAATGGTAATATAGATCACCAAACGTTTTATTTTTCATAAAGATCAAAGGAGCGTATCTAGCAAACCACCTACACAATTTTCCATCACCCAACCTTCACCAGCACCACTTACTTCACTGCTACGTCCAACATAAATCTTGGATCTAGCATCTCACTCCCCGAACGTGAGAACCACCTCACTAAGTACAATGAGCATTCGGCCCAGCACAAGCATTCTTCCCTCCGCAAACCACCTTAGGTTCAACCTGCCAATCACCGTAGCAGTGCCAGAGTGAGTTCCACGCATCACCGTTGTTGAAGTCGCATTTGCCGAGTTTTTCGCAGAGAGTGGTGCGGAGGCCTTGGGCGTCCCATCCTACAGTTTTATCAGCATACGTCGAATAAGCATGGGAAGGCGAGAAAGTGCGTGTGTCGTGGGGTTGTTGTGTGTTAGGGTGGGCAAGGTTTGCATAGGACACACCGTTCTGATCGATCAACCACCATCCGCAGTAAACTTGTCCGGGCGTACATTTTGTCGCACGGGCAGAAAGCTCGGGGGAGCTGGTTGGAGAGGCAAAGGTGGTAGTGACAAAGGCTGCCGTGACGGCGATGAAGTTGGAGAGTTGCATGGTGGGTGATGTTTTCGTGGTAAATGTTCAATGAGTGAAGTACAAGAGTTGTTATATGCTGAGAAGATGCTTGATGCTCGATGCTTTGAATCCATATGTTGAACCAGCAAGCAGTCTTTATACCCTTCATTGCGAACACCAGTGAGCCCCTCGTAAGAGCTTGTACTAGTCGAGCACTCGGGGTAGCTCACATTCAATCTAATCTCAGCTGTTCTTCTCACCGACTCACACCGGTCTGTGTATCGCAAGACGTTCCTCGGGTAGCACGACAGTGGAGTTGAGATCCGCACACACAACGGGTCGCTTCAAAGTGCGCCATCACGACTACGTCCACGAATTATCCGGCTTATTGAGAGCATATTGCCGTGGCAGCGTCCCGATTCAGAATTGTCAATATCTTGCACTGTCGTCGGGGCTCGGTTCTGGCGTTGATTTTGACTAATGCCGAAGTAGCTGAGGACCGGCGTTGAGCGCATTGGGGTTAGAGCTGACGACACCGCTTCGTTATGCATGGCCATACAATGTATTCGCCGGTATCGTATGATATGGTGGCTCTTTTTGTGAACTTTTTCGTGCTCTTACATGCCCAAGTCCCATGCATGGCCATAAACGCAATATTTGTCTTCCTAGCTCTTCTTTCCTTCCCCTGTTTTGACAGCCGACTTGCCAAAGCATACACTTCAAAAGCAAAACATATGCTTCAAAAACAATTTGTGAAATAGACTACGATGCTCCCAAGATTCTTTTCTAGGCGATAAAGTGTGTGCACAATGTCCGACATATCAATATCAGCCATTCAACTCCACAACAATCTTCCTCGCAGATACACCCTTCCGGCACATGTTAATGCCTTCCTGCAATTTCTCCAGCCCACTCCCTAATACAAGTGGTTCGGGCTTTGCCCTCAACTTCCCATTACCCAGCCCGTTCCTCATAAAGTCCGCCCACACGATTTGCCAAACTGTGGGCCCGCCATCCTCCGCATAGCGCGGAGGCGGCCCACTCAATCTCTCCACTCCCTCCGGCAGCACAAGGCCTGAGGAATCAGGCAAGGTAGTGAGTATCTTTCCGCCTCCGAATGCCTCGAGGAACTTGGCGCACGCCATGGTAGTGGCATCTGAGGCGATTGGATCGTATGCGCCAACAACCTTCTTTCCTTGGGCAGCTTCAATCATGTTCGTGACTACTTCTGGATCATTATAGTCGAAAACTTGCGAAGCACCCAATTCCTTAACATAGTCGAAGTTTTCAGACGACGCAGTCGCAAATATACTCAAGCCAGCTGCCGAGGCCAGTTGTATAGCGCAGGAGCCGACACTGCTGCTTCCACCCCACACCAACAGCACCTTCTTGCGATACTCCGCCGGTGCGAGAGATGATGTACTTGGAGCATCGATGCCAAGAAACACAGGCTCGAACAGCGCCCAAGACGCCGTCGTCAGCGCAAGGGGGAGAACAACAGCATTCGGGAAGGGCATGTCATCGGGAATACGAGCCACGACGGTCTCAGGCGCCACAGTGTATAGCTGGAACGCGGCGCTCTCTGGATTGCCATCGATTGTACCAGGAGCAAGTGCTGCGACTCGGTCGCCTTTCTTGAAAATAGTGATCTCTGAACCGACTTCGACGATAGTACCAGCGATATCCACCCCGAGTATCTGTGGCAGCTTTTATCAGTACATTGAAATAATATGGAGAGCAATAGCCTACGTGTGGATATGATTTGATAAGAGCGCCATAATCTTGTTGCTTCCAATCGAGAGGATTCATGGCCAGGGCATGGTTGCGGATCAGAATCTCATTTTTGGCGGGCTGGGTGATCGGGGCTGGTTGGATCTCCAGACTGGATTTGGGCGAAAGCAAAAAGGCGGCCTTGTTTTCCATGTTTGTATCTGTCGATTGCAATCTTCAAAGTTGATAATGTGTGATGTGTTTTTGCAATGGCTCAACCGACGTCTTTATGTCCTTCTAACGCGGCTCTCGTAGGTCCGAACGAGCCAATATTCTCTGGCCATGGTGAGCCATATATCATGATGCCTCGTGGAGTTGTGTTCATTGCATATGTCCCAGGCTGTACGATTCAGATAATCAGTGAAAGGAGTCGATAGATGAGGAGAAGTTGAGCCGGGAGACGGATTTAAGCCATCCGGCCATTCCACTTTGGGAACTGGCTTACGCGAGCCAACGATGGATTACCCCGGTGTAGTTTCCTCGTGCCCCGTCTCTGGTCATCCATCTCTCACTCATTCTTTTTGCTATTCCGCTACAGCCCTCGTAGGTAACCTTGAGAGGCCAGTTTCACGTAGCTTGCGTTTTGCATCCATTGGACCTCCGAGGCACACCATGGAATCCGCTCCGCCTTCGAGCAAGAAGGCCCCTTATAAGAGGAGAGTTACAGATAAGCGGCGTGACCAGAATCGTGCTGCGCAAAAGATTTACCGTCCGTTTATCCTTCTAACCTAGATTAGATGCATTGTCCGGTACTGACACAATCTCAGGAGCAAAGCGTAAAGAGCGACTAGAGCTTTTGGAACGTCAAGTCACTACTCTACAAGATCAGGAGCATGGCGACAATCTCAACAGTTGTGCGCAAGATCATCCTTCGGTGATTATACAATCCAACACAGTGCCTTCGGAGTTAGGCGATAAGGAGACAAGCTCTCCAGGCACAACTACTTTATCGCCGTTCAACGATCCAGCAATTGCGGGACTTAGAAGCCTACTAAAAGTCGACAACCAACAAGATGCAGATGTGTTGCTCGGATTTGCGTTGAAAGAGAAGCCCGACATAAGCAAAATCGTCCTTGCAGGCCTCCGAGCACTCAAGATGGAATCCGATCTCGCCTCAAGCACGGATGGTACATGTCAGATCGAAGTTGCGCAGCCGCTACTCCGGCCTGAATCGTGTTCGAGTTCACCGAATTATGTACAAATGCTCCCGGATGTCCTCGCTGATGGCATTTTCCTTCGACATCAATCCACGTTGGACGTCCTCAACCAAAACTGCCAAAAGATCGGGCTCCGACTCGAGGACTTGTGGCGTCCTACATGCATATCACCATGGTACTCGCCATTCCCATCATTCCCTTCGGCTCTTGTTACTCTCGACAACGTCCCTCCAGATCTTTACCCAACGCCTGCACAACGCCGCTATCCTCACCATTCTTTCTTTGATCTGATACCCTTCCCTTGGCTAAGAGAGCGGGCCATCATACTCGACTCCCTTGATGCCCCACCCTTCGATCGTTTCGAGCTCAAACAAGATATCATTAGTGGTGGAATGATATGTTGGAAGTCGAGAGCGGGAGCTGAGGGTTTGCCTTGGGATCGAAGGAGCTGGGAAGTTCAGCCTTGGTTTTGGACCAAGTGGAGTTGGTTGATTGAGGAGCAGGGCAAAGTTGAACAACAGTCGCGTTGGTGGAGGGCTTTGAGGGGAAAGTGAGAACTATGATAAACGCGGATTGGTCGCATCATATCACTGTAGGTTGCGCTCCGGACTAGCCCTCCGCGTTTCCCTCATGATAACTCAACAGTCCCAGAAGTTCTTCTTGATACTCATACACCGGTCGTTGATACACCGGATAGCTATTTATCAAGCTGTCACCCAGTTGATACCCTGGCTTGCTGAAGTAGTCCATCATTCTGCCTATGAAGAACGGACCATTGCCAGCCGATTCGTCGTCGTATATTTCTTGCGGGGTAGGTAGATCTTGGGCGGAAGCGACACTGCTGGCACTGTGCGATTGGGAGGCTGATGTGGGCATGGAGGTGTCGAGCCGCAGCGCGGTATGTGGTGGTGATGGGAGTGGTGAGGTCTGGACGGAGGCGTCGGCGTACGTGGGTCGGGATGCAGGGTGAAATCCACATTTGCAATGTTCAGGGGATTGAATAGGGATCTTCGCGGGAATGAATTGCGGGTCGGCCAACTTTGTGGAGAGTCTTGGTACTGTGGGCGTTGTGATGGGTGGCGTTGGTAGTGGCAGGGCTGGTACTGAAGGTGGCGGCGTTGGTGCTGGTGGCATGGTGTGAGTGAGCTGCAGCTTTGCGTCCTCGAATATCCGTGGGAACGCGGTGGGCTTGAAGGACATGCTGAGAGGACGTAGCTTACTTGTCGATCTAGATCGTGTGGGGCCTGAGATAGGCGACGCGATGGTGTCGTCCACAATCACATCTATAAGGTTTAGATCCGCGTCTGAAGATGGTCTGAAGGGAACTGTGGTTGCTGTGCTGTATGTCGAGGATTGTGACGTGAACAAAGCCTCTGAAGGGGGCCGCGCAAACGATAGCGAGCTGAGCGACGTGTCGGACATAGTTCGAGATGAAAACGAAATGCTAGGCGGTCGAGAGGATGACTGCTGCGAGGCGGCGGACGACCGTCTACTTGACGAGGGGCTTTCAATAGCGGGAGCAATTTGCTGCTTTGCACTCGAACTTGGAAGTGGTCGAAAGAACGATACACTGGTACGGGCCCTTCTCAGTACCGGCTTCTCTTCCAATTCCTCTGGGGTTGGCGCCTTCACTTCTGGCTCTTTGTACTCCAGCTTTCCGTATTTGTCGGATGCGAAGTACTCATCGCCGCGGCCGAAGACTACCTGCAGTGACGCGAAGTCGCGTTCTGTGCCATCTGTAGGGTATAACCATTGCTTGAGCGCAGGTTGGAGGTCGTAGCCATCTGACATCCTGTCAGCGAGCGACAACGAAGACGTGGGCTCTCTTTACCTTGCCTGTATTCGCCGGCCTTATTTCTCCAACACACATAGTATCTCTCGAATGCGCCGAATGCGCACACGGCAAGATCGTCTAAGCACTCTGGGTCTTCGGGGTCTTGGGGTATCTGGCCGAGGCGTTCATATAGACGAGTTGAAGAGTTCATCCTGTATCACTATGTACTCAGCGTGTTCATATAGGGGTCAACAGCATCTGCTTACCTATTCAACTAGCGGTGGTAGGTTCTCCTCAGGTCATGGGCAAGTCGAGTCAAATCGAAGCAACGAAGCCCAGCTTCATCTAAGGGCAATCGAAAAAAAAATAAACAAATAAGTGAAAGAACTTACGTCTCCGATACTACATGCTCTCGCAACAAAGACCAAGCCACAGTGAGATCGATGTCAGTCAGAAAGTCGGAAACTAAGCTCAAAATCCTTATGGCGTGAGAGACGCGCGAACGCAAGCAACGTCCTCCCATACAATCCGATACGCTGCTGAAGCTGTCGCAGAATGAAGTGGGGCTTCACATTCCATTTGCTCTGCAGACGGTGGTTCGAGTTTCAGAAAGATGGTTGGCTTGTGCGTTGGCCTGCCACCACACATGCTGAAACAGGTACCGGATGTGAGGCTCAGCTTGGGTATGTGGCGAAGCATTAACCTGGTGCAGTCGAGATGTCGGAAGTGGGATAAATAAGGGATGTAAATTTTGGAGCGGGAAGCAGATGAAGAACCAGGGATGGGCAAAGCAGAAGTGTTGCTTTCCTGTCGAAGGTCTACACTAGCCATATTTTGGTTGGGCTGGACAGTTCCAGCAACAGCCATTCGCTCTCACCCTTTAAGCTGAACGTGTGCAGCTATAAAAGCAAGCTCCAGCTTACGACTTGAGGCTATTGCGGTGTTTCCTCTGATTATCTCGCATGGTGTTCTCGTGTATTGGAAAACGTCATATCGAACTACGGTATGCCCACAACCAGTCTGCAGTTAAAGTACGCACAAGAGCAGTTCTGTAGTTAAGGTATGACTCTTTCTAGAAGCCGCTTCGTATAAACGAAATCGCGACTAGACTATGCCGTCGGTTTCTCTATTTATTAGAAAATCAGACACCAACAACGAAGCATAAAGCGCCATAGCACCTGCAACTCCTATGCTCATGATCCTGCGCGTCTCCTTCGGGGCTCGCCACCCCACAGCTCGCAGATGACTGAAGGAAAGCCTTTTGGTCGGCTACCATATCCTGCACGGCTTGCTCTAACTCCATAGGACCTGTTTACAAACATTTCCTGATACTGTAAGAAATGCAAATACATTCAAAATCGCTTTTCCCCAGAATCCCTCCGCTTCGACTGAAGCACATCCTTCCTGGCATCCCTCACTGCATCATCGCCATTATCCCTCGACGTGCCTCTCCTCCCTGGTGGTGGCACTCTCCTCCCCTCTTCTCGCCCGCCAGTCCCCCCAACCAAATCCCCAATCTCACGATAAAGGCTAGAATTAGTCCGACTCCGCTGCAAACCCGGCGGCGACTCAGAAATAGCTTCTCTACCGCCAATACGAAGTGTCATGGCTCGGTTACGCGTGCCTGATGTCATCGTCGCGGTCATGCCTTTTCTTCCTGTTGAAGTGGACGCTGGCGCTGGAGACGTGGTCGTTCGCGTCAGTGGCCTTGGTGTTGGACTTGCTCGAGCTGAAGAAGCCAAATTCAGGGACCGTTGGGAAGAGACTGATGCGCTTCTTGGTAGTGGCGGCGCTGGAGGTGGCGAGTAACGTGAGTTCTGTGCTGTTCGCGTAGTAATCTTCGTAGGAGGTTTCGCTGTGCTCGGTCCGCGGTTGAGCTTGGGAGACTCGGCTTTGTTGCGACCGATTGATGATGTTACACCTCTTGAAGAGGTCTGCGAGGCACGAGGTCGTCGTGCCTGTTCTGTCGAGGTTGTTCGGGCGCGATCGTTAGAAGGCGGCCTTCGATCTGAACCCAACCGGCCTTTGGACACCCCTGTATCTGTAGGGGTGGTTATGGAGGTCTTACGCTGGATCTTATATTCAGCGCTTATACGACCACTCCGCCTTGCCGTTTCGTTTCGCTCCTTGGTAGTATCCGGCGGCGTTATAAAGCCACCAAACACTGCCGGGTCAGACTTCTTTGTCGAAGTCCTCTTACGCTCTCTACTTTGTTCCTCAGCCGCAAGATTCGAATATTCTGACGCAGACGACTCAGCGGCGCTCACAGGTCGAGGAGGAGAAGTATCGTCATAGTTACTCGACAGGTCTTCAGCTGTCTGCCCTCGCGCCCAAGCCTCGAACATCTGCGCTTGAGCGATTGCACGAGTGCCACTATTCCGGTTGAGTCTAGGCGTTGTCCGCTTCTCAGTAGAAGAAGTATTTTGGTTCGGTGACGTGGCTTGGGGAGATCTTGGAGGTCGAGTAGGAGGCGTACGTTGTCGTTGGTTGGAGGAGGGTCTAAGTCGCAGAGATGCTGGTAAGGGTGGGGGAGCGGTAGCTGCTGTTCTTAGATGTAGGGACACGGGTTGGGCTGCGGAAGGAACTGGTACTGAGGTTGAGCTTGGAGATGATGCATTGTCTTCCTCGAGTGATGACGGTTCCGGTGGCGGTGGTGGTGAGAATCTGGATTGGGCTTCAGACAGCGGGGTCGTGCTTTCTCTAAGCGTATCGTTTCGCTCGAACTCTTCTATCGGATTTTCAGCCGCCGGCGGTGGCGCTATAGGCACCGTCGTAGAGTACGCCGGCGGAGGCGTTGGAGGTATCGGTGGAATCTTCGTAACCGAATAAGGAAGATCTTCGAACAACGACATCTTCGGTATAACAAAAGGCTTCAACGGTTCAGGTCCCGGTACAGACTGATCTCGCTGCTCACTCTCCTTCGCCTCCACGCCCCAAGCCCCAGGCCTTTTAACTTCTGTCTGCCCACCCACCGGCTCATCGACCAGCGTGGCTCCCGTCGCATCAACCTTCCTCTGCGTGCTTTGGTCTTGCATCCTCGCCACCCCTTCCTTCGCAAATCTCTTTTCCTTCCTACTCAACTCAATCTCCAATACTCTCGTGCCCTCTGCCACCTTCCCTCTCAGCCCGTCATCATCCAGATCATAATAAAGCGCCCATAACGTTGGAAACTCCTCGACCGCGCACCAGCCTTCCCACGCATCGAACGTGAGCCGTCGATCTTGACGCGTGCAGTCGAATGGGCCGGTGAGGTTAGGTTGCGCATCCGCGCGAACGCCGTATTTGACTTCGTGCGTGACTCGGTCGATGTAGACCCAGTTCATGACGGGAGCGGCGTCAGTGATGGTGGTGACAAGGCCTTCGTAGGTGGTATCGGGGTAAGGGAGGTAGTAGCCTGCGTAGGGGTGGCCGTACCGTGCTCCAGAGCTGGTGCCGGTGTCAATCCATAGCTAGAAGAGTGTCAACTACATTCTATGCAGCACCAAGTTGGAGAAATATGTGAAAGGCGAGGAGTAGAAGTCCACTACATACTTTACCATCTCTTAGCACGATAGGTCTCCCGTTGATCTCCCGACTCCTCAGCGACGACGTGACGCACGAGGCTATGAGATTACATCGACGCGCGCGATGTTCTTCTCTCTTCTCCTTGGACTGCGATTGTCGGATAGCTTCTTGAGTCCCTAGCAAGGCCGGAGCCGCTATGAGAGCGACGAGCATAGACAACGCCATGCTTCAAACACAAGGAAGTCGAGTACGGGTATCTATAAGCCTCATTTCGTGTCGGTAGAGAGCAGCACTACGTTGATACAATAGTAGTTGCTTTGCGTAAGGTCGATGTCTGTCCCAATGGTATCGGTCGGCGCGTATCGATTCGCATCGTAGTGTTCGTGTATGCCTTCAGAAACACCATCTAGATGTCAACATTTCCTAGCAGTCTATTTAGGACATGTCATTCGTACGCCACAAACCTTTCATGCCGGACCTCCACTACAAGCGCAAGGCGGGAAGGTGAGCCCCATCTACCGAAACCCCCCGTCATATCAACTCACTTGCCCCGTATCAGACCTCTCCTGCGACTCTCACCCAGCATCAACATCTCTACCACCCTCCCCCTGGCCTTACAAATGTACCACCGCGGATGCATTCGCCAAAAGCCACTCTAGACCTCGCTATCGAGTCGTGCGTGAAACCACTTTCGCAGCAAATTTGAGTTTCGTTGAGAAATATCATTCGAGTGTCGTACTGGCACAGAAGTAAGTAGCACGGACAGACCTGCTTATGCTGCTTATGTCGGCGGCGTTGGCAGCGTTGCGGTTTGAGGATTGTGGGGCGGATCGCTAAATGGGGAAAGTAGGGGTTGATGTTGTTTGGGAATAGCCGTTTCCTCTTTCGTGTGTCGTGCCATTATCAGGCCATCCTTTTGAAGGCATCGTGATGTTGCTGTTCTGGAATGCTTGAGTAAGTGTGGGTGGGTCGTGCTGCGAAGGTCGGTTGGAGATGCATGTTCGCTGCTGCAGGGGCGGTAGCAGGCGTTCGAGGACTTGGTCGGCACTCGCGCCGTAGGCACTGACTTGCGCTTGGATGCGCACCTGAGCTATCGTGAGATACTTAAGGCAGACGTTCCACCATGCTTTTGATAAACCAGCTCAGTTGATCTGATTCTCACACCAACTCCAACCACCACCAGCAAAACCACACAACTCGGCCAGGTCGCCATCATCTCCGTCACTCGCTCCCACCAACTCCAACATCTCTAATACCAACCCTATAACCACCACGTTCAAGATGTCTGCCCCGTAAGTCCACCCTCCCTGGAAGCATCCAAGAGCATGGCGCTGACCGATGACTAGTACCACTACTCGTCCCACGGGATACACATCCGAATCGGACGATAGCCAGGCCACCGGCGGTCGCAAGATCTCCACAAACATCGGCAGCCAGAACATGGGCGGCCCGCCCTCGTCGTCGAACCTCAACCGCCCCGCGGGCTCGATCGTGAAGGGCCCTGTCAACGACGATGGATCGCTCAAGGATGCTGCGCTTTTGCTGGGTATCAAGCTGGATCTGGAGGCAGAAATTCACTTGACTGCGAGGATTCGAGGAGATATTACGATCGGGTTGTATTGAACTGTGCTACGCGGATATGGAACTGGGAAAAGAAGCAGCACAAGATCAGGTTAGTGCCTTCAGCTTGAAAGCAGCATTTCCATCGAGCTTCGGCAAAGGCTCGGGACTGGTGAGAGTGGACGACATGACAATTAGGTTTAGCACATAGATAGGCCGGATGAGCTACCATTGGCAGAGAACTGTGCATCTTGAGTTGGGAATCAATTTGTGGTTTTGCTATTTACGTTCCATGCTATGAGTAGTAACGAACAGTGACCGTGCAAGTGCCGCCTCAAGACATTTGATCAAATGTAGATGGCAGATGGTGCCGAAATGCCTATTGAACTCCGTTAGATGAGCAGCATCGTAGAGCGGATTCATCAAGAAATCGAGGAGGGGAGTGTCAGAGTCTTGCCTGGTCAAAGGCAGATATCACCATTGCCGTAGCTCGGTAGACCGTCGTGATAAAATTGGAATCATCTTTCACAGGAAATATAGGAAACAAGAATGTGAACTTACATCTTCAAGCAATAAATATTGTGGAGGTTGCAAGAACCTACCGTAACTATTAGCCAGCGCTAATAGTGCGAAGCCAAATGCGACATGTAGGTTAGACGATCAGAGATGACGGGTCTCGTCTTCGCCGAAGCTTAGACATATGCTTGTCAAAGTATGTGTCGGTTCATCATCGTGGAAGGGTGGGATTGGAAAGTGGGCGCCGTACCGAGCAAGTGTCACATTATAAACTGTAAGATGGTCAGCCTCGATCGATCTCAAGTAATCGATGAAAAGGTTGAAAGGAACCAGTATCAGAAAAGCATGAATGGTATTAAAAGTTGTGTCTTCAGAGGGAAACCCGTCAGACTCGTCATCTAAAAGTCTCATCCCATGGTGTGGAGCAAAGAAACGCAAAGTTGACTTACCAGGCAGCTCTATGTAATATGTGTGAACTTTGGAAAACCCTGCACTGGTTAGCTGAATCCCCTGCTGTGTTCGATGCAATTCGAGAAAGTTTTTTTAATCAGTGGGCGAGGTTTTCTAAGCCTGCCATAATAAGGCGTATCCATCATGAATGATCGGTGCCCAGTGCCGTGCATCATGAAAGTGTAGGGGTGTTCGAGGATGAGAAGGGATGGAGCGTACCGAAAGTAGGACAGCATTGAGCGTCGGCGAAAATTCTTCTGCGCGGACAACGTCAGCAAAGGATCTCCTCTCAAGTAATTTCGAAATCAGAACGAGGGTGGTATATCAGAAACAGCCATATCTTGTCGACATTTAATTCAGTCGGTAATTTCCAGCGTGCAAAACACGTTGATCATCATTGGAAGGGTGGGAAAGAGACAAAGATGTGACTTACCACGGTGAGCAAATAGCGAGTCCCAACGTCTAGGGAGTAAGTAGTGGGTCATCATCAAGCGATCAGACAAGCAGCGAGACTACCGCGCGTGGTGGGTGTATATGCGACTGAACAACACTAATGCAGGTTAGCGATTTTGTCCTTGCAAAAGCGATCTCTAGAACGAGTAGGACGATCCGTATCAGACTGACGTGCAAGTAAGCGTTTCATTCCCCGAAGGGTCAAAGACTCTAGTTTGTGATGGCTATCTCTCTCATCATATGGGAAGGGAATGGGGTGGGAGGGGAAACTTACCAGCAACTACGAGACCCCGCGCCGTCGCACCGCATTGCTCATTGAGCTCTCTATGCGAACGAATGCTGGCGCGAGGTATCTGGGTTGACTCAGGCCAGCCCAGGGAAGGAGAGAAGTTGTGTGTGCGAAAGACATTGTGGTAGGAAGTTAAAAGTTCAGGTCGAGTGAGAAAAGTTGCAGCGCACCGGAGCGGAGCTGATTTTTCCGTGGCCCTTAGCGCGTGCTGATTCAGCAACAACCTTGGCACCGCCGACTGGGCTCCTCTCGGCTGGTCACTGTCTGAGTAGTTCATAAGAGATTGAGAATGTTTGAATTGATTTTAAAGGTTGGATGATTCAACCTATCTTCTTGCAATCGTTAAATCAGCCGATGTATCCGTCACTTAACTTGAAAATACGGCTTCATCGCAATATCCTCCCTGGCTAAGTGGGCACTGTACCACGTGGTAGAACTGTCAAGACTTCATTGCTCTATAAACACAACCACCGATTAATGCGAGGGAACACTGTGCCTCCCTTTGAACCCCTCATAAATACACGTGCTTCGCGTGAAAAGGGTATGGTGAGTGATCTCATGATGAACGATCCAAAAAGACTGCAGATGCAAACGACCACCGTGAGAGGGCCTATGGGCCCGTCCAATTCTTGCGAAGCCAGCATTTCTGTGCAACGTATCCGTCGGACATCATGCAGTAGTATTCAGTGGGAGAATCCGTTCTCTTCGTTATCGATGATATGGCCCTCAATCCTCGGGCGGCCACCCTGACGTCTCCCTAGCTCACGACGCAAAAATTCGAACATTGAGATCCACGCTTCCAGTTGCGATGACGCATCGTATCCCTGCCTTCGCCGCCTCCTCCTCCTTCTTCTTGGTCGTTCCATTGGTGGAAACGCCGTTCGCTGCGTCGCCGTTCACCGGTACGTCTTTGGAGATGTTCGGTGCCCATCGGATGCAGCTTACAAAGTGACCATGCGCATCGGAAACCACTTTGACGCATCGACCTTCTTGCGTCAAGTCCCAGCATCGAATCGTGGTGTCGTCGCTGACCGAAAGAAGATATTTGCCGCCGGGGTGAAAGACTAGCCCACGAACCCAGTTATCATGACCTACAAGCGTCTTAATTAACGTCCCTCGGCCATCCCATATCTTGATTGTCTTGTCCCGCGAGCCAGTGGCTATGAATTCGGCGGAGCTGCTCAGCGCTGGCGGCTTCTTGAAGCCTGCGAGCGAGGCGAGATTGGCGTATGATACAGGTGGCGCTATTACGATGCACTCTATGACATGCTCGTGGCCCAGGAATGTGCATTTCGCCTCGCCCGTACTTGCATCCCACAACCGCGCGGTCTGGTCGTTTCCGGCAGACACCAGCCACCGCCCGTCGAAGCTCGGGGCAACGTCGCGCACCCAATCCGCGTGGCCTTGAATCGTTTTCACACAGTATCCTGTAGTGACGTCCCATATTCGCAGAGTCTTATCTCGCGATGCTGAGACTAGGAGGTTGCCGGACGAGGGAGAGCCAGCGGCGCCGCTGGGAATGAAGCGTATTGCCGAGACGGAGTGGTCATGGCCGGGGAGGGTCCGGATGTTCTTGTACTCGTCCGAGGGGTCCCAAAGCTTGATCGTGAGGTCGCTCGAACACGACGCAAGCAGTGTGCCTCCTCTGGGTCCTCCAAAATCTACGTCTACCACGCCTTTGGTGTGGCCCTTGATAGTCCGTTCCAGCTCGCCCAGCTCCCAGTCCCAGACTTTGATAGTGGTGTCTTCTGAGCCGGACGCGAGCGAGGAAAATATAGGGTGGAAGGCGACACATGTTATAGGATATCGATGGGATTGGAGCGTGTGTCGGGCGGGGGCTCGAGGGAGCCAGCTCGCGGGGTCTTGGTTCTTGCGGAGGAGTGAAGTGGGGGTGGTAGAGTCGAGCTCACTCTGGAGGCTCGAATTCCGTTGTTCTAGGTCAAGTACCTACGCCTGTGAGCAAGGCATCCACGGGTATCGTTGTAGAAAGTGTACCTTCTTCTGCAACCGCACCACGCTGGTCCACTTTTTCTCCAGCAACCCCTCGTACTTCTTTCGCGTGGCATCGTCGAAGCTCGGGGACACGCTGACTTCTTCGCGAAACGCAGCTGCAGTATTCGGGGCGTTGATGACGCCGAGGTATGCTATTATCGCTTTATGCCTGCCCACATGCCGTCAGTGCTATGCTGGCGAGGCGGCCCCTGGCGCACTCACAGCTCTTCCGCTTGCCGTTCGGTCAATATCGCACTCATGGCGCAGGTGTGTGCTCATGTGGATCGCCGGTGGTGGCGCCCATAGACCGTAGGGGGGATGCGTATCCGGCAGGCGGGGGGTTTTGTGCAATGTTTAGGGTGAGGGTCCGGACTCTTAGCGAAGGAATTTGCGGTGAGCGGCGGGGAGCGTGGGGAACAAGTGTCGCGATCTTTGGCCAGAGGAAGCGAGAGGTGCAGTAGAAGGCCGCGAGGTGTGGTAGAAGCGTCTCGTGAGTGGGTTGTGCGTAGGGCAAAACGGATACATTTAGCAGGACGGGCATGGGTGGGCCGCCGTCTCACTGCGGGCGATGACATCGGCGCGTTGTTGGTCACCTGGGCGACCGGGGAAGCTCAACACCAAGCACCACGAACTTTTGCGCCACTACAAGCAACCACGCACTACGCACTACGCAATACGCACTCACCACCGCGCAGCACTGCCCAACTCGATCGCAATCCAGGCGACACTCGACGCGCACAACCACGTCATCGCCGCATTGCAGAGGCCACCACACCAAATGTAAGTGCCGTGCACCTTCGCTCCTGCCCCTGCGTTCTGCGTGAAAGCGCATGGCGTGCCCGCGCGACGCGCCCACGCTCTCCACTCCACAACCTCCCCCGTACCCCAGCCCGACCATCGCGCTGGGCTCCTCGCTGCACACGAAGGCGACCACTTCCTGAGAACCGCGACTGACTCGCTGTAGAGTGCTCCGCTTCCAAAACACCCCACTTTCCCAATCCACACACCATGGCCGACGCCGAGGAAGACTTCAGCGCGCTCCCGTTGCCCGATCGCTTTGTACACAAGAACTGGAAAGTGAGAAAGGAGGGATACGAAGCCGCTGCGAAGGAATTTGATCTTGCCGCCAGCGAATCCGACCCTGTGGTTCGACAGTTCGTACAGGACTCGGGCATATGGAAGGGCGTGGTGGGCGACTCCAACGTCGCAGCACAGCAAGAAGGCCTGAAGGCACTATGCTCCTTTTTACAGATTGCAGGCACGGCGGGTTGCACACGGTAAGGAGCCCACTGCGGGATTGTTTGGATGCTGTGTTGCTGATACATAGCCCAGGACACGCAGTCACACCATCGCTACCATCGCCGAGAAGGGATTGCCGTCGACGAGGCCTGCCGCCAAGCAGAGTGCGCTCGAGGCATTGATGCTGTACATCGAGCTCGACAAGCCGGACCCCGTAATAGAAGAGCTCTTGCCTATTCTTTCCAACAAGCAGCCCAAGGTCGTCGCCGCAACGCTAGACGCCCTGACGCAGATATACCACGCGTACGGTTGCAAGACGATTGAGCCAAAACCTGTTCTCAAGGCGCTCCCCAAAGTATATGGCCACGCAGACAAGAACGTCCGAGCAAAGTCGCAGGAATTGACTGTTGAATTCTACCGATGGCTAAAAGAGGCGATGAAACCCCTCTTCTGGGGCGACCTGAAGCCTATTCAGCAGCAAGATCTGGACAAGCTGTTTGAAAAAGTCAAAGATGAGCCTCCGCCAAAGCAGGAGAGGTTACTGCGCTCCCAACAGGCAGCCAAGGAAAGAGCGGCGGCCGCTCCAGCGGCAGAGGAGGAGGAGGAGGAAGAGGAAGAAGAAGCCGCCATTGATCTTGAACCAGAGTACGAGGCTGTTGATGTCATGTCCAAGGTCCCGCAGGACTACACGGAGAAGCTGGCCTCATCCAAATGGAAAGACCGGAAAGATGCATTGGATGACACGTACAAGGTGCTCAATGTGCCAAGGATCGCTGATGGGCAGTTTGACGAGCTTGTTCGAGGCTTTGCCAAAAGTATGAAGGACGCAAATATTGCCGTGGTTTCAACAGCTGCCAATTGTGTCGAGGTTCTAGCCAAGGGCCTGAAGAGGGGCTTTGCCAAATACCGCTCGCAAATCATAAGTCCCATGATGGAGCGCCTAAAGGAGAAGAAACAAACGGTTGCCGATGCTATTGGGGCTGCGCTGGACGCCGTCTTTGCCTCCACCAGCTTGCAGGACAACTTAGAAGAGATTTTAGGGTTCCTGAAGCACAAGAATCCGCAGGTTAAGCTCGAATCGACCCGCTTCCTGATTCGGTGTTTGAAGACGACTCGGGATCCACCGGCACCAGCAGAGGTCAAGTCGATAGCGGAGGCGGCAACGAAATTGCTAACAGAGTCGCAAGAGGTGCAACGATCGGCAGGTGCAGAAGTTTTTGGTGTACTTTGGAAGATCATGGGCGACCGCAACATGAACGTCCACCTCGATGGCCTTGACGATATCCGCAAAGCCAAGATTAAGGAGTTCCACGACGCTGCAGAGGTAAAGGCCAAGTGGAAGCCGAAAGCGGCACCACCTCCCAAAGCTGCGCCCCCACCACCGGCCAAGAAGACTGTAGGGAAGCGACCTGCACCAAAGAAAGCAGCACCTGCGGCCGCCGCACCGCCTCCTGTCGAGGAACCGACTGCACCCTTAGCCCCTAAGCCAACCTCGCGACCCGGTGTGTCTAAGCTTGCTGCCCCCAAATCTGGCCTTGCTGCCCCATCACGATTAGGCGGGCTGAAGAAACCCGGTACCACAGCGTCACCGCGTCGTCCTGTCGTTTCGCCGCCCCCAGAAGATCTGGAACCGCCCCCGCCGCAACCCAGACTTGGCTTGGCCCCAGGGCGAGGCCTCGCAGGACGTCCACTTGGTAAACCACAAGCAGAGCCTGTGACACCCGCAACACAAGTACCGACCGGCCTCAGCTTAGTGGAAAGAGCTGAGCTCGATGAGCTCCGAGCGGAGGTAGAGAGGCTGCGACGATCTAACGAGGACATGCGTGGAGAGCGGACGAAACTCACTTCGCAGGTCTATGAGCTGCAGAACCAAAATGCCCAGCTCATCGAAGATCACACCAGAGATGTGCTCTCTATCAAGGCCAAAGAAACACAGCTAGTCCGCGCTCGGTCTGACTACGAGGCCGCGGAGCAAACTGTTCAGAATCAGCGAAGAGAAGTCGACCGTCTCAAGCGCGAGCTCAGTCGCCAAGTACGGGCTACATCTCCACCACCTGCAGACCTCGGCGACCAAATATACACTGACAATAACACTGGTGCCGGTCGTTTTGGAGACTCCGGATACGGCAGCCATGGCGTGTACAACAGGATTGATCGCATTGCGAGTGGGCCTACAAGCCCGGGCGGCGAAGGTAAGGAGAACGTGGATGGTTCCTATTCCCGCCCCGGCAGCACGTTGAGCGGAAAGCTGAGTCCTCGTCGCGCAGATGGAGAATCTGCGAAGTCGTCGTTGTCGTCACGAGGTGGGGGGACCATCAGCCCCGCGGAAAATGGTTCGAGTCGCATTGGTGGAGGGGGGGCTGCAGCCGGCGCAGAAAGTTGGAAGCGCGCTGCTGAGGTGACGCAAAATCTAAAACAAAGGATCGAGATGATGAAGGTAAGCAGTGTGCTGTGCTCACGAACAATATGCAGACTGACATGTCGCGCAGGCAAAGCAGGGTATTGGACGAACCCAGCAGTAAGGGTCCTTTGCACGTTCCGACCACACGCGGTCACGCTGTCACGGCATCACGCTATGTGGCGTCCGGATTTCTCGCTTGCATTTGCGAAGGCGAGCTCGACGCCACCAATTATCATGGCAGTGCCGCCCTGCATCATCCATTTGTTCGGGTTTCGGGTCCCCGCTCTCCACCGCACCCTGCACATTTCCAATAAACGCGCGCCACATCTCGCGTCGTCTGTTGCTAGGCATTTGAAGTGGCGTTTGGATATTCTGGTTTAGAGAAGAGTCGTATGGACGGTCAGTAGAGTGTGTGATGAGACGAACGTTCAACATCCTTTCATGTGACGGGAGGAGATTTCCTCGGGACTGTTCCATTTTGTTGGTGGATCTTGACCTCTGCGGAGGTCATTGTTATTCACCACCCTTTCTTTTCGTTGTTCGCCACTATGAGATTCCCCCCCTTGAAGCTGAGCAGTGGGCTTGGTGTAATGATCTAATTATTATATGTATATTCGCGCGTATTGCCTCATGATCCTACCCGCCCGCTGCATTCGAACATGTCTACTCAGGGTTATGTGGTGTCTCTACTTGCCCCATCTACCATCCATCTGTGGTACCAAGCAAGATATGGCAGACTCGACCCATGCTACCATTAGCAGCCACCGCGTTTCTCCCATGCCATCTTCACCTGTGCAAGCAAGCGCCTCGGCTATACCACGTACCACGTACCAAACTAGCCCTTTCCTCTCCCTCCAGTCCAGCCCAGCCCAGTCTATTACATTTTTCTCGATGGTACACTACCAACTACTCGACCCAGCCACATATATTTCATATTTCTAGAACGGTACGCTAGGGACTCAAGCACTATGCGAACCGGCACGTGGAAGCTTGAGTTTTGAGGCTGAGGTCGGGCGGTGGGGCGAGGGGTAGATTGGACTAGGTGTTGGGTTAGTGAGATGGGTACCAGTGATGACTACGTCCTTGTGGTGCGTGGCTTGTAGTTGTTGGTGGCTTCGTTTAGTGCTCTATGCTGGCGCGGGGCTTTGGAGGCCGACGGACCGACTACGTGTGAGGTTGAGAGAAGCACTGCAGAGGTGCAGTGGGTCTGGATCGAGAGACCTAGGGTTTAAAGACATAGTATGTGTTTGAGCAGTGGAGGGGAGGGGAGGTACAGCTGAAGTAAAGCGGAGGGCGGAGTGTGTAGAAGAATCCAGCTTACCTCAGTGATGCTTTGGGCATTGATCTGATATAAGCATCATCCGTGGTGACATATGTGATTCGTCTTAGTTGCAGCAAGTAGATACGTTCAGACTTTCAGAAGCACAGCGTGTCAAACATCTCATTTCGATGAGTTGAAAATGGACATGCAGTCCTATTGATCGTTGATCCTTCGCTCCCTGTATATTAAACGTCTCACACCTCCGGTAAGCATCGATACCTTGTCAAAGTAAACCACAGACACCACCCACTCATCCACAGCCTTATGCTACGAACAAGCTGTCGTGCCATCAAGCTCCCCCATCCTGGATCCTACCCCAGCACGTCAGCAACTCTGCCCGCGTACCTACATCTCGCAATTTCCCTACTGCCGACATCCATCCCTACCCCTACCATCTCATTGCCGTACCCTGCCACATGTCGTCTCGTCAAAATGCTGACATGCATCGCCCCCTACCCCCATCAATCCCAAATTCCCCGTGCTGCAGTACTGCAGTGCCGACATACAATCCCGACACCCCGGATCGCTATATAGCCTATATGCGATATCTCAGGGGTTCACCCATGTACCGAACTTCATGTATAATGCTTTGCAGATGACCGCAAAAAATACGATAGTGTGTTCCGCAGCCAGCAGTGTAACAAATAGTTCGGGTTTTGCATTTGGTTGTTGGTCAAGGATTGAGAGGGGGTTGTTGGGGCTGGGTGCACTGCGTTGACCACTGAGCGGTGGAATGTTTCGAAATACGGGGGAGCTAGGCGCGTGTTGATGTGCTTCGTGTTGCTGTATATTGTTGAGACATATGCTGCGAAACACGGGTGCATATGCTCCACGTGGGAAACGTTGGGTCGCACATGGGAATAGAAGCCGGCACCCAACGCACCACACGCCGCAGCTGTCCCCATCCGCGCTTCGTATCAAATGCCGAGGCAAGACGAATTCAAACCACAGCAGCATGAATCGTTCGGAAATGGACAGATAACAAATTACAATTAAACATTCTATCGACTCCCGCAAACAGCAATGCGTTCCTAACACTCCCCAGACGCCCAGGCAAACTCCCTTCACCCAAACACCAAAAGGCCGGAACTTGAGACTTAATTCTCCTCGTTGAACGCCATGTCAGATGCGCGGGAGCTGAGGTTCTATAGATTCGATCTCCTATTGAACCTAGTAGAGAATGCCACCTGCGGACTTGCAGGCGGCCTTGACGCTCGTCGGAGTGGTAGTGACAGTGAGAGTATAGCTACATTAGGATTAGTGTTTGAACAGAATTGATCAGTAGGAGTGACATACGCAGCGTTGATGGACTTGGTAATTGTGGTTGTGGCAACGGCGAAGCGGGTCACAGTCTTGGTTGGCGTAGGAGCGGTGACGGTCTTGAAGTAAGGTATTAGTAGTGGTACCAGATCTGCTAGTATGGAAGGTACTCACAACGCGTGCAGCAGTGGTCTTGCCCTTGAGCACAACGATCGGAGACGGGGTGATGGTAGCGGTAGTGGTGGCCTCCGCTACATAGATTATTAGCAGTGACTTGAAGACGGCCGAAATGGAGATACGAACTTGTAATGGTAGCGGTGGTGGCAGCAGCAGTAGACGTAGAAGTAGTCGTGGTCCAATCGTTCGTGTTCGTGTCGGTGACAACCAACGGCTGCGGGTCCGGAGCACGCTCGACGAGCGCAAGGCGAGCAGCCCTCTCCTCGACAAAGCGCTCTTTCTCCTGCTCGATATCGCGAGGGAGCAAGCTGCCAAGAAGGCTGTTGACATCAGCGAAAAGATGTGCAAGTGGGCCAACAGTAGGGCGAATCCTGGCAATAGGGTCGAACTTGCTCGGCTTGGTAGGGAGCTTGCAGCTGGCGGTCGCGGTCACGGTGGTTGGCTGGACGTTGACCATGTAAGAAGTCAACTTGACCGTGAATAAGTTTTTGATAGAGGTTGTAGTGACGCGAGCAGGCGTTTTCGTTGTGGTTGGCGTAAGAGTGGCTGACGGGCTGGTGACGGTCATGGCGGGCAGTGTGGTGGCCAATGTGCTGGTGGTGGTGACGGTGCTGTTGACTACCGGGGTCGAGATGACCGTTGCCGTCACTGTAGGAGTGAACTAGATTCAATTTTAGCGATTAATCCATTAGACGAGGGACTGGGCTGAAATACAGTGGAGGTAGATTGAGGACCGACGGTGAGTGTGAAGTCACGCTCGTAAGCAATGGGCTCACCAGAATCGCCATTGTTGCTGATAATAATGACGGACCAGTTTCCATTTGACAAAGAGCTTTTCATGAGGGGGCAGTTGGCCAGCTGATCCGTGTTGTCGGGCGTCAATGCGGTCTCGGAGCACAACAGCTGGTCGCCGACAGGGTCGACGAGGATGTTGTACGCGGTATCTGGCTGGCAGCCTGCAGAGTTTAAGCAAGTAACACGGAATGCGGGTGTTCTTTGTACATACCCTCGAACTGAGAAACGAAAGTGAAGTTCTCGGGCGAGTTTGAATTCTGGAAATATGTCTTGCCATTCTGGAAGTCCATGCCATATGACAGACAGTCAGCCATGGCCGACCGAGCACCCAGGACGACAAGGCCTAGAGCCGAAGCGAGTGGTGATATGCGAGACATGACGGGTTGCTTGCAGTTGGGGGTTGTCTTGAACGAGAGTAAATAAGGAACGCGTGTAGCAAATGAATACCGTTCAATGAGGTGACATGGGGCGAAGGTTACAGATTTATGGAATTTGCAAAGCGGACCTACGTCTTACCCTAGTCCCGGCGTGCACGCAAGCTTGTAAGCAGACTATGGCCCGCAACCCAGGGACCGGGTTATGAAGCATGTGCCTCGTGCCAGGAACCGAAGGCTGAAGGTTGTTGACGACAGCTAACCTCTAGGGTATTGTTCAAAACCGACTATTAAACCTGGCACAAACCCCACCCAGATCCGTGACTCGCCAAGTGATTACGTGCGTAGTTGGTGGACGAGTGTCGTTCTCGTGGGTACCCGAGAATTTTGAATGTTCCCGGGTCGATGGACCGGTCGTGGGGGCTTCATTTGAGTGGCGTCCATATATGACGAACCATGGAGTGGACGAACTTTGAGGATGTCAACCACGGCCACCAAAATAGAATGTTGCCGCTTCAACGGATTCTCGAAGCATCCAATTTGATCTGCTAGAGAAAGACCGCAACTAACACAACATGATGCACCTGCAGGTAAGCGACCTTTGCAGGGTCCATCGTTCTTGAGCTTCCGCGGTATCGCTAGGCTGGAGATCGTCGGCGCAACTTCCGATGCTAGAATGTGCTTGGTCTGCTCCCGGCGATTGTTGTTGTCGTTGATACGCACGTTGCTTTTCTTAAAGGTCGGGCTGCGAGTTAGTAGCGGGAGAACAGCGGGACGTTAAATCGATGTGCCTGATCCACCACGCCACCGACGATCAATTTGAACCCACTTCGTCGCTGAATGCGCAACAGTCGTTGCGTGTCTGTGAAGCCCAAGGTGTACGAAGGCTACGTAGCACAAGCAGTCTTCCACGAGGACATGGATTTGATGGGGCAAAGCACAAAATCCTCTTGGTCACCTCTGGCTGCCCAGCTTGTATCGCGAGTATGCTTTCGGCAGTCTATTATTGACCTGCATGAGAGAGCCGTGCTTGACCGATCGTCATGTCGGCCTCAGATAGATTTTCCCCGTCCAGCGCATCTACACAGCCGAGCGCTAGCGCAGGTCAGCCCGGACGCCGGACAAATTTGGTGGGGAGCCAGGACAGCGTCAACGCCTCATGCATATACATGAAATACCGCACAAGGATACCGATATGAGAGAAATCGCGTAGTAAAGTCTGCCTGTGGCCTCGGACCCGGGAACCGTACAGCAGAAGTTAAAATGGATGTCATTGATCCGTATCGCGGAATGTCCTAGGGCACATTAGCACCCAGCAGGTGTTTCAGCAGCGTGTACAGAGTTCAGTGGTGCGCATGGCATGCGAACAAGAAGCTGCGCTCTGTGGAAACCGTGGCGTTGCTTACCTTGTGGCACGAGATATCTACCTGGTATGCCTCTACATATCGTTGACAGTCGACGAGTCGTCCATGGACTAATTTGCACCGTAGAGACTAGCCCTATGTACGACAATTAGAGCATGTGGTTGTAATATATCGTGTCGTGGCAATCCTGTATACCCGGTACAGCTGAGAGACGTGCATACATAAGGACGCCACAGGGTCGTATAGCAGCCACAAGCTGCACGTACTGAACATGTTCCGCCACGTCGTGGAACGAGGGACGGAGGCGCATTAGGGTGCAGAGGTCGGGCGTTTCCGATCATGCAGTGTCGGGTCCATTTTGGGCACGATTCATCCCATATGCGGATTAGCTCCTCGTATCTGTTCCGCTTCACGACGGCGACCTTCACAATTTCCTCCGTCGTCCACCCCTCCAAAGTCACGGCTTCCCCACAACTTCACTCAAGCGCCCGAGTCAAGACGCTATTGAATAGTGCAGGCGGATGCTCCAAGTACCGCCACCTTCTGTCGGACTCTCGGAAGATAGCGAGCCGCGTCCACGCTCCGGCCTACTACCGATGTATCCACATTGTTGCAGCCACAGCAAAAGCATGTCCCACAGCTTCCGATATTCTCACGTTTTCCACATCGTCTGGGCATTTCTTGGATCCGAGAGTACGGCAAACATGTGGCCTCGATCCAGAGCCGCAGCGTCCTCGATGCCCCTGCATCGTGTGCGCTCCTGTAATGGGCAGCAGAGAGCCTGTGCAACGCTCCGTATGATGGTACAGCCACAGATCTCTACTGCCATTGATTGACGTAAGTGTTTCCATACGCTGGTTCGTTCTGCATCGGCCTTTCCACGGCTACCCACTTAGGCCAATAGTTTTTGTCAGCCCCATCCGTGCACTAACCTCTAGCCTACACTGATCCTGCGGAAAGCATCTTAGTCGCCTTGTAACTCAGCGGGACCCCTGCCTGATCCGCTAGGACCAAGTTGATTCTTGGGGACCCGGACAGTTGCTGCCTCTATTCCGATCAATATGTGCTTCCTATTCGTCCAGACTAAGTCCGATTACGCCCCCCTGCCAGGCACGTTGTCGCTCTCGCTTCTTCTTTCGGGCCAAGTCCTATTCCCGTGCATGTCCATGGTTGAGAAAGTCCAGATGCCACAGTCATGGATACGTCGCTACGAGCTCCAGACCAGGCACAGCCCGGCAAGTTGGACACTGCACCTGTCGTCCCGGAATTTGAGCCTAGTTAAGCGTGCAGCATCTCGCTATGATCAATCTGCAGTGTAGTCTGCAGGGTGTATAATTAGGATCGCCTCCGCTTCATTGTCGATTCATCAACGCACTTTTGCTTCTGTTCAATCGTTCTTGTATCCTCACTCATTCTCACCACTTGAGTCATACAGTTCTTCAACATGCATTTCAATAGCATTATTGGTACCGGCCTTTTGGCGCTTGCCTCAAGTGCTGCTGCAGAACACATTCCGTTCGACCACATTGCATGGGGCGAGGCAGGACCGCCCACCACTTTAGCACAACGACAAGCGGCATCCACAACTTCTGCAGCTGCTACTACAACCACCAGAACTGCGGACTCTTCTTGCAGCAATGGTAAGGTTCTCACATGTATACGCCTCTGTTAGTCACTGACTTCGACTCTTCTTTATAGGTCCACTCACTAGGACTTGCTGGAGCAATGGCTACAGTGCCGCCACCGACTTTGATGCCAAGTGGCCCACTACCGGGAAGACTGTCTCATATTCCTTGACTCTGCAGAATGGTACCTGCAACCCGGACGGAAACGCAGAAAGGCCCTGCCAGCTATTCAACGGCCAATTTCCAGGGCCTACCATTCGCGCCAGTGAGTCAATATTACCTTGAAGAACATGCACAGCAGCTCACGTTTGGCTTAGATTGGGGAGACACAATCTCAGTAACACTTACAAACGGTCTGACGTCGAATGGCACTGGCATTCATTGGCATGGCCTTCGCCAGCTTAACACCGTTACCCAAGACGGTGTTCCTGGAATTACGGAATGCCCCCTTGCTCCCGGCGACAGCAAGACTTATACCTTCAAAGCTACCCAGTTCGGCACGACCTGGTATCACTCTCACTTCAGCGCTCAGTATGGTGATGGTGCATCTGGTTCTATCGTTATCGATGGCCCTGCTTCCTCCAACTACGACATTGACCTTGGCCCTTACCCCGTGACGGATTGGTATTACCCGACGGTATAACTTCTTGACTCTTCTGATTGCACAAACATCTGACAGTTCACAGTCATGGCAACTTGGTATCCAGGCTCACAACAATCTGCAAAGGGGTGGGCCGCCACCGCCAGCTGACACGATCCTGATCAACGGCACGAACAAGAGTCCTGACGGCACGAAGGGCGCTTATGCCAAAACGCAAAACCTACAGAAGGGCAAGAAGTACCGTCTCAGGCTCATTAACCCTTCCTCGGATAACAGCATTCGTGTATCTCTGGACAACCATCTCTTCACTGTGAGCAGCGCCCAGAAATGCAAGCGAATGCCTTGCTAATGCTTGCCTTAGGTTATCACCAGCGATCTTGTCCCAATCAAGCCCTTCACGACCGAGACCATCATGATCGCAGTTGGCCAGCGGTACGACGTAATCTTCCAAGCTAACCAGGCCGTCGGTAACTACTGGCTCCGTGCCTCCGCCATTACTGCATGCGCAAGTGCGAACAACAATGGCAAAGCCAAAGCCATCTTCTCCTACGCAGGCGCTCCATCTGGGGAACCCAGCTCCACTGCGTTTGCTGACCCAGGCAACTGCAACGAGCCCACCGTTTTGACACCCTGGGTGAAGAACACGGTCGATGCTACCGCCTTCCTGGACCAGGTTGATCATCTCAACATCGATATTGCTGTCGCACAAACTACCACGAACGGTCAGAACATTGTCATTTGGAGCGTCAATCTCACTGCCATTGATGTCACCTGGGAGAAGCCTACGCTGCAATACATTGCGGACAAGAACACGAACTACCCTTCCGCTTTTAACTTGATTGAGTTCCCCAGGGGTAACACTGTATGTCTCAAAACTTCCCCATCTCTCCATCCCCAAGATCTCTAACACACAAATAGTGGAGCTACTGGATCATCCAAGAACCAAAAGACACCCGCGTCCCCATTCCGCATCCCATCCATCTTCACGGCCACGACTTCTACGTCCTCGGCCGCGGCCAAGGCATCTTCGACAAGAGCACGAGCCCCAGCAGCCTAACCTTTGAGAACCCCACCCGCCGCGACACAGCCATGCTGCCCGGCGGCGGCTGGCTTGCAATCGCCTTCCCGCTGGACAACCCCGGCGCGTGGCTCATGCACTGCCATATTGCGTGGCACGTGTCTGACGGTCTTGCTGTCCAGTTCTTGGAGACTAAGGAACAGATTCCGTTGGGTGATGGGAATTGGGATCAGACTTGCGCCAAGTGGAACACTTTTATGCAGACTATGCCGTATCCTAAGACGGATTCGGGCTTAAAGATGAGGACGGAGTAGAACTGAATTGAGAGAATTTGGCATGGAGTTTGCCATACTCCTGAGCGTTAGGCGATTAGATCTGTGGGTTGGTGTTGTGGTGTACAAGTCTTTTGTTATCAACACCATTAGTGTGCATATTACAGTTCTTCGCTTACCTTGACTTTCTTCGTTGTAGCCTAGCTTAATATCTTCCTAATTAGGTTTATTGCTCTTTCTGCGTATGCTTCCGCTCTTCTCTTATCCTGTGCATTTCTGCTTCGTTCCACCTGCGGTGCTCTTCTTTGCTCATTCTTCCACTTCGAACCTGGTTGAATCACTTCTTGCACATCCCTCTTGGAACTATACTTCCTTTCCAATCAACACTTTAAAACATCCTTTATCTTCTCTTCGTGACCTCGATCTCATTACCCAATCTCTTCCGGCCACCAGGATTCCTTCTCTTTCTCTGACTCAGCTCTGGCCTCCTCTTAGCCCAATCGCTCCTTTGCACTCGAACTCCCAATCTCACAACCACCTCCGTCGCCATCACTGGCTCATCATTCTGTGGTTTCGACATCCCGACGCAATCGTGTGAAATGATCGCATGCTTCGAAAACGCTCGCGAACGAGAGCAAAGAAATGCCCATGTGGAATTGACTTGTGCTGAGTCGGATGAACTCAAGTGAAGAGGGTAGCATGTAGCTGTTTAAATAGACCTCCTCCAACCACACTGATTCTTGCGCATCTGAGCGGAAAGCCACACTCACTGCACGCGCGCTGAATAGAGCATATTAATGAGCAAGTAAGTCGGCTCTCCATCAAACTCCGCTGTGACTTAGCTGCGGCTAAACACTCTAGTACGCATGCGGCTGGTGTCGGGCTTGAATGTATTCAAGTCAGCTCCTAGTATCCACTGAGGGTAAGAGACAGCACAAGACAGAAGCAACGCGTCAGCGATCACTAATCGAACAAGTATGAAACAAATACGGTACAATTGTGTTGCTGAATGCAATGGGGTATACACAATCCACCATGCCAAAATATACACTCTAATCTCGTGCAGAAACAATATGCCAATGCCCACAGCAAACGCCACGCTCTAAATCGGAAAACCTCGCCATCCCCTACACCCCTCAACTCGACCCCTTCCTCCTCGCCTTATCATCCTGCTTATCATCACTCTCGTCATCCTCCTTCTTGCTCTTCTGCTTCTTCCTCTCCTTTCTCAGCGCCTCAGCAACAGTCTCGTCCTTCTCATCCTCCATCTCATCCCACTCGACATCATACTCGTTCGCCACCGCCTTAATTTCCTTCCGCAACGTATTCCCCTCTTCGATTAGCGACTCCCATTTCCGAAGGTCGAAGTTCTTTGAGGCATATAGTTTGGATTGCCGTCGGGAGATGGTGAAGTTCATGGCGGATTTGTACGATACTTCGCGATTGTGGTAGAGGAACCAGACGTAGCCGCCGACGAGAGTGCTGAGGCCAACGAGATACTAGAGGTGGGTTAGAAATGGGTTGGGATGGAGGGTGCTAAGACTTACGGTGACGGGTTCCATTACGTCCCATCCCAGTTCGGTCTGGAAGGTCAATTGGTAGACTGATACCCACCATCCGACAAGGATCGCCAAGCCACCCGTAGCAACCCTTTGCGCACCCTTGTGAGCCAAACGATCGCACTCCTTCTTCACCTCTGCCATATCGCTAATCTTCTTGGACGTTTTCCTGAGCCGCATCCGCAGGTAGTACGTACGGTCGTTGAAGCTGGGCACTCCAACGCGGATATCGTTCGGCGCGCCTTCAATCTCCACAGCGAATTCCTGGCCTCTGGCTGCGTCGCGAATGAAGTCACCGACTTCCGTACTGCTAGACCAGCGCACAAATTTGCGGTCGCCCTCTTTAGTCGCGGGAGCCTCCTGACCTTCCCCAGAGTACGATTCCACTCCACCTTGACCAGGTCCACCTCGAATCTTGGCAGCTTGCTCGGGCGTTTTTCTGTTCGTAGATGAAAGCTTGCCCGTCTTCTCCGTCTTGCCGTCGAATCTGAACTCGTCGACTTTCTCAAAGTCTTCTTCCCCGTCCTTCTCATCCATGGTTTCGCTTTCTTCGCTCACGGGCGTTTTCTCGGCCTCGCTGGGTTCCAAGCTGTCCTGCATTGAGTCTTCAGCCCGGAAGTACACCGCAGGTGTGCGCTCACGGCCATCTTGATCTTTGAGCATAGGTAATTCAGACTGGATGAGACGCTCGAGGTAGGACAGAGGTTGTTGTGGGTGGACAAGGAGGGCGAGGGGTTCGACATCTTTGCGGTCGGTGTTCGCGTCTCGGGTGGTGAGGGGGAGGATGAGCTTCAGCATGCGGGATGGGGTGGTTAGAAGCTTTCCTAAACTCTCGTGTTAGCTGGGGATGACCGTCAGATGTTGGGGGAGAAGTACCCTTCGTCATGGCTCCCGCGCTCCTCTGCCGCGCGACCGGAGGCGTGTCGCTGCCCTCACGATGCCATGGTGTGCGTATCTGCTTGCCCTTGTCCTGCTCGAGCTTCCTCTCAAAATCATCCTTCTCCTCTTGTGTAATGTGGTGGTCGAGCTCGATTGACGGCCGCGCATTCGAGTTCTCATAGTTCTCAAACTTCTTCCCCTCTGGCAATCTCAAAGCGCGTGCAACAGCAAAGCTCCTCAGCTGCCCGTTGCCCAAGACTTTGGCATGTTGTGACCGGAACGCAGGGCTGGATGTCGCAAGCGTCTTGATAGGAGGCGCACGAGGGCAGGCGGGGATACGGGTCAGGGCCGAGAGCCGTGCTATCCGGGGCTTCATGGTGCCTGTTGCTGCTGGTATTAAGAAAGCGGATGAGAGGTGCCGAGTAGCACGTCCAAATGGAACAATGGGGAGCCTAACCCGTGGTTGTGATTGCTTCCCTGCATCCTACGCGACAGTAACAAGGCTGTGCGATAACCAAGCCCTGCGTCATCGTGACACGCGACGTGGCGCGACGCCACAGCACGTGGCTCATATTACTACCATCAACATCAACATCTGATTACCATTCCAGAGCGCTACTAAGAGAACACCACACGACTAGAAGAGAAGCTCAAGTATCATGGGTGGATTGAGTACTTGACTCGTGGCAGTAGGGCTATCGGTACACAAGTATCTAGTGTACAACGGGAGTGAATTGTAGTTGTGGATTATGCATCTGTCGAAGACGTTCTAAGCCATGGCTTCGAAGCGCTTAAAGGTTGAGATTAGAACTCCGATATCTTGAGACCGTATTGGTGCCACTTGGGTAGCAACCTGACTGCTTTACGATGGCGTAGACTAACCACCTCGTCGATGACAATTACCAATTCTTTGAACGGCGTGTACGGTGTCAAGGAACTGACCAAAGTGACAAAGTCCTCGATCCGGGCATGCACGACGCACAACAAGGATTGGCGTAGATGAATAGCCTCATCTAAGATACGCTCGGGAACTGGTATGCAGCTTCATCGGCTCCGAACTTTCTGCTCGGTCGAAGAGTTATGGTTTGAGAACCAGACCCCATAGGTGGGTCGGACAAGCTGCTTCTTTTGCCGCGATGCATCCATGTTTGCGCTTCTCTGTACCGCAATTGGGTTCGAATTTGGGTGGTGATTCGGGAAACGAGCTTCGAGAAGCCTGAGGCTGCATTTCATCGCCGCCTTCGATGGTCCGCGTATCGAGTTGGTTAGGAAGGCTCGCCTTTCCAGCTTGGTCTGGGAACAACTATGGTATGACAGCGTGCCAAGCGCTCAAAAGGCGACGCCTGGACGCACTGTGAGTGAATGATGTTGGTAAGACCAGAATAGAAGTCTATGGCGCGACCGCGCTGTTAACCTTTCATCAGGCGGCCATAGGGTCATCGCGAAGGCTGGTTCGAGTGTCAAATCTCGGGTTCCATGCAAGGACCACCTTGACAGAAGAGTAAGGGTCAAACACGCCAGATAACACAACGTGTAAAAGAGAAGTGAGGACGGCAAAGACAGATACGGATAGGACAGATGCGGATAGCAGGACGGCGGCTTCCGTCCCCTTGCCGGACTAGTGCGGGTACCTGCCGCGATTGCGTCCCTAACCAAAGCTCCGACTGTCGGAACGCGCCTTGCTTCTCGAAATACGCGGCGTGGCTCACAAAGCGATATGTCCGTAGCTAGGGGTATGTACAGCGTTTCTGTGATGTCGAGTTCTTTCGTGGATGCAGAGCTTGGGAAACACCTCGAAGTTGAGCCAATCACGACGAGGTCGCACGACATGGGATGAAATGAAATGTCGCCCTGACCATCTCTTCTTGTACAACCGCGACGTGAGGGGTGCAGCCACGATGATGCATCAAGATGCGAGCCGACGTCCCGTCTCAGCTATACTCGCCAATGCCACTCGTGCGGACATCCCAGAACTGTCGCAAGTATAGACCACACCGGCGGTGCGACTGCTTGCTGGGCCGCCTAAAGTCTGCTACTGCATTGGGCCCCGCCTCCAACACTCCACTTTTCTGGCCTCTGCGCCGGCACCGGCGAAGATGTGACCAAATCGCATTTGCAATACGCCCTCTCCTATTGATGCGCGCCGGTGTCCAGCGTCCAGTATCCAAATCATCTCCGATCAAACATCAGAGATAACAGTCACGAGAGGCGAATCCCTAACAAGCGTGAGCTGATCGCAGTCGGCCGCCTCCGCAAATCTTCCGTGAGCGCCATCGGAGGCCAGCCTTGTGGCTATCGCCTACCGAGAAAAAGCAGATACGGTCAGCAACTATGTGGCTGCCAAAGGCGACATGCAGTATCTCCCCAATATGCCTACCGGTGGTACTAGGCGAGTGACAGGCCCGCCCCGCAGCGTGTTCGTCGGCCATCTCCAACGCCAGGTGCATTCATCCTGCCGCGCACGCATGACAGGGGACAACAGCCGAGGCCCGCCAAACGTGCCACTTCCCACAAAGGCGTGTTCCGGCCAACTAGGCTGCTTCAGGGCTGCTTGATCGCAGGGCCCGTCGTCAAAGATGCGCGGGGATTGGGTGAGTTCAAACGGCGAGAACAGAGACTAGCCGATACGGCCAAGCCGAACCAAGCAAACCCTTATCTCGAAATGCGGGATGCCACACATTCACCACGACAGGGCTTAGACCTTTAAAGGGAGCCTTTCGCGTCACCCTGAGGGCCTGCGCAGATCCTCAAGTCGCCCCTCTCTTAAGGAGCTCGATCTCCCTCTGTTGTCCTCCCTACCTTCGACTAGAGAGTGTCAAACACGACCAGAAGTGGCAATATGACTTGGGTTCACAACACCAACCTGAAGATCGCGCAGTCGGCGGTCGGGCGATACTTTCGCCTAGATGGCTCTGGACATGTACGTCTTCGCGTCCTCAATTCGAGATCAAAATCCGAGATCAAGTACTGACATGTCTACAGCGTAAAGCGCGAAAGGGAAGCTTCTTCTTCACCGAGATCCGGGCCGGCCTAGCAACGTTTTTTGCCATGGCCTACATCATCGCTGTCAACTGTACGCCAATTCTGATTGCCTCGAAGATCTATGACTGACAACCTCCAGCCACCATCACGGCGGATAGCGGCGGGACATGTCCACGTTGTCCGGCAGCGGACTGGGAAAAAGATTTTTGCGCTACCAACACGGAATATTTGCTCTGCAAGCAAGAAATCAACAGGGATCTTGTCACCGCGACCGCCGCCATTGCTGCTTTGAGTTCGTTCTGCATGGGTCTTTTTGCCAACATGCCTCTCGGTCTCGCTCCTGGTATGGGTCTTAATGCCTACTTTGCGTATACGGTCGTCGGATTTCACGGAAACGGTACGTACGATCATGCTACACAAGCCACCTCAACCCGTTCCGGTGCTCCATGCAGAGTAACCATGTATCACCTCCCTGCAGGTCCCCTCGTGGCTTGATTGCGGTGGTACAAGACCCACCTTTGTTGAAGTCATACTGATTGCTTTTCTAGGCATGGTACCATACGAAGTAGCTCTTACCGCTGTTTTTGTCGAAGGTTTTGTTTTCGTCGGTCTGACTATTCTCGGTATCCGGCAATGGCTAGCAAGGTAAGCATCATCCCCTGCTTCTTGGATGCTTCTCGAAGTGCCTCTGTCACATCTCGTCCACCGAGCTTGACCGCTTTACGCCACCTTCAAAAACACATGTGCTGACCTTCCCCTTCCAGAGCGATCCCTGCTAGTATCAAGCTTGCCACTGGTGTTGGCATCGGCTTGTACCTCACTATTATCGGTCTGACCTACTCCGCTGGTATTGGCCTCATCCAAGGTGCCACTTCGACCCCAGTTGAACTTGCGGGCTGCGAGCAACAGTACTTCGACGAATTAACCGGCCTTTGCAACAAATCTCACAAAATGAGGAACCCGACCTTGTGGATCGGCATCTTCTGTGGCGGGTTCTTGACAGTCTTGCTTATGATGTACCGGGTCAAGGGCGCCATTATCGCCGGCATTCTCCTCGTTTCCATCATTTCCTGGCCTCGCGGAACTGCGGTTACATTCTTTCCGCATGATACCCTTGGCGATTCGAAGTTCGAATTCTTCAAGCAAGTGGTGGCGTTCCGGCCCATCAAGAACATCTTGAACGTCCAGCGGTGGGACATTTCCGAGTACGGAGGGCAGTTTGGGCTGGCTTTCATCACCTTCCTCTACGTGGATATTCTGGACGCTACCGGCACCCTGTACTCAATGGCCCGTTTCGCCGGCTTGATGGATGAGCGCACTCAGGATTTTGAAGGCAGCTCCATCGCTTACATGGTCGACGCTTTCGGTATCTCCATCGGTTCTCTCTTCGGTTCACCACCCGTCACCGCCTACATCGAATCCGGTGCTGGTATCTCGGAAGGCGGCAAGACTGGTCTCACGGCGATGACCACCGGCGTCTGCTTCTTCATTGCCATCTTCTTCGCCCCCATTTTTGCCTCGATTCCTCCTTGGGCAACGGGCTGTACGCTTGTAATTGTCGGCTCCCTGATGGCGCAGTCTGCAAAGGACATCAACTGGAAGTACATGGGCGACGCCATTCCCGCTTTCCTTACCATCGCCATCATGCCCTTTACCTACTCGATTGCGTACGGTATGATTGCCGGTATCATGTCATACATTCTCATCAACTTGCTCGTCTTCATCGTCGAGAAGGCATCCGGCGGGCGCCTCGTGCCAACGAATAAGGATAGCAAGGACCCGTGGACGTGGCGCATTCCCGGCGGCTTCCTGCCTCCATGGTTGAACAGGCTTCTGGCAGGCAAGAAGAACTTCTGGGTCGAGGACGACGAGATGGACGGCGTGGGTGTTGGAGAGGTTGCCGAGCGCACGAGCGGACAGAGCGACGATCTGACGGATGCTGAGAAGCGGCCGGAGAAGATTGCTTGATTCGGAGGTGTGATTGCGTCGCGCTGTTACGGCAACGCTGTAGTGGATGTTCGTTGTGTATTTTATTCTTGTACAGGCATTGGGTATCCAGGATTCGGATATAAAAGACTGATTGACACGGTCACTGGTAGCATCTGGTATACCCTCGTTTTGGGATGATATAGTTGGTATTTCACACCCATCGCTCTCGCATGCTTGTCTTGCTCGATGTGCAGTCTTCTCATGGCTGCAGTCGTACCCTGGTAGTTCCACTCGAGTACTATGCCTTGTACGACGTGATCGGTGTATCGGCACGATTGTCTCACCAGGATCCAGGTAATCGTCAACGGCACATGCCCCGATGGTCGCTGCACCGGCGCTGGGCACCGACGAATCGGTGAATAGGATGCTCCGCTCCCGCTCGTTCCACGGTAACACGACCCTCCTCACCTCAGCACGACTCGCAAAGAAGACGAATTCAGCCAGCACAAGCAACTAGAATGCAAATGCATCGTTATCAAAATCGGGGCCTCGGCGAGCCCAGGCCATCGGAACGGCATCTCGGTCTTTGCGGTCCCGAGGTCCAGCCCCGCCATGTTCACGCGCGCAACGAAGATCAGCACACATGCAGGGCCGACCAAGATTCGCGGGTCCGCAATTGTGCGCCGCCGCCTCTTCTCGCTGTTGCGCTGCTGATGCTCACTTGACATATCTCGAACACAGCTTCAATTGGTCTTGTAGAGAATTATTGGAAAGCAATTGCACTCACGGACACGGAACGCGGGTACCTCCGGCATCGGCTTACAAAGGTTTCGCCGCGACCACTTTCTAAGCATTGGCAATCCCGCGAGCCATTCTCTCCACGTCATTACACACTTACGGCATTGCCATTTCCTACAAAGTGAAGACACAGGACCGTTCGCGCTGCGCACTGTCATCCTATAGCGATTGAACGCATCATGCCCGCCGAATTACCCGCCGTCAACGGCACAAATGGCCACTCCAACGGCGCAAACGGCCTCGTGGACAACACACCCGCACATCCTGCCTTCGACTCAATACCAGATGTGATACAAGCATTCGGTACGCTCTCTCCCCTCTCCTCCAGCTCACCCCACTAACCTTCCTCCCCACCCTCAGCAAACGACGAATTCGTCATCGTCCTCGACTCGCCCTTGCGCGAGAACGAAGGCGACCTCATAATCGCCGCCTCCGCCTTCACCCCCGCAAAAGCCTCTTTCATGATCCGCTACTCCTCAGGCTACATCTGCGCCCCGCTCCCCGCCTCGCGCGCCGCAGCCCTGCACCTCCCCCAAATGGTAACCGAAAACGCGGACCCGAACCGCACCGCCTACGCCGTCTCCATCGACGCCGAACACCCCTCCATAACCACCGGCATCAGCGCGCACGATCGGAGCCTTACATGTCGCATGCTGGCCGACCCCACCGCAAAGGCGAGCCAGTTCCGACGACCGGGGCACGTGTTGCCGTTGCAGGCGAGAGAGGGCGGGGTGAGGGTAAGACGGGGACATACCGAGGCGGCTGTAGATCTTTGTAGGTTGGCGGGGAAGGCGCCCGTGGGTGTTATTTGTGAATTGATTACCGATGGGGAGGTTGTGGCTGGGCAAGCGGAGTTGAGCGGGGGCGGGATGATGCGGAGGGATGAGTGTTTGGCCTTTGGGAAGGAGTGGGGAATAAGGGTGTGTACCATTGAGGATTTGGTCAGGTACATTGAGGAAAATGAGGGCGCGTTGGGGGTGGAGGGGAAGGATTATTGAGGGTGGATGTGACGAGTGCATATGTGAGCATGTAGCGGCTGGAAGCCTTCACTATTGGCAGGCGGCAGCGATGGCTCTGTCTTAATTCCAGAAAACCGTGTACTACTACATCTGCGAGCCTCATGACGTCTCTCCCAGACTGGAGATTGCAGTGAAGTTTCGGGTACCAGTGACTGTTTGGGATGCATGCAAGCTGCATGCGAAACCAAAAGAGGACAACATAGATCTCAGCGTCGCGAGCATCTCCTCCAGGCTTAGCAGTGCAAGGCCGACAAGCGGTGATCCAAAAGAGGAAAACGTATTTCAGCGTCGCGAGCGTCTCCTCCAGGCTAAAGAATGCAGTGCAAGATGCTGCCTAGTGCTGCAGGCCGCAAACGGCATCCAGCCCCGCGTCTCCTGCAGGCTAAAGAATGCAGTGCAAGATCGCCAAGCTCGGTGAGAATTCAAGTTAGAACTACGAGCGTCTCCTTCAGGCTGATGAATGCAGTGCAAAGCGCCAAGGCGGTCTACTCAAAAGAGGAAAACGTATATCAGCGTCGCGAGCGTCTCCTCCAGGCTAAAGAATGCAGTGCAAGGTACTTAACACTTAACACCGGGGGAACTTTCAAGACCTATCCAGCCTCTCAGGTAAACGCGAACTCCGGAACTAAGGATTATCCTCTACGTACCACGACAACACCAGAAACTTAGTGATTAGTTTTTTTTCTCATGAGTTATAGCGCATGCTCAAGAAGTGTATATAATATTAAGGAAAGTTTACAATATTAACGTTTGTAGCAAATCTATATATGTAGCGCCCATTTTGGTGGTTGTGCTTTGTTCCGGAGTTCGCGTCTCCTGCAGTCTAAAGAGTGCAGTGCAGGATCGCCAAGCCAACTGCCAAGTATCGCTAAGCCGTTAGCGGTAGTGGCCCGGGCTGACGTAGACGAGTCGTCCGGGCTAGAGATTGCAGTGAAATTTCAATACCGAATCGACCAATCGCGCCGGAAAGGTGATAGTCCAAGTCTTACGATTGGATTGAACTTCAATTCCTTACTCTGCTATGCTCCTCTTTCTCCGCGATTTACTGCTTAAGACAGTATTCGTCGAGAATTGGTATGTATTTCTCCGTGTTTTAGAGGTGTTCTTGGTGAGCCATCGGCGCAGCCCCATTTGATGCGCGAAGGCCTCCGTGCCAAGATATACGCGCCGCGATCGAGTGGGCAAATATCTCGGTGCTGCCGAAGATCTGCCGGAACACCAAAACATAAGACGAAAGCACCTGCAAGCCACCTAGAATTGCGCTGCGCTTGCTTGGGATTGTATGCCCTGCTATGTAAAGTATAGCCGGCCCTACGCCGATGGCTCGGGCTTCACTACAATATTTCGCGCGGACGAGCAGTTTGGGTGGGCGGCGGGGGTGTGGTTCGTTAACGAGTCCTTCAAACAACTGGATTTCACTGCAATCTCTAGCGCGGACGAGCAGTTTGGGTGGACGGCGGGGGTGTGGTTCGTTAACGAGTCCTTCAAAGTTTAATTCAACTGGATTTCACTGCAATCTCTAGCGCGGACGAGCAGTCCTCTAGCAGTTCTCGTGATCGCTTACGTAGATAGATGCAGAATAGAGGACGACTATAATTATCTTTTGTTTACTTTTTCCTTATATTTACATTTACCGTAGGAGTTTTTGAAAGTAAATCTGCAAGAAGAATTCGCACAGAAAACCCTGTCAAATACGTGCGCAATGTTGAAAGAAAATGTGAAAACCAGAGCTTGCCTGTACTATTGTGTTTAGGTTAAGTAGCACTACTAAGCAGTATGGCATTCGGATTTATGAGTGGTCTGGCTACCAACAATCAAGAAGTAATCTGGTTTTGCAACGACATGGTGCATTGACACTCACATGCGACGAGATTTGATAGTGGCAACTTAACGCTAGATCGCCACCATACATCACCCAGTACAAGCTTTCTTAGCCACGCGAGTTCAAAGTACCAGGAACAGTCCAAACCGCGAAGCTCATCGCAGAGTATGCGCATATCTGCATGCCAGTGTGAACCAACAACGAACCTCACATCAATCGCACCCGCGAGCACAAGTCGAAGACGTGCTGGATTGCCTAAATCAGGGAGTGGCGGTTATACACAAACCTCCAGCCTATCCAACACCACAACCCATTCCACACCCAACCCCCACCAACCCACCCCAACTACCAAATCCTCTTAGCAACCATAGCATACCGACTAACATGGCCAAAGCTAGTCCCCCTCTCCCTCTCCCTCTCCTCCTTACCCCTCGCCTTCTCATCTCTCTCGCCAAGAGCCCGCAACCCCTCCGGATCATCGTGATAAATCCAGCGGCGCTTCTCCTCATCGACATCGACGGTGCCCCAACCGCCCAGGCGCTTCCCGCCAGTCTCAGTATTGATCTTCTCCCTCTCCTTCATGCCCTTGTACCTCTCCCGTGCCAGCGTCAACAGTCCCATGCCGAGCAGGATCTTGAACGCTAGGAAGAAGAGGTATGCGATGAGGAAGACGATGAGCATGGTCGCGCCTGCGATCAGGTCGTCGAGCGTCCACGAGGAAAGCGTGTACCAGGGTTGGCTGGCGGCCGAGGGGAGGGCCGAGCGGCCGAGGGCGCGCCGGAAGATTTGGTCGATGTGGGCGAGGGCTGCCGTGGTGGTGGGGGATGAGGACGTGGGTGTGTCGGCTAGGGAGGTGGAGGTGGAAGGGAAGGAGTAGGGGAGGGGCATATGCGTTGCTATGAACATGTGGTAGGTTTGGATTGTGGCGCGAATGAAGAGGCAGCTTAGTGGGAGGACGGGCAGGCCTAGGCGGCGGGTTAGGTTGGGGTCGGTGAAGGCCTGGACGGTGTGTTAGTTGTGGCTTAGGGTGGGTTGGATGGGGAGAGGAGGGGAGAAAACGTACGTCGGAGTAGTAGTCTTTGGCTAGTACATCGAGGAACTTGTCATATACGTCCGGCTTGACCTGATTGAACTTTGTGATATACGCGTGCTTCAACCAATCGACGAACATCTCGCTACCTAGCACCAAGAGGAAAGGATTCAGCACCTGCCCAATCCACTTCGGGAAGATAGTGAAGCTCATAGGCAGAATGCTAGCCGCCGTAAAGGGTGCCGTAGAAGTAGCATTGCCAGCCCCAAGGCCACTGCCCCACCAAGACTCGCTGCCGCGAATACTAAGACCCCCGACCTCAACAATGTTGCGCATGGCGATGATGAGCAGCATGAGCCAGAGTTGGAAGCGCTCGACAATGTCCGCACAGGTGACTTGAAAGAGGTTCTCCTTTTCGAATTTCTTGAACACGGTGCCTTTGATCTCGACGAACTGGTTGGACATGAGGAGCGTCAGAAGCGCGTTGGAGTACGAATTCACGGCCACGTTGAGGGTGATGACCTGGTAGAAGAGGGCTGTCGCGTGTCCCACGTTGTAGACAAGCGCGAGTATGAACATCCAGAATGGACGCAGGACTTTGCTCCGACCATCCGGATTCCGATCGAGCGTTTCGCGTGAAAAGAGGCACTCCAACACGTCTTGTCCCAGAGCGGACAACAAGCGATCGCAGACTTCGAGGACGTTGTAGATGACGTAGAGCTTGATAGCCGACTGTCCGCGAATGCCGTGGTACATCTTGCTAGCGTCGAAGCGCATTAATACCGCGCAGCTCGAGATGACTAGGAGGCCCTTGAGAAGATCTGCTTTGTGGCTCGGGAGCAGAGCGGACGGTGTCGACATGGTCCTACGATGACGAAAACGATTCCGCGCTCGTTTGGGCGGCGCATCTTTGATATCGGGAAATCTGAACGTCGTGCCAACAGCACCGTTCTCTCTTGCTGTCGTTGCAGCCGCGGGGTTGGGGCTAGAAACCGAGGGTCGAAACGGTGGCTCTTCCTCGGCAGGTGTATTCAAGACCGGAGTTGGGGCGTCTGTGTTTCTTCTTCGTCTCCATACTCTGGGTAGTCCGCTCAACACGAATTTGCAGACATCCCGTGCCTCCTTAACAAGCGTTGAGCCCCACCATCTCACCAGGATACCAACAGCAATGAGAAAGCGCAAAGGCAAGATTGTTAGTACATGCATCCACGCATCTAAACAGGCCAAAGCCCCGAAGCCCAGAATGCCTTCTAGCTTGGGTGGAAGGAGCAAAAAGTTGACAAGACGGTCGTATTTTATCTTCGAAGATTCGTAAGGGAAGTCGGAAGTTGCGGGCCGGTATATGTACAGAGGAGAAGGCTGAGCTGCCGATAATTCGAGCGAGAGGAATGTCGGCATGGACATTGGCGGCAGAGGCATCTGGGCCGGCGTCGGCGATGGCAGATCTCGGTGTCTATCTTGCGGGGGAAGCTTCAAGGCTTCCCTCGGCTCTCTCCCGCTTTTTTGGTCCAGGTTGAGCGGAGCGGGAGAATGCTTAGACGACCGGTGCTCGTCAGTATCAATCCCTAAGCCTAGTCCCTGGTTCTTCTGGCTCGACTGCTTTCTACGCATCACCGGCGGCCCAGTAGCAGATCTCGCATTCATCGGAGGCCGATTCTGCTTCTGCTTCTTCAACTCCTCCACCTGTCCTTTGATCACAACAATCTCCTTCTCCAGCCTCGAATCCCGCGCGCGCGATCTGCTCCGCTTCAAATCCTGCATGCCATTGAGCTCGCCCACGAGCTCTACCGGGGCGCCCAGACCCTTGTTCACCTCCTGTGCATCGCCATTCTCATCTGGAGTATTGCCCTCCAACGCATCCTCCGGGATCGGTGTCGCGGATCGAACAGGTATGTTGGCAGGCTCGTTTGCCAAATCGTGGAATTGCTTCGGGCTAAGCTTCAGCACCTTCTCTTGCTCGGATACGCTGCTCTTCCGCCTCCCATCCCCCGGCCGTCTGATCTGTGGCACCGGCCTCGATTTTTCGCTCGCATCCGAAAGCACCGCGTCGTCGTTCGCACTCGGTCTCGGGCTCTCATGTAGGGGACTCAGTGCTCCGTTTCCGCTCGTCCTCGCCTCGTTCGCTCCATCGTGCTGTAAGGGCGCGAACCTGTAATCGATTGACGGTGCCGCATCTTCAGGTTCGGGGGTATCGGTGGGCGTAGGGAGTTGTTCCGTCACGTGGACTTCGTAGGTCTTCTTGTTATCGACCCTGCTCATCGCGATTGGGGATACCTAAGCAAAATTAGGCGCATGGTGTTGATGCTTGCTTGTGCTGAGCGGTACATGTTGCTTGAGCTTTGACGCGCCAAGCTGCCTCGGAGGAAGACCCGCTAAAGTCCGATATCGATAACGCAGTGAGCACCTACAATTGATATTGCCTCCACAACAAACCTTTTTCCATCGTCTGTGCAATGCAATCTCATGCTTCTATAGTAGCTCGTTCAGGTCGTAATAATGTCTCGATCAGGCCACAATAGCTGTACACACTGAACTATCAGTCTGACTTCTTCATCACAGAGCAACAAACATAGACCCAAGTCAAAACCGAGATGTGTTTAATCATGATTTCTTATGCTATCGTCGCATGCTATGCACCCATGCATCTAGATATTGTACCCGGCCAACTCCGCCTCCAAGGGAACTCTAGCAGTATTCATCCCATCGCCATTTTGCTCGAAGCCTAACAAAAGCTCCACATCTCTGCCGCTATTGCCAAACGTCTTATCCCAATGCACAATACAAGGTCAACAGACCCCTGAAATTAAGATACAGAAGAGCAAGAAAGAAAAGTCCCAACGAGGGACAAGGGAATCCGAAAATGGTATGAGGAAAAACCAAAGAAACTCGTTCGCATCGACTCGAGGTCCGACCGAGGAGGATGATAGGAAATTTTTTTAGCCAATCTGTCGAAAAGTAAGAAAAGAAAAGTCGTCATCGAAAATGCACAGCGCTAATGCTTGGGGCAACAGCATACATGCGGGCCGGCTTTCAGCACTTCGTCATTAGCCTCATCTTCGAACCTCTTGAAGTTCTCCATGAACAGCTTGCCAAGCTTCTCGACCTCGCCCTTGAAATCGGCGGTACCGTTCCACGACTTGGCTGGGTTGAGCAGCTCGTCGGGAACGTTAGGGCAAGTCTTGGGTACGGATAGGTTGAAGGTCTCGTAGGTCTCGTACTCGGATTTCGCGAGCTCGCCAGAGTGGATGGCATCGAGAATGGCGCGAGTGTACTTGAGGGGGCATCGCTTTCCTAAACGGGGAATATGATTAGCATCTGTCTCGAAGAATGGGTTCGTACTCTGGGTGTGCTTACCTCCTGTGGTCGCACCGGCGCCGACCCATCCGGTGTTCAGCAACCAGGCATCGGCCTTGTGTTCCTCGATCTTCTCCGCGAGCATCTTTGCGTAACGCATGGGGTGCAGCGCCAAGAAGGGCTGGGCGAAGCAAGAGGAGAAAGTCGCTTGGGGTTCTGTAATACCCTGCTCGGTTCCAGCCATCTTAGAGGTGTAACCAGAGATGAAGTGGTACATGGTCTGCTCCTTGTTGAGTTTTGAAATCGGAGGTAGCACACCGCGCGCATCGCAGGTGAGGAGAATGATGTTCTTGGGGTGGTTGTCCGAAATGCAGGGGATCTTGGTGTTCTCAATGTACTCGATGGGGTAGGCGCAGCGGGTGTTCTCCGTCAGAGTGTCGTCGTCGTAATCGACAAGACGTGATACCGGGTCAAAGACAACGTTCTCCAGAATGGAACCGAAGCGGATAGCACCGAAGATGTCGGGCTCCTTCTCTGCCGACAAACCGATGGTTTTCGCATAGCAGCCGCCCTCGATGTTGAAGACACCCGTGTCGCTCCAGCAGTGCTCGTCGTCACCGATCAGAGCACGCTTGGGGTCCGCAGACAATGTTGTCTTGCCCGTACCAGAAAGACCGAAGAAGACGGTAACATCGCCATTCTGACCCTCGTTCGCAGAGGAGTGCAGAGTAAGAACGTTGTGCTTCACAGGCATCTCGTAAAAGAGGACAGTGAAGATCCCCTTTTTCATTTCACCTGCGTATTCGGTACCGAGGATGACCATTTCCTTCTCAGCAAAGTTGATAGCCACGGATGTTGACGAAGTCATGCCGGCGGTGTATCTGTTCGCGGGGAAAGCGCCGCCGTTGTAGATGACATAGTCGGGGTGGAAGTGCTCGAGCTCTTCTTTGGTGGGACGGATCAACATGTTGCGCATGAAGAGGGCGTGGTAGGCACGCGCGCAGACAACGCGCACGCGGATCCGGTAGCGCACATCCCAGCCCGCGAAGCCGTCGACGACATAGATGCGTTTCCGGGTGTTGAGGTAGTCAATGGCACGCTCGCGGTTGATGCGCCAAACCTGACCATACGATTAGCAACAAAAACTAGACACACGTGATGCTTTTCCGCAAGAGGAATAGAAACGAGGCGTGCATGAGAGGCGACTCGGCGATGCGGGGAACAGCACGCTTGCAGGGGTTCCGGACACGGACAACCTCACTCGGCTACTGCACCGTTCGCATGACGTCTGATGATCGTTCCCAAGCAGCTGAGTAGCTGAGTAGCTCTTGGGCGGCGAAAACCGGGGCAAATAAAAAGCGCATGCTTACATCGGGTGTCATGGGCTTGTTGACGGGACCCCACCACACGTCGTTTTTTGACGAGTCCTCCTCTACGATTCGCTTATCCGAGGGCGAACGGCCGGTCTTGGCTCCCGAGTATGCTGAGAGGGCGCCCGAGGATGTGATGGCGGAACCAGATTCGTAGACGAGAGCGTCTTCGTAGAGAGCAGCGACTGAGGGGTTTGCGACCTGGAGTGGGTCGAATGGTTAGCACGGCAAGGGGAGCGGTAGGGCCTAGGACTAGCTCACAATGGCAACGCGGTCATAGTCGATGTGGGCTTGGTCGTGGAGCTCCTCCTCGATCTCGGTGTGGTCGTTTTTCGACGGCCTGGTGAGGACGCGTTAGCCATGGCCTCAATTGACTCGGGCTGGAGGTGGGTGGACTCACTGGACACCGGCAGGGTGCAGACCGGTCTTGTTGACGCTGGGAGAAACCATCATGTGCGGAATGGAAGTGGATAGTGAAGAAGAGTGGTAGTTGGAACGCTGTTGTTTGGACACCTGTTGACGGGCAAAGTCTTGGGCCAGAGGAGCGGGGCTTGATGTTCGAATGACGGGGTCTGGCGGTCCTTTATACACCATTGTGACGACGATACCCGAATTCCACTGTTTGAGGCCGGGGCACTAGTCTGGGAGACGCGGGCGTGTGATTGGGTTGCCGTCGTGAATAGCTCGTCCTAGCAGCCGGAGAGGTCTGTGTGCGGGAGATGTCGGAAGGCGGTGGTGGTGCTCGGGTAGCGTAGGAGCGGCAGAGGGCTTGTCCGGCAACCCTTCTCCAGCACCCACACAGCCTTTATGGGGCCTTTGACGGGCCTGTGGAGGCGCCCACATGTGCGATGGATACACAGACACCCTGCTGCGAGACTCAGTCACAACGATGTCATGGCTCATGGCCGACAGCGAGATCTTCACATGACATCAAAAGACACGGGTGCCACTGGAGGACGACTGCTAGACGAGCTGCATGTCCTGGGCGCAGCCGCAGTCACGCCGCTTGGCCTGCGCAGAGGCGCATATGCTGTCTTGGTGGGCCGCGGTCTAGCTCGTCGTGTGTCGCTTTGTTGCGGGGAAGGCGAGTGACGTCGCCCACAACCGGAAACGGGCGCCCAGCCGCCAACCCCACGATGGCTCGATTGGCTGCCCGTCCGATTTCCTTCTCGTGACGGCTGCCACGGCGCGTGCGAACCCGTCTGAGACCAGCTGATGGCCAGAGACCAGCTCGTGGCTATTCGCGGCGCGCTCCAACGAACTTCGATAAAACATCACCACATGCCGAACGCGCAACCCGAGCGCAGCGCCGTCAAAATGCCGCACACGCAGTGGCCAGTTCGTGGGGAACCTCCCCCGTGGCGGTGCAGCGAGAGGCAGCAAATCGTTCCGGTTCCATTTCGCACGCACTAGCCAACCCTGGCACGGTGATTGCGCTGCTCGTTCTAGACGATCCACAGGCTTTCGTAGTCCTCGGGCAGACGGCAGTGGCGACTATCTGGGACACGCTGCTCGGGAGCGCTGCGGCATGTGGGATGGTCTGATAACAGAGCACGTAAGCCGAGCTTGATGGACCTTGTCCCGGGAATATCTTCTTGCCCGGCTGGGCCACGGGCATGTGGAAACCGCGCAAAAGGGACGCAGCGCGCAGACGTCAAATGCATAGTCGGGATTGCCAAGGGGCAGCCGTTCGCGTGAGTGGTCCAACGGGTATAGCGATGGGCTGGGGTATCGCCATCCGTGACCGCCTTCTTCACCGCAGCCAGAGCTCAAACAGTATTGCACTGCAGTCCTACTTCTCCCGGGCAATATTGGCCGCCTCGGTGCGGGACTCTAGAAAAGCGGAAATCACGATGCGGAATGCTACAAGGCCTGGAAAACGGGCCGGTTCGCTAGGCCCAACACGGCTTGGTACATGTCCGCGGCCGGTACGAAGTCGGATGCACCACCATTGCGGGTATCGTGAAAACCTCAACCATCCGAGCGGCTAGGGTACGACGTTTGCAATTCCCCAGTTGCAGAATTTAAGTGTCTAATGTCTAAAAACACGGACTGCCTTTTGGCCAGGTTGCTACGCAGTTCGTGGCCCAAAGTCACATTTTCTAGAGGCCAAAGTATGAGTCTGCAAACCCTATCCAGAGGGGTCTCAGTGTCTAGTGTATTAGGGACCACGCCACCCTTTGCTAAGCCACGGTGCGGTTCGTACCCTAGAGTTACGATCAATCTACGCTGTATCACCGCTCTGCTTCTTCTTCTGTTCCTTCTTGCTCTTCCGTGATTTAGGACTGAACACGTCCTTGATCTTGCGTAGGCCACCGAGATAGAGCCATGTGCAAACGAAAACAACACTAAAGTTGAAAAAGATATACAGCCCTAAAAGAGTCAGTACTTGTGTCAAATAAACACGTGTATCACACGGCAAAACTTACACATGATACCAAAATCCTGCCAGATATTTTCTGCGTAAACATTGAAGGATGCCGCGAACGCATCGCCCGTCGCATACTGACAGAATCCACAGTCCCCACTGGGTTGCGTCTGCACGTACCCGCCACTCTGCTGCGCGAAGCTGCCGGCGTACGTCTGACAGTCTTGACCGGGTGGAGGCGAGAAGATGGCCAGTTCGCTGTCGCTGCATATGATCTCTTGGCCGCTCACAAGCAGAGCGAGGAACGCTTCGAGGAGGTAGTGGAACGGCGTCAACCAGTACATCCAAGCCTTCCAGAAAGTCGGCAATCCAGCATATGGGACGACAACTCCGCAGAACGAGACGACTGTGAGAAGATCAGTATCTGTGCATCAGAAGCACGCATGATGAAATGAACTTACTGAACGTGAAGAAGAGCGGTACGAGCAAGGAAGCCAGGAGCTCATTCGGGGCAAAACTAGCGATTGCTTGTCCGAAGCCTAGGTAGTAAATCTCGAAGAGCATCACAAAGAGCCAGACACTCGCGGATGTATAGGTATCGCGAGGGAAGCCGGCGGCCCAGTACCAACAGCACCCTAAGCATGGTCAGCAAGCGCTTAGGTATGGTAAGAAGTCGATAAAGCTTGGCCAGATAGGCCTCAGTGCCCGTTGTCTTGAACAGAGGCATGGATGTCTCTCATTCGCAACGCCATCCATACCCCCGACTTGACTCAAACAAAAGGAATACTCACAGTAGATAGTTCCAGAAAGGATTCGGACAGGGACCTCGCTCAGAATAGCTCCCCACACCATAGCCGGCCACGAGTAGATCTTAGCACTGCCTTCGCGCGACTCGTAAACATCCCTGAAGTGCAGAAACCGGGGCTGGAGCTGCTGGATGAGCGGCGGGGCAATGGTGAGCGTCATGAACACCGAGAAGAGTCGAGATTGCATATCGATCTGGCTATTGCCCAGGCTCCAGAACGTAAAGCTGTTGAACAAGCCGGTAATGATGTGGAGCATGAACACACCAATCACGTATTGCGGATCTCTCCACATGGCGACAAAGCTGCGATGTATAACGGTATACATCTGCGCAGTCAAAGGCATGGCGTACTGCCGATCGTCCTTGCTATGGTCGTTCGAGGCGCCGCGACGGTCCGTGATGATGTCCTGGATCTCGCGGCTGAGCTTCTCGTTCTCGGGTGATTGTGCCCAGACGTCGCCCCAGTCTTTGCCCTTGTAGTTGGGATCGCCAGCGCCTATTGCCTCCAGCATGTATTCCGCGGGGTTCTCCTTGGGAGGGCATTTCTTTGCGCCGTTGCTCTCGAGATAGTCTATGAGCGTGCGGCTGTCGTTACCGAGCTCTCCGAAGTAGGCGGTCCGACCGCCGGACTTGAGAAGGAGTAGTTGGTCGAAGTTTTCGAAGAGGACGGATGAGGGCTGATGGATGGTGCAGAGAATGGCCTATTTGATCATGTTAGCGCTGTCCATGGGAATGAGCGTTGCAACCAGCCTGACAGGTTCTACGATCCAGAAACGATCCCAATTGGGGTACAAGATGCGTCGTAAAGCTAGTTAGGAGACAAGTAGTTGTCCGCAAAGTTCATCCAGAGGGGTCTCAGCACGTAGTGCCTCGTACTAGACCCGCCTAATGTCTCATTTTACGACGCACATTGTACCACAGCCTTGGGTGAAACCTCCAGAGGTACGTACCTGACCAGCGTCCGCAAGCTTTCGCAGAAATCGAACAATGTTGAACGCAGCACCCGAATCCAATCCTGAAGTCGGTTCATCCAAGAACATCAACAGCTCCGGTTTGCTGGCAAGCTCGACGCCAATGGTGACACGCTTTCGTTGCTCCTGGTTTAGTCCAGAGCCGGGGCTCCCGACTGCCGCACCTGCAATGTCGCGCATCTCGAGTAAATCGATGATCGTCTCAACGTAGTCGTACTTCTCCTTGATAGGCACCTCTTTCGGCTGACGAAGCTTAGCAGAGAACTGCAAGGCCTCTCTCACGGTGGTAGTGGGTTCGTGGACGTCCATTTGTTCGGCAAAACCAGCGGAGCGTTGGAATGAGGATGGAAGTGGTCGTCCGTCGACGAGGAAATCGCCGTGTACGACCCCAAAGTTGATGCGCTGCGCCAAAGTGTTCAATAGTGTAGTCTTGCCAGCTCCGGAAGCGCCCATCAACGCTGTAAGCTTTCCAGGCTTCACATAGCCCTGGACGTCTTGAAGGAGCTTCCGTTCAGCCTTTTCATACGGGATCGTGTAGGTGAGGTTCTGCCAGGTGAAGATGGTCTCGTTCTTGGCAACTCCTTGGACCTGCGTGTCAGTATTGTCGCCTGCGACTTCCTTCGACACATCGGCGGGTTCTTCCAATCCAGCCTCCACGTCTCCAGGCTGAGCCTTGAGCTCCATGGCCTTTTCAACATGCTTGGGTACCTGGCCCCTCTTGAAGATGGTGACCGCACCACCACCCTTATTGGGCTTCTGGATCTCCATTCCGAATGCCGTGAGGCAAACGAAGAAAATGAAGAAGGCGCAAATGAAACCCACGTTCCTCCAGAGATGCGACCGTGAGTACTGGAAAGCTACCGAGATGTAATCCGCTCCATTGACGGTTAGCGAACCAGGTGTGCTGCCCTGAAGAGCACAAGATTGATATTGCTCTTCCGCGTTGGGGATTTGAGGCACAATGTACGGGGGAACACATTGGATCTCCAAGTTGTAGAACTCGTTGGCTGAAAGGGAACAAGTCAGTAAAGTACTTCCACGTGTCTCAGTGTCTCAAGTCTAATATCAACGCACTCGCCCTTATGATTACGAGACAGTGTACCATGGAGTCACTTACCCATAAGCGCCTCGAATCCATACTGCACCGGATTGATCCAACGCAGCCAAGAAAACCAGGGGTGCATCTTTTGCGGGGGAATCAGGTATCCCGTGTAGACAATTAGAGCCTGGATAGCGACACCAGTAATTCTCGTGGCAATGTCCAAGGATCCGACAAGAGAACCAATCGCACGAAAGAAAGCGTACATAGTCATCGTGATGATCCACAGTAGCAGTAGCGAGATGAAGAACTGTGAAGCCGTTCTTTGAAGGTTTGCCATAAAATAGACGACGATGTCGAAGATGAAGACCTGAACTAGGACCAGCGGAACGTCGACAACGGTTTGCGCGATTGCGTAGGCGGCAGGTCGGTAGAATGAGAAGCTCTTGTGCTTGAGTAGGATCGGTCGTGATTCGAAGGCAGAAGTGAGCTCAGCCAGAGCCAGGAGAGCGTTGAACAGCAGCATGAAGAAGATAACACCACCGCGGGGAAATGCACCTGCGGCCGTTGGTTGCAAGTTGAAGAAGAGAGAACCGACGATGAGGGCCTGGAAGAAGATGCCTCCCCATTTTCCGATAAGGGACTGTGGATCGCCGAACATGACCTTGAATTGCCGATCTGTGCAAGCCATTACTTGCTTGTGGAAAGGAAGGGTGAAATTCTTCTTCTGAGTCTCTTTTGTCATCGCGGCCTCGCGCTCTTCAACCATGCGCTTCGTCTCGCGTTCATATTCTTCGATGTCGGCAAGGTTGTCGTTGTGTTGCTGACTCTCAGCAAAGGCCTTTGCAAACTGGGCACCAGATCTTGGAATGCGATCTTCCCAGCCGTCCTTGATGTGGCGCTCGTGATCATCGACAACAGAGGTGATGAAGTCGGCAGAAGTCCACCGATCTGGCTGGACGAACCCAAGGCTCTTGAAGTAATCTGTAGCACGATCCGCTGGACCATAGTAGCAGCAACGTCCCTCGTGGATGAGAAGTACTTTGTCGAAGCAGTCGTAAAGCGATTCTCCAGCTTGGTAGAGTGCTACCGATGTCGAGATATGTGCCATGTTTGTGAGAGATCGCAAGCTTTGCACGTACTCCAGAGCCGTGCTAGCATCTAAACCACGGGTTGAATTGTCCCACGTTTGTACAGAAGCCTGCAATTAGTTAGCTCTCATTATTTAGGCAGGCTTGACGTAGCCCAGCCTGATGGGTTTCAGGGGTCTATGTAATCGCTCTTACCTTTGTGATCATAGCCTCAGCGATACTGACGCGCTTCTTCTCTCCTCCCGAGACTCCTCGTACGAATTCGTTTCCAACCTTCGTGCCCATTGTGTGTTCGATCCAGAAAAGCTTTGAAACGACGCGGAGAAACTCGTTCACGTAGTCGTTTCGTGACTCGCCCTCGTTTCTGGATGCTTTGCCTGGTGTCTTAGTCTTGAGTGCAAACCTTAGTGTGTCTTTGACCTTGAGCGTCGCGTAATGCATGTCGTCCTAAAAGGAAGAAAATGCTGTTAGCAAGGGTTCAAGAATAAGAGTGAGCCAAAAATGCTCACCTCTGGATTGTAAAGGACTTCGCTTCGGAACTTCTTGCTCATCTCTTTGGCATCCGTCCCTCCATACGTGACGTCTCCAGTAATTTCTTCAAATCCAAATCTCTGGTTGCCAATCACCTTCAGAAAAGTTGAACAACCTGAACCCGGACGACCCAAAACCAGAAGCATCTCGCCAGATCTAATGCAGCCGGAGAAGTCGTTGATGATCGTGCGGACTGGAGGCTTTCCCGCGGCCTGGCGTGGGCCGCGCTTCGCCAAATTCTTGAAGAACCGGGGGATGTCGAGGAAGATGTCGCCGACCGAGGGCTGCAACGCGGCACCAGCGCCCATTCCCTTTACGGTAAGATTCTTGAAGATGACACCGTGATGTCGCGTTTTCTCCTCGTCCGAGTTCTCTTGTCGCGTTTTTCCAAACATACGCGCCATGAGCTTGTTGATTTCTTCCTGCTCATCATCGTCGCCTGATGCTGTCGCATGGCTTTGGGTCCTGCTGATGGAGTTGGTTCTGCGTCTCGATATGGCGCGCAATACATCATCCTCCGTCATCGCTTTCGATGTTTTCGACTGAAGGGCCGGGCGAGTGGGGGCACCAGGGGCAGGTTTGGTTAACGAAAATACTGCCGCCTCTTCTTCCTCATCACTGCTAGAATCGAGGGATTGGCGAGATAATGCTACCTCTTCCTGACGTTGTGCCTCAGGAGGTGCGTCCTTCCCATCATTGGATGGCACAACAGTGCTACCGCTTGCAGATGAGTATTGCGCAGATACTCTACCATTTGGAGTCGTAGGTCCGCTAGTCGCGATCCTTGAGTAATCGACGTGCGTGCCAGTGTTAGAGGGCTCCTGTTGTGTCCTTGTCGAGCTAGACTCAGTGGTATTGGATTGTTGAGCATTGCCGATATATGATTGTTGTCGGCTAGGGTCCGCAGGTGTTTCTGTCCACCCTCCTGGAAGGTCCTCCACGTGGGGTGTGGGTCTGTCGAATTCGGCCATCTCGAAAGTTTAGACGCAATAGCGTTGGCGATTCCAGGGCTGCCGATCTCTTGTCTTTGTTCAATTTGTGTCGAAATGGCGACAATACAACCACAACGACCCAGGGACAAAGCCTCTCGAAAATAAAAGAGAAAACAAGCAAGCGCGCAGGGACGCAGCGTGAGTAAATACGACATATCTTCGGTTCAGTAGGCCGTAGTAATGTTTGATATGAAGGCTTGGCGACAGCAGCAATGTCAAAGTGTTGATGTCATCGTGTATCGGCGGTTGGCCAGATCCGTCTGAATAGCCTCCCCACATTTAATTTTCTGGCCTTGAAGCTGCAGGCTAGACCTGTAAACGGGGGTCTGAGACGAATAGTCGGTGTTTCGAAAGGCCCGAGGACCGGAAATCCACACAAGATCTCAGATCGATCGCCCAGGATCTCCGATTCCGTCAACACGGGAGCCCGCGGACGCCGTGCAGCGAAAATTCCAAGAGCTGCTAGATGAACAGCGCCTTCGCCGCGTGGCCTCCAGATGCATTGCGGGTAATCAAGTTGATGGAAACGTGCGCAAAGGAAATCATTTTGATATGGCCTGCTAACCGGTGGTCGTGCACCGTGTGTTTGAGGCGCGACGGCGCGTCTTACTATCGTGACCTGTTTGGGTCATCGGACGCGTCTTGTCGCGTAACTTCATCGCACTCAGTCCAATGTGTCAAAGGCAATCAAGCTATGCTTCCCAACGGAAATATATGAAGGAGCATATATTGTCGCGCTTTGAAACGCTACGGTCTCAAGTGCTTTCTAATCTTGGGTACTCCGGCTACGGCTTGTGAAAAAGAGGAATACTTCGTCTACGAGCGCACGCTATAGCGGTAGGCTCTATCCATACACTGGATCGTTCAAAGACTAGCTACTCTCTATCTTCAGCGCCTCCTCGCCTCGTTGCCGCCTCCTCCTGTTCGCTATCTTGACAACCTTCTCATCCAAACACCACCACCAATTCCGATAGAAACACTCGCCGATCTCCCACGCCTCCTCTTCCAACTCACTCTCTTTACCCCACCCCGACATGTTCCCATGCACTTTGAGGCCTTCTTTAAAATCGTCCAAGTCCTGCACTAGGCGCATGACAGCCTTGCCTTGGCCTTGACTTGCCCCGTGTTCGTCTTGCGCAACGGGCGGACGCAGGGCAGAGGGCAAGGCAAGTATGCATATCAGTTTTTCGCGTACCGAGGGCCAGGGGAGACCATCGAGCATGGGATGGTGTGGGATCGACATTTGGGCGGGAGTGGGTCGGAGGTTTGGCGGAAGATGTGAGAAGGAATTTGGTGCGAGGGTGTGCATGTAGTTGGGGTCCCAGAGGTTGTTGAGAAGATCTAGGGCTATGGCAATGGTGGTGAAGGCTCTTATGGAAGAGAGGATGGGGACGCTGATCTGTGCACCGTCTGGGCTTAACGGAAAGCTGTGCGAAGATCCCGAGGAGGAACCTTGTGCTGGGTTGCTGGAAGTCGATGTTGGTGATCCGGGGATGGGGGTGGGAAGATGGGATAGGTCTAGTATTAGGTAAATTTCATGAGCCTCCAAGCTTCGATAACTACACTGACTGAAGTCTCCGAACAGTTGCATGTCAATCGGATTTTGACCAAAATCCACCTCGGGAAACTCGATCATATCTGACTGTCGTATGACATCCTCTACCACGTCTTCTTCTTGAACAGACCAGGACGATGGCCTAGAATTCTGATTCGGCTCAGGTCTAAAGATTGTGGCGCAAAGTCAGCAAAGCTCACTGAGAGGGATGTTGTGCCTGTGTCTTAGATGAAGGGCTGCTCTATGGCGATTTGCAACGCAATTTGTACCCTCAAAGAGCTACGTACGGCGTTGTTCCACCATTGTGAGTCTCATGGTTCTCATCCGATGATTGTGCAAGGGTCAAGCCTCTGGCTTGCGCTTCCAGCGCCGCGATCTTTTCTCTTCGCTTCTGCCCTGCATGGATGGTCAGCTTAGGGCTAGGTCCACGTACATGGGATCTACGCATCCGCCCGAACTTCAAGGATGTATTACCACCCAAAGGTTTTCAGGATGGACATTACGAAGAACGCTTCATGTCATAGTAGATCTGTCCGACGCGCTTCCACAGTGATTGAGTCGGTGTTAACGTACGGTATCTTCTTTGGGCCAACACATTCAGCACCCTCTTCCGATCCGGATCCCCCGCAGTGGGCACACGCTCCGGGATCTGGGTCTTCTTCCTTCGTTCAGCAGGCATTTGGTTATGTTCTGCGAAGGTGACGTTACGTTCCAAGAGAACTAACTCGATAGCGCGACGCGGGAGTAGAGTTATATGAGCGATGGGAAACATAACGTTATGGTGAGATAAACGCATCGAGCTAGCCCCGGAGTTGGCAAGGGTCATACACCGGATTTTAATTGGTTCTTTTCATCCAGCCTTACCAACATCGCAAAGTTGGTCTGCAAGCAAGGAAAATCAACTTCACAATTATCTATGCTTTCAAAATCGAGGAACTCAGCTACAGGCGCTGGTATATTTGCTTTGTATCTAAGTTGTGTGCTAAAGAGTGATCATATACGCAGTTTCTCGTGGCTACGCCAGGGGGTGGGTATGGCGCCATTCTGTTTTAGGCATAGTAGTACGCAAGCATGTCACGGCGTGGAGAGCTGAATACGAGGGCATAACGAAGTCGATCGGGCTGTAGTTATTTTTGTACCTAGCTGCCTGGATACGAGGACGCATCAGATCGTCATTGCCTACGGGACCCAGTGTAAGATGTTGTTAAGCTCACCGGGTCCTACCGGATTACAATGTCGTTTGCGAGGCCGAAACATGACCGACCTAACCTATAACATCCATGAGCTGAGAGTAACCTTACTGTGGCCAGCTCTATAAAGGTGTCGAGTCGGTATGCCATCGGTCAGACCTTACAATCATATCAGTTCCTTTCACCCGCATCAACTCCAGAACTTCAGCAAAAGCCCAACTTACCCACCTCCTACTTGCCATACATCACCTCCAGAATGGCTCCATCACCAACAACCAAAGACCAAACCTCCCCCCTCCTCGCGCCTAAGCTCGCCAACAACCAGCCCATCACTCCACTCTCTCAGACAACCAAGACAAGCCTCAATACATTAGCCATACTACGCATGATCCTCGGCGCCTCCACCCTTATCGCTCCACGCTGGACGATGAGCCTCTTCCTACTCTCCAGTCCTCAATCGGCAAGCGCCATCGCCCGCCTCTTCGCTATCCGCGACTTCGTTCTTGGTGAATTACTATACACTGCCGAAAACAAACATGCAGCCGATGGAGGAAGAAGGGAAATGAAGAGGGCGCTTTGGAGAAATATCGTTTCCGATGCGACGGATATTTGTAGTATCGGGTTTGCGGTTGCGACGGGTAGTATGGAGAGGTTGCCGGCGGCGTTACTTTCGTCGGGTGCGGCGACGGGGGTTGTGTTGGGAACTTTAGCATTGAGGGGAATGTAAGATGTTGCGTCGACGGCAACAGTGTAGGGGAATGTCGATGGATTAATGTGCTGAATAGTTCAAAGGGGAGCTGAATAGTTCAAAGGGGATAGAATGCCGTTGTGGGTAGCTACTTGTGGGTAGCTACTGGTCCGTAGAAATTACCAATCGTTCTCTATGGAGTATTCCGTGATCGCTTTTATCTCTTGCACTATACAATGAGAGCTAAGAAGCCGGGCTGCGAAGACCTGGTCGACGGGTCTGCGGCACAAGCGAAAAGCTGTTTCGTAGGAGTTACCATCTCGCTGTAGGAACAGAAGGTGCGCAACGGACAGCTAGACCCATGAGTCGTCCTGTGGATCGTACGCCCTGGGTATCCTCGATGGCTAGTTCAGAGAAGTAGATGTCTCGTGAGGTGCGGGGCGGCTACGCGGTGTAAAGCTTGGGTACGGTGAAATAACTTGAGGAGCGCGACGTTATTCATCGCCCTGGACTTGGACCTATCGATGAAGCCAAAGCAGGCATATTCGCGACACTCGCATCTCGTGACAGCGTGTAGTGGCTCTGACGCGTGGAGGCGCTACCGTTGCTGTGGGTGACGGATGCCAAGGCCGTCCCCTCACCCTGGAAATAAACAGCGCGAGGGGCGCCGTCCCCAACGCCAAAGGAATCCGTAAGTCGTCCATATGGCCCCAGTGATGCCACGATGCTAACAGATACTCCCGTACGCAGTCCATGAGCATCAGTCCCAGAAAACATCGCGCTCCCTTTCGCCCGGTCGACACCATCGCGTCGCCGCAGAAGCCGAGCTTCAAGACGCCTTCGAACGGAAGCAGAGACAGGCGCACACATCTTGACTCGCCGGACGGCGACAAGGAATCATACTTGCCAGAAGTTAGGAGTGGATACAGCACCGCATCTTTTCAAAGCGACCGCCTCGATATAGACGCTCTAGGCAACTCCAGTTCACTTTTCGAGGAGGACCGCAGCCTCCCCCAACTCCACACCCCACCCTCCGCACTTCATTCCCGACACACCACAACACACAATAAATACAACGCGGGAAAACCAGTCAAGATGGTCCGCGAACGTGAACCCCCCGCAGCGCAGCCCCCGCGAGCTCCCGCCCCAAAACCTCTACAAGAGCTGGTCAATCCAGCGCCCACGTTCGGCCAGGCTAGCCCTATCCGTAATCCGCTCAAGAAGGACATACCGAGAGAATCGCATAATCCCGTCTTCAATGTGCCCAGGCCCGGCCAGGCGAGACCAGAATTCCACAGGGATCCTGTCCGCATGCCCTCTGAGTACTCCAACAACTCCCACGGACTTGCAGGCCAAGCAAACCAGCGCGTCTCTTCGCAGCAAGGCGCTGCGCCAAATCTACCTCAGGCTGGCCCGCCCAAAGTAGGTTCACGACACAGCAATGCTTCTTCCACCGGTTCTGACCTTTTTGAGATTCCTGCATCCCAGTTTCAGCCCCGGCCACCATACCAAGGCGTACCGGTACCTAGGCCTATGAACCCCCCTGCACGCAGCATACAACCAGTGCCCCGCCCCATGTACTCTTCCATGGGACAAGTTAATGGATTCCAGCCGGTGAACCAACCCTACCAAAACCCATTCCACGGTTCTAGGAAGACCGTCATTATCGACGATGCTCGAACGAGGCGGCCTACCGACGAAGATGAGGATGACTTTGACCCTGACGTCGAAATCCGCACCAACGGCCAGGAGTTCGGTGCGCCAGACATGTATGCATATGTCGACTCTTCCCAGGCCAACGAGAACATCAAGGAACTTCTTGAAGGTGCTTTCGATGAAGACAACGAAAAGATTCCCCGAACCCGCGGCCGCAAGAAGAAGAAGCAGCAGCAGGAGAAGGATGACGTAAAACAATCACTGGCAGCGCGCCTACAAGCTCTGGAGGTCACAGAAACAGACAAGGATACCAAGGTGGAGGAAGAATACGACGAGGAGGAGGAAGATGACGGCACTGTTGAGGGTATGAAGGTGAAGCTTCTCCCTCATCAGGTTGACGGAGTCTCGTGGATGATTGAAAAGGAGACTGGCGCCCACAATAAGCGGGGCAAGCTTCCCAAGGGTGGCATTCTCGCCGACGATATGGGTCTCGGCAAGACTATCCAGTCCATCGCGTTGATCCTATCTAATCCACGTCCGGAGAAGGGGGCAGAGCCGGAGAATAAGAAGAACAAGATCCTTCCCTCCGTGAGTAACGGTACGCTAATCGTTGCACCATTGGCTTTGATCAAGCAGTGGGAGGCAGAGATCAAGGACAAGGTCGCTGGGTCGCACAGTCTCAAGGTTCTTGTTCACCATGGCCAGAGCCGCACAAAGTCTATGGAGAAGCTCAAGGCATACGACGTGGTCATCACAACCTACCAAGTCCTTTCTTCCGAACACGCGAGCTGCGGTGACGGTCCGGATGGCCTCAAGAAGGGCTGCTTTGGCATTCACTGGTATCGCACCATCCTCGACGAGGCGCACTCCATCAAGAACCGCAACGCGAAGATGACGAAAGCTTGTTATGAGGTCAACTCGCACTACCGGTGGTGCTTGACGGGCACCCCTATGCAGAACAACCTGGACGAGCTACAGAGCCTAATCAAGTTCCTCCGCATACAGCCGTACTGTGAATATTCCAGCTGGAAAGACTCTATCTCCGGCCCCATCAAGAATGGTAGGGGCAATCTCGGCATGAAGCGATTGCAGGTCTTCTTGAAGGCGTTTATGAAGCGACGAACGAAAGACGTGCTAAAGAAGGACGGCGCTTTGAACTTTGGCGGCAAATCCAAGGATGGCGGGGCGAAGGGCGGGTTCCAGATTGTGGATCGAAATGTCGAGACAGTCATCGGAGAGTTCACCGCCAAAGAGCGACAATTCTACGACCGCCTCTCCAATCGCGCTGAGTCTCGTCTCGAGGAGATGATGGGAGGCGAAAAGCAGGATTACATTGGTGCTTTGGTGCTGCTACTTCGTCTACGACAAGCTTGCAACCACCCCAACCTTACGAAGAGTAATGTTAAGGATGACAAAGACGCTTTGACGACCGGCTCCAAGCCTGCTGTTCCAACTGGTCTTCAAACTCCAGGCAAGTCAAACGATGCCGATGCTGACGATCTTGCGGACCTGCTTGGTGGCTTGAGCGTTCAGACAAAGCGATGCGATATCTGTCAGATGGCTTTGAATCGCGATAATGCAGCGACTGGTGCAATCAGGTGCAACGAGTGCGAGATCGACCTCAACACCTCGACGAAGAAGGTCAAGAAGCCGAAGAAAGACCGCAAGCACAAGCACAAGGACCGCAAGGAGAGAAAGCACAAGAAGTCGGATAAGACGGCAGAGGGGGAAAACACAGCAGCTTCCAAAGCCTCTCGACAACGCCGCGTCGTCGTTGATAGCGATGATGAGGATGAGGGCGAGTGGCTTGTACCTGATGGCGAACAGGGTGCCGCTAAACTCGGCAAGGCCGGCGGTACAGACGACGAAGATGCGGAGGGGGGCGGCGATACCTTGGCATCGGTCGATTCGGACTCATTCGCAACGGATGATAAGGCTAGCGTGGGCTCTTTCATTGTTCACGACACCGACAGTGAGGACGAAGGACCTGTTGTACGCAAGAAGCAGCCGAAGAAGTCCAAGGTCATCAGTCTCGACTCCGAGGACGATATTACTTCGGACAGCGGCACTGACTCTGAAGAATCCGACTCTGGAGCAGACTCAGGAGACGACTCAGACACTGGAGATTCTGAAATTGAGTACGATGCTTCGGACATTACGCCCTCCACCAAGATCCGCCAGCTGCTATCGATCCTAGAGAAAGAGACTCCTGATCACAAGGTCATCGTCTTCTCCCAGTTTACCTCGATGCTCAACCTCATTGAGCCCTTCCTCAAGCGTGGAGGCTACAACTTTACCCGATACGACGGCAGCATGCGCAACGATCTCCGCGAAGCCAGTCTCGAGAGGTTGCGCAACGACAAGCGTACGCGAGTACTTCTCTGCAGTCTAAAGTGTGGAAGCTTAGGTCTCAACTTGACGGCAGCCAGCCGCGTCGTCATCATGGAGCCCTTCTGGAACCCCGTAAGTACTTCACCATTCCAGCACTCCATTAACCAAAGGCGTCACTAACCCACAAACCAGTTCGTAGAAGAACAAGCGATCGACCGCGTCCATCGCCTCAACCAAACCGTCAACGTAACTGTTTACCGTCTCTCCATCCACAACTCCGTCGAAGAAAAGATCCTTGCTCTGCAAGAGTCAAAGCGCAAACTCGCCAACGCCGCTATCGAAGGCGGCAAGGCGATGGGCAAACTGAGCATGAAGGATATTCTCAACTTGTTCAAGCGAGATGCGGAGTACGACCATCGCCACGTCGATGATGACGATGACCGCGAGCTGTTCTCTAAGGCGAGAGTGCTAGATAGCCAAGCGCGGGACGAAGACCGTGGTGAGAGCACGGAGAAGAGAAGGAAAGCGGGGAGTCTGGGGCTGAAGAGGAAGGAGGACAGTGTTTGGGGAAGGCGATGAGCTGTATTTGGATATGACGTGTTATTAGGTGCTAGGTGCTTTGGTACGGCTTTTGGCATCCGTTGATGTGATGCCTTGATAATGACTTGGGTGGCTTTGGTCGAAAGGCGTTTTAGGAAGACCTACGGGTTTACTTGGCTCCCGCGCTCTTCGAATAGACTCGTTACATATGTTCTCAATGCTCGCACAATATAGTGCTTTTTGTTGTTTACTATGCTTCCAAGTGACTTCCGGTACTGTTATTTCTCGACATGATGTCCAACCACGAGGGACTTCCTCCTGTACTACAATCTTTACTGGCGGGTTGTAACACGAGGCTTAAAAGACCTAGCTCATGCCAAATCATGTATGGGAGATATCGGCGGTAAACTTGGGCAGAGAACAAGCTTGGTTTGGCGATAGACGTTGCTATGATCGAGCACTGGGCACTTCAAAAGATTCGTGGCATCCCAAAGGTCGGAGTTCCAAAGCAAAAGCGTTTGTGTTTACGATCGATCTCGCATTGGTATACTGAGCTCCTTACCAATGCCCTAGACACCATGAAGGGTACAATCTCCGGGCATCATTCCCACTATATGCATTCCATACACCGTTATGCCATAACCATAAGCATTTAACCGCATGAGACCGCCATGCCCGTTCACACTCATATACAGTGTCGTGAGCAGCTCAACAAGCCCAGCCGGCGCGCTCCGAAAGCATCCTCCGCCCAGTCCCACAAGCCGCCTCCTTCAGTACGAAACCATATCGGACGACGCAGTACGAACAGGAAGTGAAGAGGGTAAGCAAGAAGGGTGAAAGAACAAGAGAAGAGGTGCGCGAAAGCGCCACTACTTACTCTTCAACCGCTTCTCACCCACCAGAGCCACTCACAACCAACCACTGCATGCACACACTACAACCTCTAGATAGCACCACCCATGTTCTTCCGATCCATAGTCAGGAGAGGCTGCAACTGCTTCTTCTGCGGGCGCGGAAGCGGCTTCCCAGCCAGCACCGCACGCAGCTTCGGATTCTGCACAGCGCGCTTGATGACGTCCTTGCCACGGTACTTGTTTCCGCGACCGGCAGAGACGTTTTCGGGGCGATTGAGCATCCTAACGGGCGGAATGGAAGCCTTGGACTTACGCGTCGTGATTCTCGGCTCGCGGACGGGCCCTGCAATGGGAGCTTGAGATTGGGAGGGGGAGGGGCCTTGTGAAGGGCTAAGTTACTGGGATAGGAATGTGAAAGAAAGGGGGAGGTATCTACCTTGGGTGCTGGGTTGCGTCTCGGTAACATGGGTAGTGGGGCGCGTCTCGACATCTTGCGTGCGGAAGAGACCAGAGCCCTGCGTAGCGGTGCGAGTCTCCGCCCTGGCTCGAATGTTGCCATAGTCACGCGTGATGTTGCCGCGGACAGTTTCGACGACGCGCTCGACTTGTGAGCCATCCTCGTGCGTCATACGGTCGACGAGACGATTGCGCCGCGGCGGAGGTGACGGAGCCATAGCACGATGGTGGTAGCGCCTACGGAAAGTGTTCGCGGCGCGATTGCCATCCTCGATGTTGCGGGTAGTAGCAGTGCCGTGGCCACCGCGGCCGCGGGGAGTGCGGTTGGCGACGCGGCGAGAGCCGTGAGCGGTCTCGCGAGTCATGGTCAAGTATCGCTGTTGACGTAGGTGCTGTTGGGGATAGAGTTTGTTCTAGGATGAGGCGGGTTTGAGCCTCGAACAGGTGAGAAATGTGCTGTTTATATGTGTGGTCGTTCTGCAGCTTTTCGGAGGCAAATCGGTCCGGGACGTGTTGTCGTGGTTGTCATGTAGACAGAGGCGGTTCTGTTGGTATGGAGAGGTTCTAGTTGCCATAGCGAAGTGTTTTGGGTGGAGCGGCGGTGAGCGTGAGGGAGTGAAAGAGTAGGCTGGTTTTTGGCCCGACGAGAAGCGAGTCTGGGCGAGCTAAGAACGACCATCAAGGTTGAAAGTTATCAAACATTAGAGGTTGTCTTAGTAGTGAATGAGCAGAACTCGGAACCTATATAAAACAACGAAGACAAGCTTGGATACAATTGGGTTGGTAAAGAATATATATGAAAGATTGCGGTCTGACCAGTGGATATTAGGATTTTCGAAAGATCCTCAGGCTGAGATCATGGCCTCGGAGGAAGCCTTCTTTTCCTCTATGAGCTTAATGATTTCCGTCCGGCCCCTCTTCTTAGCCTCATACAAGGCATCCTTGTGCCTCCTCATCGGCGTCGAACGTCCACTAGAACGCGAGCGAAGAAGATCCGAGGATTCGATAGGAACGCCAGCATCAAGCAGCATCTTCACTATCGGCACACATCCCGAAATGGCAGCTAGCTGAAGACAAGAGCGAGGAGCGCGGTCTGTCTCGTTAACATCTGCCCCGAGTTCCAAGGCAACCTTCGCTATCGCCGACGCTCCACGCTTGCAGGAGAGTACGAGACTCCAATCCAACGTTGCCAAATACTCCTCTGGTGTGACTTTTGCTTTGGTGTGATCGAGCAGGATTCTGAACGTATTGACTTGGTCACCTTGTGCCGCAAAATATATAGCAAGCCCTTCCTGGTCTGAGTGCTCGGATTTATAATGTGGTTGCCGGAGTAAAAGCTGAACGGTATTTTCGCGGCCCATGTACGCCGCTGCAGCGAGGGGGGTTCTCCAAAGGCCAAAGTTAGGCCCGCTTACATAAGTGGGTTCGTAGGGCAGCGCGCCCTTGTCCAGGCAGAACTGCAAAACCTCCAAATGTCCCTGAGTAGCTGCAGCCCATGATGGCCTTCCGAAAAACGACAAGGAATCTGATCCGTTATGAAGTGACTTCACCAGGTCCAAGTCACCCATCCAGGCTGCTACGGCGACACAGTTGGCTTCAATGTCACCCTCAGCCTGCAGCGGGGCACCGGCCCGCCTGTTGAAGTCATCGAATACGGTCGACCCTCTATTTGCAGCCAAGCAAGCGCATGCGCTGCGCTCTAGTAGCTCCTTTCTAGCGGGATCATGCTCGGACTTGGTACGCTGTATGAGCATCCAGCTTGTCTCACGGAGGACGGCAGTCCATACATGAGCGACCGAGCCATCCGTAGAGATGCGGTGGTGAAGGTACCGCGTGATAACATCCAGGTGGTAATCGATCTTGTTCAAATTTGACAACGATGTCGTAACGTCCTCAATGACTCTGGTTGTGATGACTGCTTCGAGAATTCCGTCTGCAAGAGTACCTGGTCTTTATGAGATAGTGCACATGGCGAAGCAACGATGGGTTACATACGACATGCAAGGCGTACTTTCATCGACTGCTTCAATCCCAGCTCTCGGACGGTAGAAGCAGCGATGATCCTAAAGACCTCCAAAGGGAGTTCTAGGAGCTGCATTGTGCGTGGTGTCGTAAAGTCGTGCTGAATTACTATTGAGGTACGTTCAGTGTTATGGAAAGTTTAGTTGGGGTGCGAACTGTGGTCTGATTAGGATTAATACTTAGAGGCTTGGCATGAGTATTCATCCCCGGCTAGCGCATTTCGGGGACGGTGTATTTTCGGGTTTTCCGGAATTCCTCCGCCCCCATGGGCATTAAATTCCCGTACCTTGACAGGAGCCAAACTAACGTTTCATTTTCTAGGTGATGCCTGTTCCCCAACAGCTACACTAGCCTGTTGGATCACACTAGCCTGTTGGGACAAGCTAGCGTCATTCAAGCCCGAAGGCGGATACATACAGTACCGCTCCTACAATAGCATTTAGCGCAATGTCGCGCAAGCTCTGTGCCTAGCCTAGCCCACTGTGCCGTTGCGCCTCGAGCTTTTGAAGCAAGAGCCCCGCAATCCCGTCAGACTCTCGTGCGAAGACCAAAATAGAGACCGGGTTGCGTCGCGCTAAGTTCTTCCTGCAAGTACGCGGTACCGTTAGCTCACACGTTATCAAATTAGCTCATGGCTTCATTCGCTAGCGACATCTTGGTTCAAAGCACTCACCCATCCGCAACTCACTACCTCTCTTTGTCGAGTCCGAAGGGTTTGGGAGACGCTACCGCGCCGTTAGTGCTCGGCTTTTGCAACGGCCTTCGTAAATAGCTCTATCAAAAGTTTGCCCTCATGATGCCAGGTGAACACCGCACTCCGAAGCGACATGGGTGAAGGGAAATCCCAAGGTCGAAAGCATTTATAAAGACTGGAAGTCAAAGACCTTGGTAGACATCAGCTCACAATTTCCTTCCTTCGACCTCTACTTCTTTCTGCACATTACCCTTCATCTGTCTTCATCTTGATTTCTTCTTCACGTCACTTCCTCTATTTACATTTCATACACTTTTTGGTTCACCTCGTCTTGTCTTTGTTTGAACGCTCCCAATCATGCGTTTCGACGCCAGCAGCATCCTGCTAGGCTTAGCTGCGCTCAGCAACTTGCCTGCAGGCTCGGGCAGAGTGCTTTACGGCTATGATTCTGCTGCCGACTGTGAGTCACCTTACTTATTAACTTTACATTCTCGAACCTCGGCTTCAAGTTGACTGACCAAATGCATAGTGGACCAGCTCAACAATGTCACCCACCTTGATGCCAGAGTTGTGATACCCCCTGTGAAGCCGCCCATTCCCGTCAAGCCTAAACCAGTCGTCGCTCCGGAGCCCATCGTTCCAGGTGGTGACAGAGCTCCCCTTCTACCGAATGGTGACAAGGGTCCTAGCGAACCTGTCCCTCTTTTACCAGCAGATAAACCCGACCCTGCCGTGCCAGCAGACAAGCCCGACCCTGCAGTACCAGTAGACAAGAATCCCGCCCCTCCAGCTGACAAATCGCCCGATGATGTTTCGCCAGCTGGGAAGGCGGATGAGGACACGCCAGAGCTCTTTTGTCCCGCCGACCTTCTGAACGTCCTGAAGAGAAACCTTCACACCAGAGCTTTAGGTGGATCAGGTTGCGGTAGTCGTAGGACACCGCGGCGCACGGATGAGTATGTAACCCTGCCGAAACGAACACATGCCACCTCATATTGGGTCTTGATGCTATTTTGGACGAACCTTGCTAATCTTACATTGTTCCCTCTAGTGAGATCCGCAGTCATTATGAATCACGTGGCAGGAGGGCCGGAGCAATCGAAGCTCGACCGCGTCAATACGACAACGTCGATTATGCGCCACGCATTCGAGACCGCTACACAATGGAACGACAGTCCACGCCTGAAGAAAGCATAGAGGATTTCATGCCGCGCACAGGCTACTCGAGAGATCACGGTTTCTCAGAGAGACCAGGTGACTGGGAAACACATTCGACGTACAGCGGCACCGGCGACAACAGGGGCAGCGAGCCAGTTTCGCAAATCAGCTATGCCCGATCAGGAGATCACGCAGCCTACGTCGCCCACCAACGTTGGGCTGAACGCGACTCTAACAGATGGCAACTCAACAGCCGAGGTGACAACATTAGAGACGCTGATGATAACTTCGTTCCCGCGGCCGACTGGCAGAGGAACACTGTCCCCGTTTCCAATCTAGTGCATGAAGGTTCCAGGGTAAATTTCCCCCCCAGTTCTCGACATTCCCTGAATGCACCACTAACCACCGCCTTCACAGCGAAGCGGTCATCTCAACCCCCCTCCCAGAAGGATATCCATGATGTCCGAGAACATCGCCAACCAAGACGGCCAGCGCGCAATTGACATGGCTTTCCGTGACCTCGGTCCCAGGGAATCTCGACTGCTGGTGCGACGGGATTCTACCGGTCTGGAGCGCACGCACTACGACAGACTCTCTGGTGTCGAAAACAACTACTCGTACAGGAACACTGTCGGTCGCAATCGCGACTATGATGACTACGATCATCAGGAGGTGGAGGTTTGGCCTGGCCCGGAGGTATGTGTCCCACTTATGAAATGTGTGTGAGACATACACTGACTGAGATTTAATAGTACGCCATGTCCTCGAACTATTACAGACGCAACTAGAAGGCACTGTCAACTCAGGACGAGGGGCTAAGTGTATGATTGGAAGTGTTGACTGGTGGGGCGGGTGATCTGATAGATTGGCTATGCATGGGAATCTGGTGTAAATGGGATATATGCATCGATGCGATGGACGGATGGAATAGTTGGTCTATTCCCAATGGTCTGGAGTTTGGGTATAGAAGTTTGTATTTTGAGATATAGAGCCTGGACTCAGGCAGACTAGTGTGTACTATTAAGCATTTTGATTTAATTGACGAGGATCTCCCAAGCTCGCGTTGTGTGCTAGTATGTGCCCGAAATCCTCTTCCTTAGCTACCATCATGGTCACTACATGCTCGAGTCAAGCACTGATGTTTCTAGAAGGCCACCAGAAAATGATCTCGGTTCGCTCACTGGGCCGTCGAGATCTAATAGCGTGAAAAAGAGGTGAATCATACGAGATGGTGTTGCATGGCTCGCGCAACATTTGCATGATGAGAATAAAAAGTGCTATTGAAAGATGCCTTTCACGTGCGGGGCACAAACTGCGTCGCGACAACGCCAGACACAATCATGGCAAACACAATACAACAGGTGCTGAGACGTCTCTAATTGGGCTTCACCAATGTTGTACCCCAAGCTTGTGGGGCAACCACCATATAATGTAGAACACAGTTCTCATCTCTAAACCAAAGTAACAACCCGCGTCTCAGCACGCTCGTGCTCCCTGAGCAACGTCGCAAGATCCTCCCCACCTCTCGCTATAAAAGTCCCCATCCTCTCAAAAACATTACTAGTCTCGGACTTCTCTCTCAACACAAGCCCCTCCGCAAAACTAACTCTCCTCTTATCCGGTTCGTCGGACTCATCGTGTTTACAACGCTGAAAAATAAACATTGAGACTCGATGACAGAACCCTAGCTTGATTTTCTCCAGCTCGGTGCGATTATTGTCTTCCATGTCCAAAGCCAATGTAATCCCAGCCCGCAAATAACTCCACGTATGGCACGGTAAGACTACCTTGCTGCCATCAAAGTTTATAGTTCCGTTGAACGTCTTTGTGGGCTCTACGTACAGCTCCGGCGGGCAATCAATGACGGCGCGCAAGAGCTTGCATTTGACTCGTATTGACGCTCGGAGTAGCTCGCCCGATGGCTTTGTATCGACATCGAGATGGTCCAGTTCTGCCCAGGTTTCCTTCTGTGAACAATCCCTGTGGAGTGTCGTAGTCCAGGCAGGCGATATCTGACTGTTATGGCAGGCCCAGCTCCAAGTCGGAGCTCGCCACTTGCTAGGCTTGGGTGACCTCAGGTCTGCGAGAAAAGACACATTAGCAAGTGGTCGCATGTATGTTACGCCTAAATATTATCGACGTCCCAATAGAAATTGAGCGATAGCGCTATGCATGATCCACTTTGATAAAGCCTAACAACGTGGCGGCAGAAGGATCTGGTAGGACAGATATACTTACACGGGTGAGTATCAGTCCTTCGCCAACACAGCTCTTCTAAGAGGCGGTTCTTCCACAGGCCAGCGACCAGCTGGTCACCTAGCGCCTGACCAAACTCATCTGCTACGCCGAGGAGAGCAACCAGCTTATCTTCCTCCTTTGTCATGGCGTATGTTGAGTAGCAACTAAGGAACGTCGACCAAGCATAATATATCTGGGCGGCAGACACAAGTGCGAGCTCCTGCGGACCTCTGGGTGGTGTGCTTGACTGATGCTGGAAGCAGTGCAGCTCCCTTCTCAATCCCACCGGATCAGCCAAGGGGTACGGTTCTGCCCATCCAGGCAGTTGGGAAGGATATTTTTCGCACGCTCGGTTTTCGTGACACTCCCAGAAGAGCTGAGTCGCTGTAAAATGCATAATCCTGCGAGACAGATAACGTTCTTGGGCGACCCACGCTCTCCTGTTTAACGGCGCATTCTCTACCCAATTTGTCCAAGGCTGAACAAAGAAGCAAGACGTCAGCAAAGCTCACTTTCCAAACAGATCACGCGGTATAACGACTCCGCGAGCCATCTCGCACGAGTGAATTGCTACGTACGTCGTAATGGTCACAATAATATAAACCTGCTGGTGGGTTCTGGTCCGGGGCGATTGGCTCCTGAGAACCCCACGTCGCTTTGAGGCGTACGGGACGTAGGTGCCCAGGATTGCGATTGAAAAAGAGCCCAGCGTCACCGTCCCTAGCAGCCGTCGCAGCAATGGTACACGATGCGTGACTGTAGACCTTTCGCATTTGTTTTGCCTCGGTCGACCAGTCGTTGATATCGTCTTGCAGTATGCATAGGGAGTCAATCCTACCGTTAAATATATGTCAGCTGATTTACAAGCTCAAAGATGAGGGAGGGGAGTTTGATGATCATGCGTCTTCGCATGCCAGATGCCTCCCGTCAGAAAAATCTATTTGTCGAAGACATTAAGGACTAACGCTTCATAGGAATGTAGGGGTTACACCCTATTCTCTGCACAAAACGTACCACAAATAGCGCACCTGAAAGTTGCGAGTTACCAAGATAGCATCCCGGAAAGTTTTAGGCAGACTCTCTAGTGAGATTCCTTCCTGCAAGATTGAATACGTTTCCTTAGTGAGTTTGAACGGTTGCTTTTCGCCCCAGCAGTGCGATAGACAGAAGTATGGGCCTTCGGCACTGTAAGTCCGCAGTTCACGCAGCCGTATATATGCGTCTCCTAGTTCTCCTACTTCTACGAGCCTGGTAGGATAGAACTGCGTAACCGATTGCTGCAGTCGACACTGGGGATGCTTTTTGCAGCACTCCTTGTACTTCTGCAAGAAGAACCCGATAGCGGACGAGGCTCCAGTGCTCTCAGGAAGCAATCCAGGATATGGACACGTCACCATATCTTCCCATCATTAGCTTTGTACTCGAGGAACCTGTTAAACAAACCTTGCCATGGTACAAATGCGACTGTACCGTATTTCATTCCGCTGGAGTGTCGAAAAGATATGAACCTTACATCTGGGGCAATGGTCACGCCCCCAGCTCTGTGTACAGGAATTATTTGATATTCCGTCCCGCCAGAAAGCAACGGTAATGTGGTTTTCAAGCTCGTCCATGCCAGGGTACAGAGGGAACATGGCAACTGCAGCGCTCTCTCGAACGAGGCGGAATCATGATGGTGTTCGATGAAGGGGATCCAATCAGCAGGAAGACCGCTGGATGGTGAATCTTTTCTGCCTCGACTCAGGAGCATTTGGCAAGGCTCACAAAGCTTCTCTTCGGACATGGCAACACGATACGGTGAAGTCGACACTCTTAAGTAGCTGTTGTAATGTGGAATCTTGCGATGTGCATTCGCGAAACCGAAAGTTGGTCGAGGCGAGTGGAGGGTTGCTAAAAGTAAGGGTGGTCGAGTGGGGTCCAAGACAGCGGGGACCTCGAACTGCAGCGCATCAGGCTGCAGCTTATTATGTCAGGAAAGGTCATACGAGGGCGATGATGTGATCCGTGCTAAACCATAGCTTCGCGCGAGGTGGCATCCAAATCTCGATATGGGGAAGGAGCCACGTACACGAAGCAACGAGCACACAGGCGCCAATGGGATCAACAGTCGGGAAGACTGGATACGCAATGCATCAAAATACGTCTATGGTTCTATGCGTAAGATACGAGCCGCAATAACACAACGAGGGTATTGCAAGGAATTCACCACCAACGCCAACCACAGATGCCCGTAACAAAAGCGAAATCTACTCGCTACCCGCCGCCCTCTTCTTCTCTACCAGCTTCTCGAAGTCGGAAAGGACCTCCTTCGAGATTGGATACGTGTGCTCTGGCGCCGGATACGCCCGACTCTTGACCTCGGTCTTGTACTCTGATATAGCCCTCAAGCTTTCTGCCCATACGTTTCCGTATTGCTTGACAAACTTGGGAAGGAATCGCCCGGGTGGAAACTGTCCGAGCATGTCGACTTGCACCAACACCTGACCAGAGCAGCCGTTGCCGGCACCGATGCCTATCGTGGGGATGCTAAGCTCCTTAGTCACGAGGGCGGCGACCTCTGCAGGCACGGCCTCGACGACCATGGCATAAGCACCGGCTTCTTGTACTGCAAGGGCATCTTCAAGCAGTTTCATAGCCGAAGCAGTGCTCTTTCCTTGAACGCGGAAGCCGCCGAGGGCATTTTGCCGTTGCGGGGTGAGACCAATGTGGCCGAGCACGGGGATCCCGGCGGTGGTGATCTTGGAGATGGTGGGTGCCATCTCCTTCCCACCTTCAAGCTTGACAGACTTGACACGCCCTTCCTTGATCATGCGGATTGCAGACTCCAAGGCTTGCTCGGGCGAGATCTCGTAGGAGCCCATGGGAAGATCTCCGACGGTGAAGGCACCCTTGGTCGCACGAGCCACGGACCGACAATGCAGCAGCATCTCTTCCATCAGAACCTCGCTAGTATCCTCCATCCCAAGGGCGACCATGGCCAGGCTGTCGCCGACTAGTACTATATCCATGCCGGCATGGTCGGCAACATGTGCGCTTGGGAAGTCGTGCGCGGTAATCATGGTGATGGGTTCGTTCTTGCGGTACAGACTCTGGAGGGAGTTGATGGTAACGGGCTTGCGCGCATTGGATGGGGCGGCGCTGAGGGGCGAATGGGAGCTCCATCGCACCCGAACGAGCGATGGTAGGATGTGAGACGGCGACGACAGCGAAGTATGCAAAGGCGAGAACGCCCGCACTATCCCTGAGGAGGCTCGGAGCGTGCTCATCATGGCACGCGACAGCGCGACGTTGTTGTGGGATGGGGATTTTTGGTGGTTGTAAATTGGGTGTTAGTCTGACGGGGGTGAGGAGAGAAGAAGAGAGCCGCCATTTTTAGGGCGAATGGCGGGCTTTTATGAGTCTGCTTCGTGATGATGTTTGCGCAGTAGATGTGATTCTGGTGGGTGGAGTTTGTTGGAAAACGATCCCTCGGCCCGGCCATGCCTGTCAGCTCGCCTAGCCACTTTCCCTTTGGCGGTCTAGGCTACCCATGTTCGCTGCGTGCAACGCTGTGAAGCACTGACTCAGCGTAGAGCTGAAGTATCTCGGTCTTGCCTTGGATAGCCATGTCTATAAGCGCAGACTGAGAAGCGCTTTGAGTACAGCGGGAATATGGTAACGGGAGACTTTCATGGAGCTTGGCCTAGTGGTGCGGGCGCGATCTAGTACTAGTGAAAAGAGCCCCAGAAAGACGAGTCAGCGCTGAGCCATCTACTTCAATCGTTGGAGAGGAGCACGACGCCAAACCAACGTAGCAGTCAGGCTTGGTCGATATGGGAGCAGATGGCGGCTTTGTCTTCGGGACTTGGCGGAATATTCAAGTCAACTGCTCGGGATGTCCACGTGCTTTCGCGTCGGGTATGAGAATCACCAGCATGGGCAGACTGCTCGCGACATGTTCTAAACATGACGTCTTTATTGTTCCCATTCCCATCTATCTCTTCCTCGCCAATCAGACGCACGACATGGTGTGGCTCCTGCAGTGGCGCCCGCTCTCGGCGATGCCTGGACCGGGGTAGAGCGTGACTACCCAGCTCGTGATCATCATGCTAGACAGCGTGCTACATCCGCCCGTTTCGCGACCTTCCTCCTTGTCCTACCAACACGTCCACGACACTGCCAATCCCCAGCGAACCCTCTCTCTTTCAACGTGAGAAGCCGTTTTCGCACGTACCCCGCCAACAAAGCAGCTACGTAGCAAGCCTGCCCCGCCGCTATCGATTGCCCCGCTGCCAACCTCGGCGCCGC
>Ga0247733_1000177_pt1 | contig 76231 bp, 88 predicted proteins | sample UWRJL043104R2_FD_180932 | JGI IMG/M metagenome (GOLD analysis project Ga0247733, IMG submission 180932) | Plant litter microbial communities from Arlington Agricultural Research Station in Wisconsin, United States - UWRJ-L043-104R-2 | ecosystem: Environmental > Terrestrial > Plant litter >...
AGCTTATATTAAGCTAAGACTAAGCGCGGCTACTAGCGGAAAAGTATCTAGAAAGAATATTATAATAAAAGTAGCTTATAAGTAACTAGCTTCTAATTCTACCCTAATAGATCGCCCTAAGAAACGTTACTCTAAGAAAGATAGTAAGACTCTATCTATACCTATATCTATACCTATACCTACGTCTACGCCTAAAAAGCGACGTTATAAGCTAGGTAGTATATTATTATAGCTATTTATTATAATTTAATATTAATAATACGCAGCTATAGCGCTCCGAGAGATTAAATAATATTAAAAGAGTACTAACCTTCTTATTTATAAGCTTCTATTTAGTTACCTTATCTACGAAGTTACTAAAGCTTAATATGCTAGATACTACTAGTAATAAAGTATAATTAAGGCCCTTTAAGAGAGTATAGAAGCCTTTCTAGTTAAATATCTTAAAGATATAGTTTTTTACTTTTATACTATCTATTATATACTAACTTCTTTAGACTATAATATAAATACTATTTACGCGAAAAGAGTTATAATTTAGTAGAAGAATTTATAGCTAGCTAGATAGTACTACTCTAAGTTTTTATATATAGGATTTTCTTAGTAGCTAGTTACTTTATCTTAAGATTAGAATACGTAGGCTCTATCTTTAATAAAGCTATCTACTCTAAATATATATTTTCTATAATAATTATCTATAATATATAATTACCTATTTAAGTAATCTAACTCTAGCCCTAGTCTATACGACCTTACCTCTAATCTAACCTCTAAACTATACGACCCTACCCTAACTATAACCTAATCTTAGCGTTAAATCTTTAGGTCGAGGTTAGGGTTAGGCTAGGGTCTTATATAATGCAACCCAACCCTAACCCAACCCCAACCCATTTACCACCCTAATAAGGACTCGACGAGCGAATTACGATAAGTGAAGATTAAGGATCTTAACACTATATTGCTCCTACTACGATAACAACCTAAACTACGAAGTTGGACTTACGAACCGGGTGGTACAATTACAAAGATTTACGACTGTGGTTCTTACTGTCTCCGGAGCCACCGATAAGGAGATTATAACGACGCTAAGCATTCCAACATTTACAACCGATAGGATCGGATTTTGGCCAAAATTTGTGGAGAAACCCAACATCAAAGGTGTCACCTTCGATCTTCCTCCACGCATTGGCCCGCTAAGATCCTGCGCCACCTCAAACCTTAACAGATGAGTTACGTCTACGTCTTCACCAAACCGTGGGCCTACGTCAGCCTGGGATTTACTGGAACTACTCGACAGCAACGTGAAAGGGGTATAACAACCTCAAAGTTGAACCTCCAATCGACGCTTCCCCTGGCACCAATAAGCTGCCAAACAAGGTGGACCGTCAACGAAGATTCGCAAGACAAAACCAAGGTGATTTCTTAGCTTAACGGGGAATACGAGCAGAAAACAGATCACAAATGCTCACTATACTGGGACACGGGGCAGAGTACGCCGGATGGCAGCCCGCCTAGTGTACACCTATGTAAAGACGGCTGCCCTACTGCGGATGATATTGGCTGCGACAATGTCAAGCAAACTGAATGGAGGTACCTGAATAAGACTCCCGCTGCTGCTGGTAATTCCAGGGAAACAGTGCGTGCCGAGGACTTCATGCATGAGCGCTACTTTGAGTGCTAGTTCAAACCTCGACCGGTATCGTCGTGATCGACGAGTAGAGCGAAACTGGCTGTTTGCGAATATTCACAGAAACAAGGCTAAATTACGTTCAGCTGCTGATCGCTTTCCCAGGTTCCGAGTATCTACGCGGCGGTCCGAGGTTTTGTAGAGTACATGAAGGGCTCGTATAAGATGAAATCCAAGACACGACCCAAGAACTTCATAGGTGGCGCACAATTGGAGGATGGTTGAGACTGGTTTGTGACGCATGGCGAAGCGATACGGAGCAAATGCTAGAAAGAAGTGGACATCGTATCTCATATCAGTCCCACACACAGCCTTTCGCCACTTCTTTCTCTCGTCTCACTCCCTAGACAACCGTCGCATTCCCCGCCGTGACCAAAAAGCTAATCATCCCCCTCCCTGTCACACTAGCACTAGCCGTCCCATCGTTGCCAAACGTAACTGCCGTCTCACTCATATCATGCGTATTATCCGTATACCACGCTTTAACCTTCGTACTCAACCCCGCTCCCCCAGCCAAACTAATCCCCACATTCTGCGTCCCAGTCCCTGAGTTAATTATCACCACCGCTACACTCCCATCCGTGTTCAAAAAGGCCGCGCTCTTCAAGTTCGACCCGCCAGACGCGCTAATACGCACCGCACCAGGCCTTACAATGCGCCATTGTGCAAACGCCCAGAGCCGCTTGCTGACCTCGTACTTCTGCCCGTCGATGAGGATGAGTTTTTCGTTGTTATTGTTGTTGGTGGCACGGTCTTGAATACCTTCCCAGAACAGGTAGGCGGACAGATTCGAATTGACGACGCCGTTGAAGACGGTATTGGCCCAGGTATAGCCATCGCCGGAACCGCCGTTGGTGTACCATCCTGTTGACCATCCACCGTTTAGATCAGAGTACTCGGTTTGCCAGGCGCGCGCTTTGGTGCCCAGAGTGCCGGAGATTCGTGATGTGTACTCGTGACTTGTGATGGCGTAAACCATGCTGAGTGCACCGGCGGAGTTGATTTGGGAAGCATGTTGGTTTGTGACGCTCCATCCGGTAGCCTCGCAGCAGTTGATCCCGACGGAGGTGAGATTGGCTTTGTCGAGGGTGGGACGGAGCACTTTGATGAACTCAGCGGCCTGGGTACCCGAGGATTGCATGGATGCGTATGAGGTGGTGAAGTCGGGTTCGTTGAGGAAACCGAGATGGGTTACTTTGACGCCGCTTTCGGCGTAAAGTTGGAGGTATTTGACGAGGTAGTCAGCGTAGGCTTGCTTCCAGTCACCGGATCGGCAGCTCGCACCGGAGATCTGGACATGGTGTCAGTAAGATCGATGGCAGAAAGACAGGGTTGATAGAGCTTACACCGCACAGCATCCCTCCGTTAGCATCATTGTTGTTGGTCTTCATGCATCCAGGCGCACTCCAAGCATTCGCGTAGAACGTCTTCACACCGTAGCTCACCGCCTTCTGGCTCAAAAACAACTGTCCGCTGTCCTTACCATCCCACTTGTAATCCGGCGTACCGGTAGCACTACTCGGACACGTTGGCAAAATCGTGTTCATGTAGTCTTTGGAACTGTCCTTGGAGCTGCCAATGCCGTTGCGAACGATGGCTAGCGGAGACATATGAGCGGAAGGAGATGGATTTAGACGGAAACTGTAGTGATCACTTACAGAAGCCAGCACCGGTAGTAGTGTTGAAAAGCAGATCGAGAACTTCCGTTTGTTTCGGCTCTTTCAAATTAACAATGAGATTGGCGCGCTGGAAAGCGCCGCTGAAGCCAAAACCATCCATGGTCTGGTACTTTGTCGCCGGATTTACAGTTACCTTTTGAACCGACTGCCGCGCCTCGAGTTTGGATGGTACTGCAGACGCCAGAAGAGGCGTAGCCGCCATAGCCGCAAGCTGAATGAAGTGCATGATGACGGTGCTGTTCGACTTTGCACGAGCTAGACGTGGACACTAAAAGCACGACTTCAAGGGATAATGACTCCTATAAGTAGATTTGCTTAGGAGAACCGCATTGTGGGGCGAAGCCAGCTTGTAACCGCATGGCTAAACTTCAGAAAAGTTTTCGCGAACCGCGGCGAGATGTAAAGTGGCAATCTCATAGAGGAGAGCCGAAGCCATCCACTGCACTCTATATAGATCGATATTGATGGTGTCAAAAATAGGGCCAAGACAACGCCCCACGAATGATTTGCACCGGGTGCAGATGAATGCGGGCATGGGGAGATAAATTTAGGCTAAGCAAACTCCCGAGAGCTCTATGCAGGACGGGCCACAACCGACGTGTGATCACAAGGTAGTTCGATGTGGTATGTCATCCCGCGAATGGAAGATAGGAATGGTTCTGGCATTGAAAATCATTGACGTCGGTCTGCTTTAGGACGGATCGCTTTAGGATGGATCGCTTTAGGATGGATCGCTTTAGGATGGATCGCTCTAGGGTGGATCGCTCTAGGATGGATCGCTTTAGGATGGATCGCTCTAGGATGGATCGCTTTAGGATGGATCGCTTTAGGATGGATCGCTCTAGGGTGGATCGCTCTAGGATGGATCGCTTTAGGATGGATCGCTCTAGGATGGATCACTTTAGGACGGATCGCTTTAGGACGAGAACTGTGCGTTCGACGGCAGTGTAGTGTTTCGGTCTTCTACTCGCATACCAGCCGGTGGGAGCGAACTGAACTCAAAGCTCAAGTACGCAATGTTGGCCATAACCATAGGAGCACATAGTGCCCGATAGGCCAGCTCAACATTTGAAGGTTCAACGGTACTTTCAAGTGTGTTGACACGTTGCGCAACACGGTGCAGCCCAGCACCGTTGCATGCCGTCCCGCGCATTTCGAAATCAAGAAGGTGAGTGTCCAAGCCTCATCTCTAACCCCACATGTCGTCGTGCACAGCGAGCGCCAGCGAGTGATCGACAAAGTAGCGCCGTAAAAACGGCGACCACCCACCGGATTCTACACCACACCAACACTCCGCACTCCGCATACTATTTTGTAGGCAAACGCATAGATCTCGCCAGAGATTTTCTTAGTGCGAACGCGCAAGGCGACTTACATTCGGAGCGGGTCATTTTTACATCTTGTCGAACGTTCGCAGGGGTCAAGAATAGTGTATGAGTAACCAAAGTCAGGTCCGGCTTGGAAATTGATGATGGTATCAGTAGGTTAGTGTTGACTGTTCATCGGTTAAGCTTGGACCACCTCGCATCATCTCGGAAGCCATCCAACTCGTAAGCACGCTTGATGCTTCGTGAACCTCAAACAGCAGCAAGCTGGCCATGAATGGTGCGCGGAGTTTGCGGATCGTGACTGCTTCCCAGTATTATGCGGTACTTATCAGAAGCAAAGTATAAATCGACCTCAACCGCCCGATAAGTACCCAGACTAGGGCCCCTTCTCTCCCGCCTACCACCCACCAGCACCGACAGCTCATCACCACTATGACAGCACTAGCCCCCCAAATCGAAGCCATATACGCCAACTTCACCGCCCAAGTCCCCGCTGCCGTAAAATCCACCATTGACGCCTCCGTCTCGCACGCCCAAACCACCTTCGCCTCCCCCCACCACCGTCGTCAAACCTGGCTCCCATTTCCCCACCTTCAGCCTCCCTAGTGCCACAGGATCTCCCACCTCCCTCACTTCACTCCTCGCGAAAGGGTTCCTCATCATAACCTTCTACCGCAGAAATCGGTGTCCCTTCTGCAACCTCGCACTCCGCGCCCTGTAACAACGCCTCCCCGACTTCCGCACCGCCGGGGTTTCGCTCGTCGCCATTTCGCCCGAGCTACCCGACTCCTCGCTCTCTACGCAGGAAAAGAACGAGCTCGAGTTCACAGTGCTTTCAGATGCTGGCAATAAGCTTGCGCGCGAATTGGGTATTGTATGGAAGCAACCGGATGACTTGAGGCCGCTTTTCAAGCAACCTGGTACTGATCTGGAGCAGCGGTATGGCAATGATTCGTTCGAATTGCCTGTTCCTGTGACGTTTTTGGTGAACAGGAATGATATGGTGAGAAATGTCTGTTTGGAGGCCGATTATAGAAAGAGACTTGAGCCTGAGACTGCTATGGAGTGGATTGCGCGATTGTGAGCGCTTGCTTTGCTAGAGAGTTTGCGCTACGAAATCAGGTCGATGGTCAAGAAAGAACGTAGAGAATCGAAAAGGCGATTAAGAGAACTGAATCCTACATCAGGAGAGGTAGACGAGATGACGTGAAAGGAAAAACTATAATACTTGGCCTTCTTTATAGATTATAGTGGTTAACAAGCAGCTGTCCAGATGACGACATGGATGCATCGAGTAAAAGTGAACTGGAGGTCAGTAGACAACCACATCATGAAACATACCATCACAAGCGGGTTCGACCTAGCCTGAAATGCAACCTCGTATTAATGATTGGAAACTCAATATATGCATTGATGCAACTGACCTTTTAAAACAATGATAAATGTCGTAGCCCCTGTCCAGTCGTGTACCAAGTCTCTACTGCAGGCGGACACCCGCGAACTTGCCCTTCTTGGCCTGATGGTCCAGTGCACTGTTGAGACCACCAGCGCGTGTAGCTTCGAGCGAGCTCTCCGCCAACTTTCTCTTCTCGCCTGCAATCTTGTCGAGATGTTTCTTAGTCTTGGTGTTCCCGCTGCCCTTGCCGTGGAACTGGTGACTGAGCATCTTGAAAGCCTCCTTCTCGTTCAGCTGACGACCATGCTCATCGACGTAGTTCAGCTCCACGTTCGGCTTGTACTCGGTGTTGAAGATGTCGGCAAGCTTCCTGCTCTCGACCTGATCAGCGGCTTGGTTGTTTTTGCGGGCCCACTCCTCACGCTCACGAGGTGTCATGTTGTTCCATCGTGCAGAGTTACGCTCTTTTTCGCGGTGCTGCTTTCGAAGACGTTCTGCAGACTCTTCCGCACGCTGCTTGTCGGCAAGGAACTTCTGACGCTCGCGGAAAGCCGCATTTCTGTCAGCGCTGTCGACGCTAGCGATGACGCCACGCTGTTTAAGAAGGGCGAGAGTCGCTCCAAGACCCTCGCCGACCGTCTTCTCGTCGTCTAGACCGGTGCCGGTGATCTCATTTGACGTGGCGCGAGCATTGCGCTCTTCGGCCTCGGCAGCCTCGGCAGCTTCAGCATAAGATTGGTTCATGTCCACGTCGCCCTCCTCGTCAATATTATCGCCACCCACGGATGTGATGCCGTTGGAGACGTGGCCAGACTTCCGAGGCTGCCGCCGCTGTAGCTCCTCTTCGTCATCTTCTAGCTTGGCGGCCAACTTGTGGACAAATTCGGAGGTCTCGTCGATGACCGAAACGGCGAAGCTTCCATCAGCAAGCACAGCAGACTCGAGCTCAGTAGAGTCCGGCTCGGTAGAGTCCGTCACACCAGGCGTCTCCGGGGTAGAGTCTTCACGGAGCTGACGGGCGAGGTCTTCGGGGCGCATCTTCTTGCGCTTCTTGAGCGCCTGTCGGCGTTGGGCGGCGAGCTGAGCCTGCAAATCGTCGTCATCGATAAATGACTCGTCAAAGAAGGTCTTTTTCTTCTTCGGCTTTTGCGCTACTGTTTCGGAGTCGTCCACTTCCATCTCGTCGGCATCTCCCATTGTAACAGTCTCCATTTCGTCATCATCCTCGGTCCGCCTCCGCTTCGAAGATTTGGACTTCTTCTTTTTGGGCTTCTTCATCTTGACTTCTGAGACGTCCATGTAGTCATTGGCCGGTGTGTCGTCTTGTAAGATATCGAGGCTGATGGCAACCCTCTTCGGCTTGGAAATACCAGCAGCTTCGGCTCTGGCTTCTTCTACAGTGCGACCCTGGCCATCGAGGGTAAACGCCTTGCGCTTCTTTCCATCAATTTCTTCGTCGTATTGAGCGAGGACGGACTTGGGGCCGGACTCATCGTCGTTTGGATCGTAGGCACGCTTTCGTTTCTTCGAGTCGATCTTTTCCTGGAGGCGCTCCCTCTCCTTGAGCGATACGGCTTCGAGCTCGTCGTCGTCTTCGGCGTCAACGGCCGTGTCCTTGAGCACCAAGATCTGGTCTTCGCCGTCTTCGAACTGATCGACCTCGTGACCGACCTTGACGCCCGCAAGGTCGGCCTCTGTGTATTGCATCGCCTCCTTCGCCTGGCGTTCGCGCTCCTCGAGCTCCCTTTGCGTCTGTTCGGCCTTGGCGATTTGCTTTGCGCGCTTCTTGGAGTTCTTGAGCCAGGCCAAGTCGTCTTCCTCGTTCGCCTCGTCGGCCAAGCCTTTGCCCTCGAGTTTCGATAACCGGCTCGCCTTCTCCTGCGCCTTCTTGATGAGGGCGACCCGCTGCTCGCGCTTCTTCTTGGCCTCGTCCTCGTCCTGCAGCTTCTTCCAGTTGTCGTGGGCGGCGGCCTGTCGCGTCTCGACGGTGCTCGCCTGCTCCTCGTCCGAATCGGCATCCTCTGCGGCTTGCTTGAACGCAGGGCCCGAGGGGGCAGCAGCGCCGGGGACAGGCAGCGGCGCCATGCCCATGGACAGGCGGATCTTGTTCGCCTCGACGATAGAGAGGTCCGCCATGGTGGGTGGTTGTATTTGCGGATCTGGCTGTGGTGGGCTCTGGTTGTGACGAGATGGCTTTGATGTTGGTCGATGGGCGCGGCGGGTGGACGAGGTCCAAAGTCGGCAACACGCGCCCGTCACACTGGCAGACACGGCACGCCAAGCCGCTACCCTGCTACCAGCTAGCGCGCCAAGCCGAGCCCTACTACAAAATAATTTCTCGAGCCTCACCAGGTCTTTTCTCACCAACGTCCTGTGCCTAGCCTCCCTTCCACCCTCCGGGGTGTGTCTGGTCGAGGGTAGGCAGTTCGACCGCCCTAAGGAGCCATCACAGATTGTATGATGTCAATTTCCGGTCGACAGGTCTGAGAGCGACCGGCAGCGATTCGTGCCTGAGTTCGCCCGCAAGGGTTTGAGCTCGGCGTGGCCGCTGCCGGGGCGATTGATTCCTGTTCCCTTGTGCAGGCCGTCGGCCAGTTACGCTTGGGACTAACCCAGTCGCATACATCCCGTCTGTCCATATCTCCTTTTGTCAGATGCTTTGTGACGTGCGCAGCTTGGATTTGCTTCTCTGGCAATGATATCCGCCAGCAAGACATCATCCCCTTGGGCTATCTACTAGTCTACAACAGCTTCAGATTTCCCGTGACCTGGTCGATGATGCCCTTCGGCGCTGGTCCAATCCCCAGCACTGTCGCACTTCCACTCGCGATCTGCGTCCTGCCCGCATCATGTATGACCTGGGCAACCACCCCCAAGCTGACAGCCTGTGCCTGCAGCACCTCGAGCTCTTCCTCGCTTTTCGCTTGTAGCGCTACCTTCATCTGACCGCTTCGCTCCCACCGTCGTAATATGGCCGAGTTCGGCGAGTGCCGGAGGAACTGCTTGTAGCATGCGAGCGTCGCATGACCACATTGCGCTGCGATTTTGCCTGGGATCTGTTAGCGGAGCTGTTCTGGCACAGTCAAGCATACGCAAGCGCACCTTTTGTCATGCCCAAGTCGGTCCGCACAACAAGCACCAGCTTGCATTCTTCAGGGTTGTTGGGGAACTCGGCTGGTGCGCTGTCCTCGTCGTCGGACTCATCCTCCGAGTCGAGCTCTTCACCGTCCTTCTCCTGCAACGAGAGTTCCGAGAGTGCGCCGCCGCCGAAGAGACCGATCGACTTTGCCTGGCCAACTAGGTAGCCCGTCACAGCACCCATGATGGCGCATGCCGTCGCAATGTTCGCCGTCGAGGGCCCTGTGGGGTCTTGCATCGTGGAAGTAGTATCGAACGGTGTCGAATTTGTGTCGAATGGGGTGGGTGAATGTCGAACTCGAACTGGCAAGAGTGTAGGGTTTCAGAGCAAAGCAGTTCTTCTGCTCAAGCTGCGAGGGTGCTAAGGTTGTAGTGGGTAACTTTTACAAAGTCAGTCGTCTGTGACAGTCGTCTGTGAACATTGAAATGCGACGCGACGCGCACGGACCGACCAAGGCACGTCATCCTACTTCTCTTCTCATCACTAAAGTCTGACGGTGTTGTTGGCCACAACAACGCTCTCTGACAAGTCAATCATATTGAACTTGCTTTAATGCGAGGGGTTAGTCGTCGTGGCAAAGTGGCAAACACTTTTATCTAAAATTTTGACCCAGGCACATGCCTACATGTCCACCGAGCAGGGTACCACATCAATGCCAGCCTCAACCAAGAATCGTCAACCACAAACATACTCACCTATTCATCTAGATCCATAGCATGTCCCGCCTCCTCCGAGTACCGAGTGACATCAACCGTATCCTTCCCATCCCGCACCGGCTGCTTCTCAATTGCATTCAGCAACGACGACCGCACTAGCAACCCCCAAACACTCATGGAATTGATCTTATCAGTATACCCCTTCTCTTTAGGCCCATGCGAAATAGCAAAACGTACCGGGAACTCCCTCGCCTTACTCTGCGACGAACGTCCACAGATCGCGCAGTGCCGCCCAACAACCATAAGCAAAAAGTCCGTCCACCCTTTCTTGACCCCTATGGCCGTCTCTGCATCGACAAGCCTTGCGATGTTTCCACTAAGCTCGTCCCAGCTGCTTACGAGTTTGTATAACGCGCCGCTTTTCACAGCTATGGGCAGTAAAAATTGCGTCGGAGGGTATACATCGAATTCGCCGGCTAGGATATACTAAAAACAAGGTAGTTCACGTCCGAAGTCTTCACACTTTTACTCTCCGTTGATCTCGGACTTCCACCAAGACTCCAGGAAGGGAATTCTACGTAGCATAGCCATGAACTGGATGACCGAAAGCGTAGAGTATTTTGCCAGGACCGAATTTTCCGTTGTAAGACCCAGCAATATGCAGTACGGCGGAATGCGCAGTCCCTCACCCGCACTCTGTACAGAAACCAAGCCGCCGACCAGCTGGTTCGTAACATCCAAATTCTCCTCAGCATAGTCGACAGAGAACGCATCGTATGTCCGACGCAAAGTCCCGAGGTTCACCTCCGTCGGCGGCCAGATAATCCACACAATCGATCCGATGAGCAGCGTAGACGAGCTCGTTGTCTCATTGTGATGTTGCAGCGGAATAAGCGTGTCCCGAGGAAACACACTACAGTCCATCGGCGTCTCCGTCATACGCCCCACAACTCTTTCCCTCGTCTTTTCCGTCAAGTCTTCCAACGCGGGACACGCCAAACTCGAAATAAAGCCCTTAGCCTTATACGGAGGACCTAAAGAGTCACCTGGAAAGTCCTGAGTCAAAGTGTTCAGAAGTCCACAAAACAAGATTTTGCATGCACTGGGACATTGTCGCGTTTTTAGAGGCACAAGAATACGGCATAAGAATACGGCACCACCCTTGAAAGCGCCATGGAACAGGCGATCACAGTCACTGGGTCAGCCCACGATGCTCAGGCCTTGAGTTGTGAGGCCTACATGTGCCAATCCTGGCCATCAAGGGACTGCGAGACTATTCGCATGATTCAAATGGCACTAAGATCTCCAGAGTTGACTTCTTCATGTGAGTAGCCCTTGTCTAGTAAATTCCCTTCACTGCTCAACAAAACCGGACAACTTCCATGATGGTATCGAAGTTAGCGTCGACCTACGCTTTACAGCTGCTACTATCGTCGCACATGGCAGACGGGCGGCTCTAAGCGAGCTTTGTGAAGAGCTTGCGTGGCTTGGTAGTGTTCTGCGGTCGTCTCCTTCAGATGGGGTATACACTTAGACAATAGTAGAATTGAGTGGATTCGTTGATGTGTCGAACTATGTACGTGTGTAGCTGCTTATATAGACGCCATAACTAGTTAGTTATGGCGTCTATATAAGCAGCCTAACCTGAGTAACCAGGAGTGGATGTATGATGGGGATGTCTAACCAACATATACTCTGCCACTCCAAATGTAACGATCAATCAGGACCGATTTTGGGGCCAAGAGCTGCCGTCTACCAATGTTTGGATCGAGTTCTCGGTAACACCAATTCAGATGCCCTCATATCGCTCAAAGCTGACGACTGTACTTGCTGGCATGCTCTGTTCAGTAGCACGCTGGTGGCCTGCGGCTTCCCAATGATCGCACGTAACGGGGTCGTGAAAGGTCTCGAAGTCCCGCTCGACATGATGACCGCATTAGCCGAAGCGAACTATGCCACACATTACGACCAGACACTGCTCTTGAAAGGTTTCAGTACGATGCTTGTACCTACTCAACTGACCGAGCAAAGCGTAGTATGGCACTTTTCTACTATTCAAGAGAAACGCATTGACTACTGCACCTACCGCGAATGCTGCGATAAGTGTATCGACAAGTATGTGCTGAATATATATCGACTGCAAGATTTGGACTTTCGAAACTTTGTGGGATGGGCACCGTGCGTCACCAGACATCTCGGTACGTAGAACACGTTATTAGCGCGTGCACCATCCTGATTTGTGACACAACATACTAGGCTCGAAAGATGTAGCTTACGAGAAGGTGGAATGGGCTGGGGCTCGAACATGCTTGGCAGGGCTAGCTGTGGAGCAAAAGCTTACGATCTCTGCAAGCAAGATCCTCGATATCAGCGGTAGCTTCGTTCGAGGCAACAGGGATAAACCAGAATACGTCAAACAACCTGCATACGCAGTGCAGATTGAAGCAGCTCGCAGCATGAACGTTGTGCTCTACGACACTGCCACTCAAAGAGGGTGGCTAGCTGATGGACCAAGCGCATTATTACATCTGGTACGCACGCAGGTCGTTCGCAAGCCTTACGACGGGTCAAATGCACTTATGAAAGGAAGCTTCTTTGATTGCTCGACCTTCAAACACCCGGACAGCGATGGCGATCAACGTGCGACTTCAGACGCTCTATTGAACGAGCGAAACATGAAGCAAGTCGTGCTGAGACAAATTGACTCTTACTCAGATGAGATGGTTCATCAGGCATCATCTCAAAGACCTCGCAACGCCGTGCCAAATCAAAGTACATCTCAATCGAAACCACCTACCATAAAAGACGAGAGAAAATAAGTTTACAAACTAAATTTCTTCAAAGAGCTTGTTTCACAGGCATGGAGCACGCTAGAGCAGATCTATGACCGCCAGATCGACATGGAAACGACGCATAGCGTGAAACAACTAGGCTACAAACGGAAAGCTGTAATAGAAGGATACAAGTTCATGGACATCGTGTCCGCAAAGCACGTCTTCAGACGACGATACATCAATCTGGAGTCGAAGGCCCAGCTTGGGCAACCTTTGCGAAGCAGATACACGCCATCACTCTGTTCGGGAAACACTTTGGAGAGTTGTACAAGCCATCACAGCATGTAAAAAAGTACATTTGCGGAGCATGGAGGAAGCGCATTGGGTCAAGAGCCCCTCGTCGCCCCTGTGTCACTTCTGAATTAAACCTAAGCCCGGAGTTGGATGGAGGGTGAAATTGATCGACATTTCTGCGAGTTTGCCCAAGGTTACTACTGGTCCCCATCGTCAGACGCATTTGCTACATGTGGAACCGGCTGTAGACACGACGAATCGTGTGCAACAACTGGGAGCGCAATCCTGCGAGGGTATTGAATCCGGACACTCGGTATGTAATAGTATGAGCGTTCGTACGAGAAAGGCGCCGTTTTCTTTGGCAAAAACAGCTCGATCGATGCTACAACGTCAAAATCTCTATCGGAACTCTCCGTGGGCCATACAGGTGGCAACTTTCAAGACAGTGGCCTAGGCCCAAGCTTACAGCAATCCACTACGACTGCTTCATCAGCTGCAGCCTCCTGCGGCCACGAGCGGGATTTCATGTCGAACAGCTCCAACGTGCAGACTAGGGAAGCTATAGATCATTTCCCCAACGCGCGTACGACTCATGAACCTCTGGCTGCAAGCGCAGGTGGTACGCCCTCGAATATTCCCCAGTCATGCCATTGATCAGATATCGGAACGGTGCAAGCAGGCTCTGTGTCTACCCATGGCCAATCTAAGGGCATAGGAATTACAGGACGTGTAATCGAGAAATCTGGTACTCACGCTCTCTTAGACAATGAAGGCAATATTCCGCAGCAAACAATTTTGACACCGGTCCCTGTGATCGAGACCGCAAGTTAACCACCTGAAACGACGAAGCATTCAAAGAAGCAAAAGTTACGGAAGGGTACGCTCTGTGAGAAGCTTGTCAGGAAACTTCGTATCTAACGAAGGTCCACTTGTGTATCGATGGAACTACATTTCATGCCTTGGCCCTCGGCGTAAAACACAGTTTCAACTGAGGAAGCGCTATCATGAACGTATCCAAGAACTTCTCGTCAAAGTCCTCCATCGTTTCGCCTGGCACAAAACCAATATCAAAGTTCTGCACGATGGCAGACACAACGGTCCGCAGCGTCAAGAAGGCAAGACCTTTGCCAGCGCAGTTATGCAATCCTGATAAAAGTGAGTAAGATTCATTCCTCTGCTTCGAACATACAAAACATACCGATTTGGAAAGGCAGAAACGGCGCGCCATCAGTACCCATCTCTTTCTTCTTCTCGTCCCATCGTTCAGGTATGAAGTCGTTCGGTTGCTGCCACCACCTCGGATCTCGCTGTATGAGAAAGTACGGCACAGAAACATTGACATGGCCTGGAATATGGACGTCGCCAATTTTCAGACCGTGCGCCGGCGTTTCGCGTGGACTGCCTTGCAGTATGGGAGGATTGAGGCGGAGCGTCTCATTGATGATGTCGTCGATGTATGTTAACGTTTTGACTTTCTCATAGTCCCATGCGGAGTAGCCTCCTGGCGCGGCGGTGTCCAGGAGGGTTTGGAGCTTGCGTTGGATGGATTGATACTTGGCGAGGTAGAAGAGGATGTTTGTGAGGGTAATCGCGGTTGTGTCACTTCACAATGTGAGTAGGAGGATGTAATAGGGCTATCAGTTACCTACGTGCCGGCGACGATCACGATTCGAGAGTCATCGGTTAAGGATTCTTTAGTAGGGGAGGCGGAAACATCTTTGTCTTTGATGGCTTTAAGCAACCACGATGCGACGTCTTGGGGCTCGTTCTCGCTATCCCATACCTGATGTGTATGTTAGCCGCTTCTCAATCGTCTTGTAGCTCACAACCTAAAAATACGCACCCGTTCCTTCTCGTCTATCTCCCTTTGACATATTCCAAAGAACTCTGAGAACCCTGCAGCAGCGCCTGGAATCGCACCCAGTAGATTGAGCAGCCAAGGAACCGTCTGAAGTAAGCCAAGTGCAGCCACATGTTCGTGGATGTTTTTGATAGCTGGATGCTCCTGCCCGCTCGTTATGGTGTTGTAGTCCTTGCCGAAACCTATCTCGCCCATGACATCGAATGCAAACAAGTTCGCCCACATAGTGACGTCCATGGGTTGATTGGCATGGTTCCAAATTTGGCTGATGAAAGCATCGACTTTGTTTTTAACACGCGGTTGATATGTTGCCAGTGCTTCAGATTTTCAGCCTAGATCATTTTGAGCAGCGAGAAACGCACCTTTGATGGACAAACCTCTATCCCAGGCGCGTCGCCGCGACCGATAAAGTTTCGTATCACGCGTCATGTTGATAGACACTTTTCTGTCATCGTTACCGCTCTGTCCGTACCATGTCGCTTTTCTGCATTCCGAACTTGCGCCGTAGAGGATAGGGATGGCAGCTTTATCGAGTATGCTAATTTCGCGAGGTCCTGACATATTGTCACTCTTAAATCACAGCCGGAGAAAAATGTGGAGGTACCTGTACGAACAACATCTCCATAGTGTTGGTGAAAGTTCCCCAGTTCCTTGGAGTACTGGCGGTTTCTTCCGTTCAGGTAAGTCGCGTAGAACCGCGTGAGCTTAGCCGGGAGTGGACCTTTGAACTTGCGACACCGATGGAAGAAGAGCCGGTAGATAGCAATGCTGAGGATTGTGCTGATGTTGAAAGAGATGAAGGCGAGAGAGGTTTGTGCGAGGGCTGGCAAGAAGCTTTGACCGGCGATTAGCGCAAGTGTAGATGTATAGCCTATGAATGCGATTGCGTATACGGCGAGAAAATGAAACATGTAGAGCTCGAACTCGATCCCGTTGATTGATGCATGGAAAAGAATGCCGAGTAGGGCGCTGGTGCGCACTATAAGAAGGATATTTGATGGAATTATTCTCTCCATGACTTGGACAGCAGGTAGCTTGAGGGGGGAGGAAGAAGCTGTTCTCGGACAGATCTCCGCGGCGGGGCAGTAGCAGTAAAATAGCGAAACGAGCCACACGAGACGTCCAAGAGTGCGAACGTAGTGGTGGTGTCGTATTTCGCTCAGTCAGCACGTCGACTTGGTTGATTGGCTGATACCCACGCGCTGCGTAAGGACACTACAGACGCAACATCAGCAAATACCCCAGATAGCAGGTAGTAGAGCGCAAGGCTGGTCAAGTACCATTTTCGACGCCTATGTTGTCCGCAAAGCTGCTTTGTGGTCAAGCTTTTCCAGAGGATAGCTCCGAAGTCGCGCGTCTAGTCATGCGTCGGAAAGCGATGAGGCAGGGTAGGGGGTTATCGCTGAATCCGTGCAGCTATAATCAAGCTCCACCTTTTGATCTTGGGCTATTACAATGCTTCTTGTGGTTCTCTCGTGTGTTTTTCTCGTGTAGTGGTAAAGGAGATTACGGCATGCGCAGGAGCAGTTCCATACTTGGGGGTAATCTCTGTTATCCACATCCCGATCGTAGACTCAAAAACACCTATAGTCAGGGGGAACATAGTTTCCCACTGAAGAAGCAGAAAACGTTCCCATAATGATGAGGATTGGAGAGAAAGGCTGGACAGCAGGTAGATTTGACCGTGGTCAAAGCGCGCTCATGACGTATGCTCGACCTCAACACGACACTCTTCCGCTATCAACACGGACCTCGCTTCATCACTTCAATGATCACCAAGCTTCACCTCAATTTCGACGGTCTCATTTCGATGCTCGGGAAGTTGCCAATAGATCTCGCCGAATCTCGTGGCATTTGTCGACCAGCCGGCTAGCGTTTTGAAACATGTAGTGGTTTCCAACAGATTGCTTTTGTCATGCCGTGCTTGACCACTGCATTACACATGTTGTGCGCCTTTCAGAGCGAGGCCACCAGGATGATCGCGATCTCTCTCATTTTTTCCGTCCATGTTAAATCGCCTCTCGCGTCAATACAACGCCATATACGTCGTTTTTTAACATAGACATCACCATCTCTCCCATGTGGCGGTGCGGCTCCCAGACAAGCTTTTCGAACCCGGTCCATGGTCCTTCATTTCTGCCTACCGCGTGTTCTACGTTGCGCTTCCTCTTTAGCCATCTTGTCCCCCGCGACCGATAGAAAGAGGTCAGGAGGCACTCCAATTGACGCACACAAGACTTTCGCACGCGTGGCGCTATATCGATGGCCTCACATCATTTGCTCGCTTCGTTTCGAGTTTATCCCCTGGTCGGCTTTTATATGCACCCCAGATCACTCCCTGGGTGCGCATGGCAGTCGGCAATGCATTGCCTATTGCAGGGCACATTTATATTGCGACTAACGGATGAAAGGGCGAAATAGCTGGCAAGCGGCGAAACAGTGCGACTTGCCCCACAGAACAAATATAACATCGGTTCAGAGCTCAAAGACTTCTGCCTAAAGAACGGGGCAACGTGTGCGATCGAGAAGTCTTTATATACCACATTGAGCGGCTTCCCAGACAGGATCAGCGCGCCGTTTACGATCCTTTCGTGAAATTCCCAGCTCGAAGAAACAATCGCATCGTTCAATATGAAGTTCACTGTTACCGCCCTTTCGCTTGCTGGCCTCGCTGCCGCCTCCCCCGTGGAGCTTGCCGAGAGGCAGGGCAGCTGCCCTTCGGTGTACATCTTCGGTGCTCGCGAGACCACTGTAAGCCCAGGGTACGGCACTGCTGGTGGTTTAGTCAACCAGGTCAAGGCTGCCTACCCAGGGTCCGGCTCTGAGGCCATTGTCTACCCAGCGTGCGGTGGACAGTCGTCTTGCGGTGGTGCCAGCTACGACAGCTCCGCCAGCCAGGGAACCGCTGCTGTTGTCAAGGCCGTGACGGCCTACAACCAAAAGTGCCCGAACACCCAGATTGTGGTCATCGGCTACTCTCAGGTACGAAGCATTGCACCAGTCGCTTTATTGGTAGTAATTGTGCATAGGGTGGTCAAATCTTCGACAACGCCCTCTGCGGCGGTGCTGGATCTACTCTGACCGGCAACGCTCTCGCAGCCGTCAAGGCCGCTATCTTCATGGGCGACCCGCACAACCGCAACGGTCTGCCGTACAACGTCGGCACCTGCAAAGCTGGAGGCGTAAGCTTTTTGTTCTCAAAACGAAAGAATCAGTCGCTAACGTATCTAGTTCGCCGCTCGTCCCAGTGGCTTCACCTGCTCACCTGCAAACCCCAGCATCATCCAGTCTTACTGCGACTCCACCGACCCCTACTGCTGCAATGGAAATGACGCCAACTCGCACCAGCAGTACGTCAACAAGTACGGCTCCCAGGCGCTTGCTTTCATCAAGAGCAAGCTCAAGTAAGCGCATGCATTGGTATCGCTGGGGCTGTGTTTCAATAAAAGCACGACTTCAATAGTATTCAGCTGTGCGAAAATGTATATATCGATATCAGGACAAGCTCCAAAAACCTTTTCTCCTCTTGAAGCATGCAAGGACTTCGGCTGTGCTTTCGTGGATTGTTGACAACTAGGGTTTCTCTGCTGCAGGACTCTGATAAGCCAAAATCCATAATTATTACGTTCTTCGCGTGTAATCATACGGAGGAAATTGATTTGACTACAGTGCCTCTCCTATCGGTCAAAAGCGCTGATGACCCTGCGTTTGCGAGATACCACTTGTAAGCTGAGCCTTCTAGTATGTACTGGCGAACTTCCTCGTATCTCGGAGGTACTTCTATCTTGAGGGGATGGTGAATGGTTCGGTACAATTCACCAGTTGAGTCAGGCTCTCCATAGGTATCCCATGGCGCCATTTTCTCCGCGGTTGACATGTTACCGGTCGTATCTCGGGATGGCTCTTCATCGATGAGAGGTCATTCCAACGTCAAAAAGTTGCGCAACTGATATGAAATGCGCCTAATCTGTTAGCTAGCTACAATCGGTAAACCTTGCAACAAACAGTTGACTTTCCACTCGTCCTTATCGTAGCCAATGTATGTACAGGACAAGAACCAAAAAGTACATTCGTATGCTCGTCGTATAAGCACGCCGTCTGCATCTTCCAGTAAAGGTACTCCAGAATTCGCGACGACTGGTAAGCCCTGTGCCGAATGATTGCTTGGCAAGTGATGTGTTGGAGTGGGAGGGTGTCTTCGATGAATGTATGCAGGCGCCAACGAAATGGAAGTAGGTCGATTGCGAGGTGGATGTGCTGCTGGCGAGCCATGACAATTGCCGAAAGGAGTGCGGCCATCCAAAGTAGGACTGGAAAACAGGAGTCGGTGATGGATGTATTCCATTGATGATGGTGGGTGCCGTTCGCCAAGTTGGGAAGGCATGTTATCCATAGATGTACTGAGCGAGGCGACGGGCTCCGATATACGATCCATAAGGGATTTAGGCATGCTGTACAATATGACTTTGCCCGCAAGTTGTAGAATTCGAACGGATCATGTAAGAAAGGTTCATTGGTATCGAGGCCGGAAAAAAAGAAGGCTGATGGCGATCAGGCTGGAAATGAAAATCCGACCAAGCGCTGAGCCTCATCACGTCTCCTGGCCTTATGCAGGCTGCAGTGTCAACCCCAATCACGTCTGCTCTACAGGCGAAGAAGCTGCAAGGTACAGGCAGAATGACCCAACGCATGCCCTCAAAGTAGACATAGGCGTAAACTGCACTGCCGCCGGAACTGATGCCAATGATGTACGATGGAGTGGTCGCCTCGTAGAAGGACCAGATCAAAAGTCTGACGAATGGGAAGTTGAGCTAGTCACCTCCAAATCAATTATACAGATGGTATTGACAGTATCGTTACAGAGCTCCAAGCCGAGCGCTACGCATTAGGCCTAGATTCGGCACCAGCTTTTGTCGTTTTCACCAGCGCAGCCCACCCGTCGCTGTTGCCCTCGGCTTCATCCTCTGCTATTCGCGCCTCCCTCTCTGCCAAATCTTGCTCCGCCGCTGCTTGAGCGGCTTCCATGGCGAGCTCGGTACCGTCCTCGGTGGCTGCATCGGCAGCCGCGACAGGCTCTGGCCATTGCAGATCGACCTGCTCCTGCGACAGCCCCAGGGCCAGCGCTTCAGCGCGCATCCTCCTTATGACCACAGGCTTCTGCATCAATGTCCAACGAAGCGCCCATCCCATGGGACCCAGCTCCTTGATGCGCATCTCGCTCTGCTTCAGCAGGTATTCGTCGAGACCGCCCTCACGATCCATTGTCTTGAGCACCTTGGATGTGATGCGCAGATGTACCCGCTTCTTCAGAGCGACCGAGTATAGACTTTTCGACAGCACGTTGGGCTTCCAGTAACGGCGCGTCGTGGTTTCCGTCTTCCTAGAGACATTGTTGCCGAACTCGATCTTCTGCAGGCCGTAGAGACCCCTGTTGGACTGCTTGAACAGCTCTCTCGCGCCATATGGGTATGGGGGTATGTCGGCATCTTGGGGAATGATATATTTGGGCAGATGCGAGCCGAGATCGCCGCCGCGTCGCCGTGCGAGGGGGTTGCCGTGGAGGGCGGAGGACGATGTGAAGCCGCGCTGTGACGACTGTGAGGTACCGGAGAGGGATCTGGCGGTAGCAAGGCTCCCAGAGAGTAATTGACACCGTGGTGGCATAGTGAGATGGCTGCCGGCGTGGGGATTTGACAATGGCGATGGGATGGATTGAGGTTGATGGTTGTTGGACAAGAAAGTTGCCCGTCGTGGTCCGAGCTTTCCTAAGCTAAGATCAGCCTCGACGTGCACCCTCTCCACGGTGCCTAAACCTGACCGCGTCTTGCATGATCACAGCACCCATCTCGCTTCAATCTGACCAAGATACAATACTCTCGCCCTTGACAACCCTCTCGCAGTATTGGCTTGTTGGTTCCACAGACTGCTTGCGCAAAAGCCTTCATTCGACCTCATCCTAACGTCCATTTTGATCACATCCAAAATCATGTCCCGTCGCTCAGTGCGCTTCGAATTCCAGTGCGATAACGGACGTCTGAAATACAATCACGACATTGACTCTCGTCTCCTTGGTCCTCTCTCAGCGAATCCAAACCAACATTACCAAATCCAATTCCTTAACACCATCCACCCCATCATAGCCGAGCACTACTCCGCCTGCCTAGACGCCTCCGGACCAATATGCAACAGCTGCGACAAGCGGACCAAAGTAGTTCTCACGTCACCCATGTCATGGCTTCACCGCTCTGAGGACCCATTTGTGAATATCCTCGTAACTCCAGTTTGTGAGAGTGGGGGACGTTGCGAAATGCAGGCACGCACGGAGATCCAAAAACTTATGGAGGATGTTGGGACAGGAGATCAGGGTGAGTTGCTCGCCTGTAAAGTTTGTGGCAAGGTGGAGGGCGCGCAGAGGTGTTCGAGGTGCAGGGCGGTGAGTTATTGTGGGAAGGGGTGTCAAAAGGCGGATTGGAAGGTGCACAAACCTGCGTGTAGGGCGGCAGACTCCACCTGAGTAAGTCATCGGTTTCTTCATGGCGTTCAGAGCTGTTCAGATGATCTAGATACAGAATTGAAACCATCCATTAAAAGTAAATGGTCACATGTATCCGCGTTAGCGTGTTGGTCCGTGTATTTACTAGCGTCTCTTTCTCAAATCTCCCGATCCGAACGCCGTCCACCAGCCGCGCCAACATGAGGTCGCATAACCATCGCTTTTCATCTCTCCGCATTATCTATGGAGCATAGCCCAGAGATATAGTGCTGCGAATTTGCAATTTTCAGATGCTACCTTTTCGGCCCAGGATTACGCTTCGTACCCTCTTCGTTCCACAAAGGCCGCGTCCTCTAGCAAGTCGAGGCATCAAGTCGAAAACAGCAGGGCGTAAGTGCCGTCCAATCAATAAAGGCGGCTCGAATCTGTTCGAAGTATTTTCGGCCTACGTCACCCAGAAGTCATCGCCAGCCCTAACTGAACCTGGAAGTGCACTTGCTGGTATTGAAGAGCGGCGAGGATTCCAGAGCGTCTTCGAAGCTCAAAAACCGTCTGGAAATGTTCAACTTCATCACAAAAGTCCTGCTCTCGTAAACCAAAAAGAACTGTCAGCAACACCAAAATTCAAAACGAAGGGGCCAGGGAAACTGTCGCTACAAGTCCGTCGGGGCCGTGGACATCAGAAATATGAAGCGACTCGCGCAGAAATTCGGTCCTCTTATGGTCAGCCAATAGCTGCCATTGCGTTTACCAACTCCGCAATTTCGTTACCGCGAATTGATAGCAAGGCTGGGTTCGACTTCATTGCCTCATTCACCGTCGATGCCGCTCAGTCGGTATACATTCCCGGTTAGTTGACCTAGACAGTACCGACCCTCAAATTTCATCGATGCTTATGTCTATCCAAGGTGAACCACCCCAATTATTGCCTCTTGCTGCCTCGGTTGTAACTCTCAGTGAGCCATCGTCCGAGCAACCGATCCCGATCCTCTACAATTTCCCGAATGCATTGTTTGCAAGTGTTCGACATTTGAGTCCTAACTTTCGATTCGGAACCCTCGACGTCTTCACATCACCCACACATCTGCTTGATATTCTTCGGGGAAGGACCGCGTTCATCGCCACCATGTTACCTGGCGGTCCTATGTTGCTACGTGTCACTAGTCTTTCTGAGATCGACTCAGCGCACCAGGAAGCCGGTCGCCCTCGGAGTCTAGGTCGAGGACAAGATTTTGAGGAAGCCTTGACTCGCCCAAGCACCATTCTGCCCTCGAGACACTACCGCGCCATTCGTTACATGTTTGGTAGCCTTTCTATGGGAATCATCAATGAGATTGATGCCTGGGATCCAAGGCAAAGTCATGAGTCCGGCTGTGCACCTTTCCAATCGAGTGCGACTTGTCGAGAGCCTAAGGACGGTTTTCTTTTCTCAGGTCGCCTGTTCAATAACTCGGAACTGGTCGAGATCAAATCCATGAAACGACCATCGAGAGGATCAATGGATAGTAGAAGTCAGATTATGATCCGTCGGGCCTGGTTCTCACGCTTAGAGCGCGTCTGTTTGGGCGTGATCGAGCCGAAAGACGGCAGTATCTGGATACAGGACCGTGCCATCGATTTGTCCAAGTGGGAAATGCAACACCAACTGGAACTGCAAAGAGCGTACGTGGTTAACCCCTCTTCCCAAGGATTTACTGACTTATACCCTGGGTATAGGCACACCTTTGTCCGCGAATTGAAAGCCGAATTCGCGAAAACGTCGACTGGGATTGTTCTTGGTTTACCACAGAACAAGGGAAAGACAAGTTACTGGGAGCTGTATGAGGTCAACAGCGATAGGCCTGTGTTTACTCGAGCTATGGAGTTGGCGAAGGGGATGGTTGAGTATGATGCTGATAAGACTAGAGCTGTGTGAGGTAGGCATTTGGCCAAGGAGCAGAGGAAGGTGTCATGGCCCCACGCTAATCAAATACCGAACGCCACTTGAACTCTAGAAACTAACACGGATGCCATGGGGTAATGTCTGTGCATAAGGGCTCTACCATGTCTATAACTCGTCTTTAATCTGCCAATATCGACCTTGCAAGCACTAACTTCATCACCTCTTTGAATCCTTGACTAAAGTTCTCAATTGTCAATTTTAATTCAAATATACGATGCCGATCTCAGATTCGGACCGTCGACAAATTCACCGATTCGTAAGTTATAGTATCTGTGTTTAGCTTCAGAGAGCCCTTGCTCGTACACAGATAACTCCTACGTCACTCGCGCTCAATGACACATCCGCTAAGAGACGACCTAAGACACTATATTCACTTCTATGCGAGCAGGAAAGTACTTTTCTCGGCCAGGGCCTTTGAGCAAGCTCTAATTAACTACGACGCGGGCTTTTTCAGTTGCAATACAGGTTCCATAGTGCACTATGATTTCGACAGCTTGTCTCTTGTAGTCCAAGCCGAAATGGATGCATGGAAACCAGTAATGGTCACGGTGCTTGATTTCACCTAACTTCCCATACACTAATCCCTAGATTGTACGTGTTGGAAGCAGTCTGCTGGGCATGTGGACAATGTGTGGCAAACACAGGCCCGCAACGAACGCGCTGCTCAGATTTCAGATGCTGCGGAGACTACGTTGCTGGGATCCCAGTGATTATTTCCAAATGGTGGAGCTCGCGGAACCAGCGCAATTTGCGCATTACTTTGTGGTTTTGTCGAAAGATTTGACTCGCCTGTGGGACGGGGAGTGCGTTTGCGACCGCGATTGAAACGAAATTAACACATTTGCTCTTCTTCTTCATGGACTACTGGCCCAACTCAAAAAAGTGGTGCCCAATTTACTAGTGACCGATGCATCGTTGTCCCATCAGAGGATAGGGACAAGGCAGCTCGAACTTGACATTTCTTCGAAATGCACCTCAAAAATTGATTGGGTACTATCTCGCGCAGAAGCTAGGGGTGGATCCGCCTACGTGCTTGCCTTTTTCTAAGGCCTAAAGTGTGCATTGTTCTTCTCATTGTGGGCTCAAGTCGTTATTGTTCCTGCTTTGTTGGATATCTTATGGTATAGTATTAATTACAGTGTTAGTGAGCTCTAATGGCAAGTGGTTTGTTCTTAACATACGTACCATTTCCTAAGAGGAAATGTTAGCACGTTGTAGTGCTAAGATTCACACTCGTTTCCGCCTTTTCGAGACAGGAACTGCAAGTGAAGCTACTACTAGCTCGTTTATCTAACGAAAAACGCTAGTTTCAATGCTGTTCTAGAATCCTCTCAGACATTCTCTCCGCCAGCGCATATATTGTCGACATAGGATGCCCCGGCGGCAAGAACGGCATTGCGCTCGCATCTATCACGCGCAATCTCTCCACTCCAAACACCTTTCCCCTTGCATCCACCACGGCCATTCTGTCGTTTGCCCTTCCCATCTTACACGTACAACTAGCATGGGAGATGGTCACTGCACTTTTTTGGACATACTTGAGCAGCTGGAAATCGGTCGTCGTATTACCGGGCAGTATCTCTGGACCAACGAGTACCGATGAAAGGGAAGGGTGTGCGAAGATCTCTCGGGATCTCTTGATAGCAGCTACAGCTAACTCCTGGTCTCGTTTGTCTGTCAAATGGTTGATGTGGATGACTGGTGGATCTACCATGGAGGGTGAGGAGATGGTGACAGTTCCTCGGGAGAACGTGGTGACAAGTATTACGGTCAGTCCGCCGTACTCGCCATCGTCTGGAGGAGGTCCAGGGAAGGATGAGGAAGTGAAGAACTCGAAATCGGGCCAATCTTCTGGGAAGGTACTCAGTGCTGCTGCGGTCTGATTTGTAACCAGTCGATGAGGTGCCTTCTCCCACGCTGTACGTCACAGTCAGTATATGCCTTGGTCAGGTAGTCATTCGGCGTGAGCGACTTACACACCACTTCGCCACCTGTGCTCGCCAAAGGTCCGGTACCGTCCCTCAAGTAGTCCTCCACAGCGGCAGTATTCTTCGCTGGTGAATTGAGCATGTTGGAGCTCGACACGCTCAATTTGCGCGTTACACCAACAGCGGGATGGTCCTTTAGACATCAGCATTCGATCACGCACAAGTCTCGCTCTAACAAGTACCTCCATCCCTTGTCCCACACCCGGTGCGTCTACCAGCACAGCAATGCCATATTTCTCTAACGTTTCCTTCGGTCCAATACCACTCACCATCTGCACAAGTTAGGGACATAATTATTGCCAGATCTCGCACTTTTCGAGCGCTCGGAAAATGTTACTCGGAGTGCCAAAACACGTAGCTGTAACTTACTGCGAGATGATTAGCAGAATAATATAATCGCTATTCGTACCTCACAACTCACCCAACAGTTGTGGACTCTGAAAAGCGCCAGCACTAAGAATCACCTCTTTGCCAGCAGCGAGTTTGAACTCCTTGCTATGTGTGTTACATAACACACCAACAGCTTCGTTTCCCTCGAACAAGATCTTGGTCGCCATAGTCGAAGTATACACGAAGAGGTTCGGTCGCTGCAGAGCCGGCCTGAGATACGCTGTTTCAGAAGATTCACGAACCTGTGTCTTTGGATCCGTTGTCCACACCATCCAGCTCGATCCAATCAAATCCCCATCGATCCAACCCGGGATAGGCTTCATCCCCATCGCAATCACCGCTTTCATTAACCATGTCGTGAGCGGCAGTACAAAGTTTGTATACGTTAGAGACAGAGGCCCAGAAGTCGCCCTCTCGCCCGCGGGATCATACTCAGGCGTCGCATTCGCGAATCGCTTACCGTTTTCTGCTTTATGAAACCTCGTCCCCCTGTCGAAATACTTCCGGAACTCCTCCCATTCGTAGCCCGCATCGCCAACTTCCTCCGCCCACCTCTTATAACTGCCCTTCGTCCCTCGCTGGTAAATCATATGATTCCGCGCCGAACACCCACCCAGCGTTTTCCCGCGCGTATAATGCATCCTCCCGCCACTGAACCCCTCTTCCGCCTCCGTCATAAACATCCAGTCCACAAGCGGGTTCGCATCGCTCAGATCGAGGCCCGCGCCGTTCCACACGTACCTCGGGATCTGCGATTGGTTGCTATTCGTGAGTTCGTAGAAGGATCCTGCTTCGATAACGGCGACGTTGTGCACGCCACTTTCGGAGAGGCGGTTCGCAAGAACGAGACCGGCTGTGCCGCCGCCGATGATGACGAAGTCGTAGGTTGCGTTCAGACCGGGGATGGGGAAGGAGGTGCCGAGAAGAGCCTGGCCTGTTATGGAGTCTGCGGGTGTGGAGGTGGATGTGCCGAAGAGAGACGAGCTGCTGAGTAGCGTGGCGAAGAAGAGCGAGGAGAGGCGTGAGGGTGCGTTTAATCCCATTCTGGTTTGCAGCGCCATGTCGAGCTGCGCGAAGGTCGCGTTCCATGCCGACATTTTAACGAGAACGGCGAGGGACAATTTCAGGACACGCAGCCTTTATTGCTTTATTCAGTTGTTTGATGGCTACCCCTCTCGTACCCCGGTCCTGTATATACGTTCAATCCCACATCGTCTTGAAGGGCGAGGTTTGGCCCGACCGAGGTACGCTGGCCAATGGCTGCGCTCCCCACTTGACTCTTGCTACAAGGGTAGCCGGCAGATTACCATGCTGTCGGAATGTGTAGATGCAGCAATTCGTTCGATTAATGAGACTGATAGTGCATGTGTACGATCTCAGATTGACTAGCTAGTTGGATACGATATAAAATTACAGATGTGATTGTATCTTGCAAGGTGCAGTAAACAAATCCAAAATGTGAAGATATCGGCGGAATGGTTCTGATCGCTACATATCTTGGACGACCTACACTAAATTGAAACGCCAAAAGGACCCAAGATTGAGAGACTCAAAACTGAATCACGGACTCTTGAAATAGACAAATCTCTCAAGATGTTGAATGGGCTCTATAGCTAGCTACCTTGGTATGAGCACTTAGGTTCGCATGGCGCAAGAGTGAGGTTTGTACGGTGTGCACATCATACGAAGAGATTTAGTTTTGGGCAACTAAATCTGGTTGTTGCTTAAGGTTCTATCTACGCATAGATGAGATGGATAAGTCTCTGTGTCGTACACACAGACATCACGTGAGTATACCACGTGATACCCTTTATGCTCGATGCATCAGCCGTACGGGGTCCGGACACAAGAAGAAATATAGATTGGGTGGACGTCCGCATTTCAAAGCTGCCCACTGGTCGGCTTTGAAGGTCTGAGCAGTTGCGCATAACAGGGTTTCCCGACCATATGCGTTCACAGCTGAACTTGAGCATCGTAGATTGCGGGAAAGTAAGGGTTGCCCATCCGGTGGTATCGCGGTTCGCAACCTGGATATTGCCAGAAGCAAAATGTGCTTGGTAGCAGAACAACGTACATGTCGAACGCTAAAGTACATGTTCCAACCTGTAAAGAAACAACACGCAACAGTAAAACGGCGCTAAGCAAGCTAAGTAAAGATGAAATTGGATGCAGTAGAGGAAAAAAAGAGATGAGTTATGTTATTATAAAAGCCACTCTGATGCCATACCTGCCTCGCTCCATGTCCCAAGTACCTAGGAAATGGATGCCCATACTCCCTTTCCGATACCAGTCCAAATCGAGGCAGACCACTGTTGCCTGCATTATTGGGATATACTATGCGCGTCGCCATTTCAATAAGACTTTTCTCAATCCAAACCAACAACCCAGAGGTGGTTCGAAATGGGTTGCAAACACAAGCATGAAGGTAAACATCCCTCACCAGTGTACAGTCCCCCAGATCGCGGTAGCAATATTTTGTACACTTCTGTTGAGTTGAAGTGTTCGTGCGGATAGATGGTCCAATCAACGTTGTTATTAGACCCTGTCGTAGCGGCGCCACTCGAGTACATGTGACCATTTGCGCTCGTGCCCATGCGGTCTTCCAAGCTGTTGCCAGGCTGAGCGCCGTCGGCCTCAGCGCCAAAGGCTACCTCCCATGCACCGAGGGTCCTGCAAGCATTCTAATTCCAGAGCCGTTATCAGAAAGCTCCATAAGATCCGTGCTCGAGATGGCCTTCTGCAGGGACTTGGGCTCTACGAAGATTTCCCTCGGCGATATGTTCGCTACGTTGCTCGTTGGCCATAGCGCTTTCACCAGAAATGTTTTCAATTTCGGCCCCAGATGAACCGACGTGCTGAGGCAGGGAAAATTGTGTATTGAGAGATGGGATGCCGCCGTCACCGGTGACTTCCTGCATCTGATCGTCGGCCTCGATTTCACCCTGTTCTTGAACGTTGGGGTCTAGACCGTCGCCATGCTCCAGATTCTCTTCCTCGCCGTCTTGGCCATCGCGGCCGTCGTCATCCTGGTCATCCTCAACAGGTTCATCGTCTTCCGGCTGGTTAGGTTGAGGCTGATCGAAGGTAATGCCTTGTGTTTCCATGAGCTGTATGCGGAGCATCTCTAAGGATTCCTGAAGCTCATTTTGAGGGAGCATATTGATGACAGCTCGAGTTTCTTCGTCCAGATGCTGGAGAACGTCCCAGTCATGTGTGGCCTCCTCTCGGTTCTCCCGCTCATCATCTTCTTCTTCGTCTTCACTCTCTTCGCCTCTATCGCGTCGTCGCTGCTGCAGACGAGTAAGACCATCGCGATTCAGACCAGTCTTCTGGTGGAAGCCCTCCTGGTTGTATCCTTCCTCGTCATACATAGCTCGGCCATACTGCGGGCAGCCATGTAGACCAGACCAGTCTTTGCCGCAGACGTAGCAGAAGCTGTGGCCACACTGGCAAGTAATGTGGTTGCAAGCCTCCGCAAGCTCTACAGTGCGACTGCAGATAGAGCATTGTTGATAGCCTTGCTCTTTGGCCGTTTCTTTGAACTTTAGCTCATCTTCCTGGACTTCACAGGTGTGGCCCTTGATGCCATTGACGATTAGCATTCTGCAAGCCACGCAAGTGACCTTCCCGCAATCGGTCCCCTCGCATATGGCATAAGTGATATTCGTATCGGGGTCCGTGATGTGGCCGGTCGGACTCAGGAACACGGTGCAAAATGCGTTTGCACAGTACACTCGAAACCTGAATACGTTAGTCAATATCGCGGTCCGAATCTTTATGAAGACTTGCTTCTGCATGACCTGATACTCGCCTTGCGCCTTCATCATAAAATCCACTTGGACGTCTTGCGGGACATGTTGTTCAAATTGGTCTAGCAATAGCATCTCGTCGCAGCATCTCGGAGGATAGAGGCTCTCATTTTCTGTCGCCCGTACAAAAAAGTCAGCAAGGTCATCCTTGCAGACCCAGTGATTCCAGCACGGCAGCTCGATATGCGAGCTCTGTTCCGACTCCTCTTCGCCGCAGATAACGCAGCTTCGGCTGGTCATCCTGAAATCGGTCGTTGTTAACTACGACATAAGTTAGAGGGACTGTAATCGCGACAAGGTTGCTCGTGACGAACGTTCGGATTTAAAACTTCCGCGCGATGTCGTGGCCGTAGTGTCAGATAGATGCCAGAAGGCCCTCTAATTAGCCCTTAAATCGGGGTATGAAAGCCAGTGACTGCGAAACGCGTCGTTGGTTTGGCAACCTGCCAAAATGGACCTTTTCCGCGGATAGCGGACAGCTTTCCGAAGCTTTGGCGGGTCCGAGCGGCGATCGTTGTAGCAAACAGCGGGAAACTAACCCTCGAGTCACTTAGGAAAAATGAAAACGCGTATACTGAAGAAACAAGTCTGTTATGAAGCAAATCCTCGGGGGCGCGCGTGGTGGTATTGTAGGAATGACAATGAAAGACTCTCCTCCAAGGACGAGCAGCCAAGCTGGAAATGGACAAGAACTACTTCAAGAGTACTTGAAGAGTGTGAGAAGAAGTTTTCCGATACCCGCGGGGACCGTTGAGGTTTTGAACCATGTTCAGGTCGAGGTACATCCAGGCTGACTCCTTCAAACAGGCAGCCGTGAGGCTGAGCTGACCAATGGAGAATCGCGCGTAAAAGAGGCGCATGTTGCGTCGCTGGATGACAGACTGCGGCCTACTCTGAGGATGCATGGCGCTGTCGGAGTTGGGAGCTGTCTCAATCGTTGCGAACATGGGGTGCAGAGTGCGTATGCCGCCATGCGCTCTAGCATCATGTTGAGGCAAACTATGGCTCAAATTGGGATCGGCATATAGCACAATATGTACAACAATATCGCAAGCATGGAAGAGGTTTTCTATCGTTGCAACAAGAGAGTGGAACGAGCCGAACAGACTGGAGATGGAGCTGTTGGTGAAGGGTACTGTAGGTGATAAGATCCTTGAAGACACAACGGGATTACGTCATCATTGTCCAGGTAAGATACTGGACTCATTGCCTAGTCTATGAATTCATCTACATTTCTTCTCAAATCGTCTAGTAAGTATATGCAAGTTAATCTCCATGTTTGGTCGATAAAGTGTGCTCATCTGAACGCCGTATGACTACTGTACGTTCTTTAAAGGATCTTTGGACATGGAAACTCATCTATAACGACCCCAAAAAGATCTGTCATTTCTAGTACTATGCTTGCTTCCTCTTTCACTACGAGTATGTATGACCCAGTGCTCGCATGTTCATCTTGCTCGCGCCACAATCCATTCTAATATCAGGAACATGCCATCTTATCTGACAGCTCCGTGTCATAACATGGCACTCACTGAGCAGAGCCGCGCCCAGACCACACGGTTATATTTATAGGGATCTTGCGTTATGTATTAAAAACGCGAAAGTGCATTACGCATTTATTGGAGCAATAGCGTGGGGAAAATGGGCAAAAGTGACATGAACGCTTCAAGACACGCTGGCAACGATTGGCTACGACCGAAAATCAGTTTGAAGGGGAGGAGGCTTCAAACAATTATGAAATACTCCGAGTAGGTTTTTGCCTGTCGATCGTACGGCTACTTCAGGAGTAAGAGTAGCTACCTAAAGAACAGAACGTAGCGAAGTAGACCCATCAAAGCGTTTCGCCTGCCCAGAAGACATTGACGAATACTCTTTCACCCCGGGTTGTATAGATGACAGCGTGTGGAGGAAAAGTATGCGGTCTACGAGAAGAGGTGCTCTAATTAAAATGCTAGTATACCGCTTGGATCCGCCGAGCCTCCCAAGAGTTCAGTCGGAAACTCCTAGCGACACTGATTTGTTCATACAATCTTGATGGCAAAGGCAATTTGAATATCCCAGGCAAACCCATCTCTCTCGCGAACAAGTCGAGCATCGATTGAATACTCAGAACAGGTTTACCACTACATCAAACGGAACCTGACGAGCGATTTCATAATCCTGTGGGTATAAGAGCTCGCTGAAAGATTCGCACAACAACAGAGTCTTCGTCAAACCAACAACGTCGAGCATCTAGTTTCCCAATGAACATTTGTCTAACGAAGCACATACGATACATGTTCTAATCGAAGCAAGCTTGTCTTCCGCACAAGGCTAAAACTACCACTCCGAACGCTTCTGCTTCTCCCAGAACTCACCAGTGTCCCCGTGGTCGCCAAGCGCCAGAACGACCGGCGTCTGTGCACCCTCATCTGGCGTAAGTTTGCCGTTATGCTTGGTCATATCGGTGTCGACATATCCGGGACAACAAGAGTTGATCAAAACGGTACTGCCTCTCTCCTTCTCCTTTTTTGCAAGCGCTCTGGTAGCACCAATGAGACCTGCTTTTGATACAGCGTACGCGGCGCTCGGGAATCCAGCGTCCTTCTCTTTGCCAGCCTCTACCGCTGAGGCGAAGTCCTTCATGATGCTAGTAACATCGGCCTCGGTCTTTGAAGACAAGAAACGGATTTTGATCTCCTCGGAGTACTTGCTGCCCACTTTCCCGGACATACTCGCTACGTTGACGAGGCGGCCGGCTGGCCTTATGAGCGGGAGGAAGCTCTGGCATGCCTCCAAGGTGTTGAAATAATTACAGCCAAGAGTCATCTTGACAACATTGGTGTCTATGTCCAATCAGCCCACATTAATAGAAACGACGTAGCGCCGTCATACCAAAGCCATCCATGGCAATCCCCGCATTGTTGATAACCAGATCAATGCCTTCCCCATGCGTCTCCTTAAGATGCGCTGCAAAGGCGTCCACGCTCTTGCGATCGTTTATGTCTAGCTGATGGTATTTCACCTCTGAGAGCCCGCCATGCTGCTTCAAAGCCTTCGCCTTTTGCAGCTGATCATCTTCGTTCAGTGTTCTAAGCGCGGCCTCGCCTCTGCTCTTGTCGCGGGCAGTGAGGTAGATGAGGAATGGACCAGAGTTGAGCGACGATTTGGGGTATTGAAGCGCAAGTTGTCTGACTATGCGTAGTCAGAGGGGTTCGTGGAGGATGTGAGGTGGTGTACCTATTGCGAGGCCAATGCCCTGCCGATGTCAGCAAATCGTTGCACGATGAAAGCGGGGTAAGCTCGAGTGCACCTTGTTCGCGCCGGTAACAACACCCACTCTACTGTAGGACATTCCGAGATAGATCTGTAGTCGGGAGGTTGAACGGGGATGGGACGAAATTGTGAGGGCAATTCAATGTTCAATTGACTGATGACGAAATGATCTAAACTCCGGACAGAGGACGGAGATAAGATAGCTCTAGATCTTATCTGATTGTACATGCCCTTCAATTAATTACATCATGCCGTCTCAACTTGGGTGAGCATTACACACACATCAAGTAATTTGCGTTAATCTTGGACAGCAAGACAGCGGGTGCGTCTAGTACGAGCCACCAAGTGTTGAGACCTCTCGGATGAGCTTTGCAGAGTACAAACTTGTACCCCACCCTAGCCGTCGCAAAGGATGCTTGTTCGCAGCCTCACTTCCCTCGAGCAAGGGTATTTAGGTCAAAGGGGAAGGATACTAGCTCATGAATATAGTGTTTCTCATCTCACGTAGGACCATCAGCCTTCATTGACGTTGCTATGTACACACGCTCCGCAGTCAGGACCTTCCTCGTGCACTGAAAATGGCATCGCGCGCCGTCAGGCGCTATGCTTCTCAAGCCGCGTTCAATGCTCCCCTCGCAACTGCAAACGGTGTTTCTTTTCGCAATATTTTCCAGGTAAGTCTAAGCAATCTATCTATACCAAGTTCACTTGGAACCTTTACTCCACCGATGCAACGATTGGCCCTCCCACGGCATCTGCGGCCTCAACCTCCCCTCCCGACTCTCCACATCAAACGTCTGCTTCACCTCAATGAATCCCTTACTCGACCTGCGCTCCAGCTCCTTTCCCGCTGGTAACGGCATTGCATTCCCTATAACAATTCTCTCCTGACTCTCCGACCGTGTAATATCCATCACCGTCCCTCCGACCGTCGTGCCTCCCACAATCCGCGATATGCTATACGGGTCCTTGCTCTTCTTCGACGTCTTAGACATCTTTGATGTGTTCATTCTCCCCATTTCAAAAGACGCATCGGAGCTTTTGGGTGCGCTCTGAGAGGGAACGGAGTCAGTCCAGAAGCGGCGCTTGAGGATGGGGTAGACCATGGGCGCTTGGCCGACAAAGACGGCGACGAAGTCTTCGCGGATGGACCACATGGCTGAGATGCCCTGTTGGTTTAACTGGGGGAAGGATGTAAGCTTCAGGCCGGGTGTGAGATGCGTGGAGGGAACGTACCTTGAAGATCAACATGACACGCAAGATGGCGGCGACCATGCAGAATATGCCCAGCGAAAAGAGAAAGTATAGCCCTAGTTTTCGCATTGGTTTTGCGCTCATGGTCCTCAAGATCTAGTTCGATGTTAGCGCAGCCGCTTCAAAAAGATATATAATAGGTGAACGTACCGGTAGCGGAATAAGTATAATGCACAGATCCGTTGACAAGTTCAAGCTCAAAATCGTGTAAAAGATGACGCTGTTCTGCGGCACGCAATTGCCGCCCGGATCCGGAGAGATCTGCCACATCCTGTAGAAGGGCACACATGTGCAAGTCAAAACGAGAATGACAGTGATGGCCGTGGCCCCAACAAAACACATAGCTGGCAGTATAAACTTCTCGATCCAGAGACCCTTGACGACTCGCCGGTAAAAGAAAAGCATGTTGAACTTTAGCGTCCAGACAACGACGGCATAGCTAGTGAGCCCAACGAAAAAAACCTGCGTGCCGTACTCCCACGCTCGGTATTCTGACAATGGGAGTGCTTCCCGTTGGAGGGGCGTGAGGATGGATGTGTGTCGTCCTTGCGCCTTGAGGATGAAGACGTGCGCTATGACGGTGACTTCGGAGTAGACGGCCTATTCATGATGGTAAGTCATCGTGTATTTTTGAGTCAGGATATAGTTTGCCTACCCACGCAAACCAGACGAGGTAGTCATCCGCGCAGTACCCTCGCAACCCTACGAGTCTAGTTCTGCAAAAGACTCGCCCGAAAACCATCAAGGTCCTAGGTACAAAGTCAGCAAAGCTCATCCTGAAGTATCGTAGAGCGCAATGTTATGCATAAGAGGCTGCGTTATCTTAAGAGGCAACGCATTTTGTGTTACGAGGTCACGTACCCAATCCCATACAGCGTCCATATCTCGACGATATTTGGTGTGAAATCCATGACAACGGCACACAAGGCGTGTAACGGGACGCAACATTGAATTCGAAAGCAGCGGACGAGGTTATAGATGGCATAGGTACTTGGCAAAAGCGATGAGCCCATGATCACCGAAATATGTACCAAAGTGGCGATCTGACCGACGATACTCCATCTCCTGGGTCCATGTTCCTAGCTTTACTTGCTCGGAATTATGTGGAGGGATGCCATTCCGCCGAAAACACGGATTGCACCTAGCTCGCGGAATCCTAAGCTTGTCAAGGGTACAATTTGTTTTTGACCAATGTGGGCCCTGCGGTATGCTTCTCCTGGTTAGGACCAAATGCTTGCGTAAAGAGAGCAGTTTTGCCACGGCTGTCTGTCCGCTCAGCGTTCTGTATCTTGCTGCAGAAGTCGCAGAAGCACTCATGCAGTCTTCGTGAAGCTGCCGCCGGGAAACTCTCCGTCGCGTCAAAACTTGGGCAACCGTTTCCGGGCCGCAGGTGGGACGAAGCGGGCGCTTGCAACGGGTCTATTCGGACCGATGTATGGCACTTGGGTTACAAGGGTCGCACGTTAAAATCAAAGAACGTGGGTTTCAGGTACCTGACTGTTCAGAGGTCATCTCATGGCTTCCTACTTTCTGGGATTGGACAGGAGCTTCACCCCTCCCCGGTGCGGGTGCCGGGCGCTCCTTTCATCGAGGGAATGCTTGATTATCCATGCTGCCATTCAGTTATAAAGGGAATACCAAGGCCATTTGCCACTTAAGGACTGCCTATCACGTCTAGTAAGCGCGAAACCGCGCTAGGCACCCGTGCCGGGAGGGGCGGGAGGGTTGTTTTCCTAGTCATGCGCGGTTTTCTTGACTGAGCCAGGAACGCGAGCCGACGTAGGTGATCCCTGCTGATCGGATAGTTTAACAACAAAGACCACGTCTGCTTTCTCTCGGTCCAATCCCTCCTACGCTCTTTTCATCGAAGGTGTCTGCAAGCCTTGCGCGTAGTTCGAAACACTGATTGTAGACGCTAGAGTACGTTATCTCCGACAGGGGATTTGCCCTATTGTCGGAACGACGTTGTACCCGGAACTCCTTGGTTGCCAAGTGCCCCAGCTCTAGCAGTTCTAGGCCCCCACTTCGGATTAGCAGGAGCAGCCATCTCCTGAAGACATCCCGGAGTCGCCGCCATCTTCTACTTCTATACCTCCTCGTCCTAACAAGACTAACATTCCTCTCCACACGCATCATGTCAGGCCCTACTCTCCGCGTTGCTGTTACACAAGCTGAGCCCGCATGGCTCGATTTGCAGGGAAGCGTGCAGAAGACGCTAGACCTAATCTCGGAAGCTGCACAAGGCGGCGCAAAGATCGTTGCTTTCCCAGAGTGCTGGATGACTGGGTACCCGGGATGGATATGGTAATTCCTGCCTAATAGTACCTGTCGTTTGCTGAAATGTCGCTGACCATTGGCGGTGTTTGATGTCATAGGACCCGTCCCGTTGACCCCCCGCTCAACACGCGCTACATCTTGAATTCTCTCATGGTCGAGTCTCCGGAAATGGAGAAGATCAAGGATGCAGCTAAGGAGCATTCAATCTGTGTGGCCTTGGGCTTTTCCGAAAGGACAGAGACGAACAGCTTGTACATTTCCCAAGCCATCATTTCCCCGCAGGGTGAATTGGTTATGAAAAGAAGGAAGCTGAAGCCTACGCATATGGTAGGTGTAGTTCCGCAATGTTGCACAACGACTCGGCTAACGAAGTGTAGGAGCGCACCATTTTCGGCGACGGATCCGGTTCTGACTTGGACAATGTCGTCTCGGTTGATTTCGGAGGTGACCTGGGAAAGCTTAAAATCGGCACGCTCGCCTGTTGGGAACATACGCAGCCGCTTCTCAAGTAAGTCATCTAGAGTACAAATTGAGTCGTGGTCGTGAGGCCACGCAACACCTAGCCTGAGACACCGGACACCAAGACTCCTCTGGCTGAACTTGGCTAATTTGCATCCCAACAATTAGATACCACACTTATTCCCAGGGTGAGGTGATCCATATCTCCATGTGGCCACCCATCGACCCCCACGGTGGTGTCGAGTCGCCGGGCCTCTACGGCATGAGTGCCGAGGGATGCCAGAGCCTCTCGCAAATCCATGCCATGGAGGGCGGCACATACGTCCTGCACTGCACAGGTGTATGCAACGAGAAGGGAATAGAGACGCTGAATACGCCTGGTGGTCTGCTTTTCCAGGCTCCTGGAGGGGGCCACAGCTCTGTCGTCGGACCAGATGGAAGGAGATTGACGCCAGCGTTGAAGGAGGGCAATCCGTCCGCTGAAGGTATCGTGTACGCTGACTTGAACCTTACGGCGGTGGTTACGAACAGTGCTTTCTTAGATGTTGTGGGCCACTACAGCAGGCCGGATCTGCTGTGGCTGGGCGTGGATAAGCAGCAGAAACAATGTGTTGTTGCAAGGGATGAGGTACAGAAAGCTTGAGAGAGCTGCAAGGGAACAGCACATAGGAGAAGGTTTCACATGTGAAGTTATTCTAGGGTGAGAGTCAATACCAGCATCATAAATGAATGTTGATTGAGTGCATCGCTCTCAGATGAGCGTTCGTGACGCAATACTAGTCCAATATGCGCACCGATCGACTTCCGTCTGAGAGATTTGCTCCATCGTCGAAGCATTGGTCTGAAGTCGCAATCGTTGCTGCCCGTCATTGTAACGACTCCATACCGGCGTTTGCGTTGAATTCTTGCTGCTGTTCAAGCTTCCTCCCGAAGTTGCAAACCGGATCCAGAAGTCCTGCACTTCCAGAACGGCATGCCGATTTCCGCCGCCAACGTCGTAGCTTTTCGCGCCAGGCAGAGCGACGTAATTGATTGCATACTCTGGACCCCAAATAGCCTGCACCTCCCAGGTATGCGGTACTATGTAACCTGCAGCAAGCTCGGTTGGGTCTATAATGCTGTCGCGAAAGTAGTACACGTCAACGCCTGATTCGCTCAACACTGAAGTGAATTTTAACGTCGGGCACGTGAACGACACATCGCCATACATTGCGGCTACCTTGTAGAACAATGATGATTTCGTAACATTGACGCCAGGAAAGGTATGCGGAACTGTGCTGTAAAGAGAGTTTGCGGCATCTAGGTCGGCTTCAGTGAGCGCAGGGAACTGCAGTCTCAGAAATGCGTCGATGTCCGCGGTTTTGTTTGCTAGCGGCACGAAGAGTGTGCCCTCAGTGTGCGAGGACCCGATGATCAACGATCTTTCGTGGGAGAAGTTGCCTGCCTGTAGCATGGCTTGCGGATTGTCGGTGAAGAGCTTGTGATCGATGACGGGTCCATATGGGAACAAGGCGACAGGTTCCCCTGGAAATAACGTCGCATTATTCGCTGCCTGGATCGTATCGGAGTCGAGTGAGCGGAGACAATGAAGATTGGAGCAGCTAGTGGCTGCAAGCAACGTCTGGTACTGGTACTCGAGATCCGACACCTCGTATACGGAAGGTAGATAGGCAGCAGGTGCGATGCCTGCGTTCCAGTGTGCAGTGTCTTCTTCTGGAGGGCTGCCTCCATACGCGACTGTTTGGAGCAGTACGCTGCCGGCGCCCACTGAGGTGCCAAACAGCGTGACATTTTCCGGGTCTCCGCCGAAAGCTTCAATATGCTTGTGTACCCAGCTTAGTGCAAACCGTTGGTCGTGTAGCCCAATATTCAGATTTCCCTCTTCTTTAAGTTCGTCCGTGGCTAAAAAGCCGTAAGGTCCGACGCGGTAGTTGAAGGATACGACGATCATATTGCCACCACTGGCCTCCACGATGCCCGTGCCGTTGTAGTTGGGATTAAAAAGCTGGACGAAGGCGCCTCCTTGAAGCCATACCATAACGGGCAAGCCGCACTCAGACTCCGCAGCCGTTTTTGAAGGTGTGTAAACGTCGATGAAGAGACAATCTTCGCCATATTCCACACCTTGAGCTGCGCCGAAAGCTAGACCTTGGACGCCGTTGCAGACCGCCCCATGCTATGAATGTCAGCACGCATTTTGGAGTAGCGGTCCTCTGCTGACCTTCACTGCCGGTACGACATGCGTCTCATTCAAAGGATCATGCGCACGACGGAATCGGTTCTTTCCAAGTGGCGGAGCTGCGTACCGCATTCCTAGGAACTGATGCACGCCAATTTCAAGTCTCGTTCCTTCATATGTTGCATATCCGAGATGTACTCGTGGAGGTGCAGGATTCGCTTCAACGATTGGTGCGCTGTTTGAAATCGGAAACAAGACCGCGATAGCCGCAAGATTGAGATAAGTTGTCCACATAGTCGCCAGAGATAGATAAAGTCTGCGTCTCTCGCGTTGACGCTATTGGAAGATAGGGTTCGTGTGACCGATGGTGGAGGGAGTGGTCATCGCACTCTTATATCGTGAGTGCAGGATCAGTAGAGGATTCATCTTGCGCGTCTATTATTCAGCCGTGGACAGGGTCGCTGAGTGATTGTTGATGTGAAAGAGTGGAGGTGCGGTGGTGCGGAGCCGCCTGTCCGTTCTGGTTCCGCTGGCTTGCTTACCTGGCTGCGGCTCTGGCGGTGCGCGACCTCCATTCTCGGGAACCTCACAATTTTCATAACCTTCATCATCTCTCGCAATAGTCATCAGCGGGGACTTACTTTCGCTGGAAGCAAAAAAGCAAACGATTGTCATTGCTTCGTTCGCGCTGAATCAAGGCTCGGCCGAGGCAGGCTCTCGACTGGTTTCGGCAGTTTTTTCGTCGCCTCAATATCCATCGGGGGTCTAGTACGTAGCTAGAATAACGAGAGGCCAGATGGTCGCTATGGTGTCATGTTTGCGAAAGCGACTTTTGAGATGCCGTTCATTCCAGGCGCTATTTGGAAGCCTTCGCGGTAGTCATAGCTGACTAATATTCGGCCTCCAACCTCATCAGTGATTCCGTCTCACCCTGCACACGTTGAAACTCCCCTGATATTGCCCGGCCGTTTCTTCAGTCTTCTCGCGCGATATCGCCATCCCTTTAGAAGACTAGCACTTATGCAGGAGGCGGAGGTGTCTTCCAGGAATCCACCCGGGCGGTCTTGCGTTACTTGCAGGAAACGCAAAATCAAATGCGACAGAGATCAGCCCTGCAAATACTGCTCGAAGCTAGGCCTCGAATGCGTTTACGTTGATGTAAAAGCAAAGGAGAGAGAGACACCCACGGACGATGTCGGATCACGGCTAGAACGCATCGAGGCCCTACTGCAGGGACTTGATCTCAAGGTGTCGAATACGACTGCCGGGGATATTTTGCCTAGCAATTACAATCCTCCACCGGGACCTGAAAAGTTACGAGATTCGACACGCTCGCAATACTCCAATACCGCCAGAAATGGCAGACTAATTCCTGGTGACGACGATGGAAGATACATTACTCACGGCTTCTGGACAGGTCTCGATGAGAGAGACACAAACAAGGAGAACCGATCTTTCAGGCCGGCTGCGCCAACACCCGGTTCTACACCATTTGCAACCACAAGCAACGTTGGAGATGTCTCGATCCCCGAAGCTGACTCTAGATCCAGGCGGCTGCTGCAACTTCACCCTACCGGAGACCAGTTCTTTGCCCTGTGGCAGGTGTACCTCGAGAACGTTGATCCGATCTTTAAACTCACTCACGTCCCTACCATGCAGCGCAACCTCTTCCGGGCAAGCCAACATCTTCCCGAAGTACCGCCCGCGTTCGAAGCCCTCATGTTTGCTGTATACTTTGCAGCCATCACCTCCATGCCATCATCAGTGTCCTTGCGAGCATTCCGCGAGGATCGTCCTATTTTACTTCGCCGCTACAGGCTGGGCCTAGAACAGGCCCTCGCCAGAGCAAACTTCATGACCCGACCGAATGTCACCACCGTCCAGGCCCTTACACTTTTCCTTACTTGTGCACGGATGTCTGCGGAAAAAGACTACGTATGGTCTATGGTTGGCCTCCTCATTCGCTTCGCTATGAAGCTCGGTCTGCATCGCGATCCAGCAGATCTCGGGCTATCCCCTTTTCAATCTGAGATGCGGCGGCGGCTCTGGTGGCAGATATACGTGCTCGATATCCGGACAGCCGAAGACTCTGATATGAACCCTTTCATCTGCGAGTACGCTTTCAATACCAGATTTCCGGCCAACGTAAACGACGGAGACCTCGACGTTAATATGATGCATGATCTGTCTGGAGCAAAAGGTCAGACGGAAATGCTCTTCACGTTGCTACGCATTGAGGTCAGCTATGCTGTACGCAACATCATCTTTACCCCAGAACTTGCGGCCAACAATTCGCACGTGATTCCATCTCTAACTGAGCGGCGGGACGCAATCGATGAGCTTTTAGTGAAGCTCCAAGACAAATACTTCCAGTACTGCGACCCCCAAGTTCCCATTTGCTTCCTGGCCGAAACCGCCACCAGGATGATCATCACCAAAGTCAAATTGACAATGAACCATCCCGCGCGTAACGGCTCGGCGTACTGTCAAAGTATCATGCGCGATCTCGCATTACAAGGTGTTGAGATTGTCGAATGTGCGCACACTCTGCGGACGAGTGAGAAGTATTCGCGCTGGGTAAGAATGCCCTTGTACAGACTGTGAGTGAAACACGCACTGACTGCTTACTTTATTCTCAGGTCTGGCTATTCGAAAGATACGTCGACTGGGACGCGGTAGCATTTTTGTTGCACATCATCAACGTTACTCCTTCGTGCGTACCACATGAAAGGGCCTGGGCTGCGATAGACATCTTCTTTAGCGATTGGGACGGAAGAGCCACGGACGCAGAGCGCTGGCAACGGCTGGGCGAACTTCGTGCAAAGGCTGTAGCGAAGCAAAGCAATTTCGCGACGTCCGCATCAACAACAAACGAAAACCTACCGAACCAAAGACCTCCTGGTCCGTCTACCGAGGCAGGCTTCGCGGATAAGCTTAGCGCAGCGGAAGCCATACAATCGAATGCTGTTTCTGCACCGGTCTCAAACTGTCCTATGGAATTCACTTCTGGACACACGGAAATTTTCGAGAGCGCGGATATTGGTGCAGCAGACATGGTGGTAGATAGGGCGGACTGGTCTTTCGACAATTTCTCTTTCACTCGGGGAGGTCCAAGCTGGGATATGGACTTTGACGATGATGCATTCCTCATCCATGGGCTTGAGTGAAGAAACCTTCCGTCTCTACCGTCTGGGATTGTCCAAGCTTTTTGTTAAGCGCAACTTCATTGCCACGGTATACATACTAACAAGTGGCAGGAATTGTTAGAAATCGTGAGAGTGCCTAGGGTGGTTGGAAAAGGGATATGCCATAGGTGTGAAGCTGCGGAAGACGTTCAGGTTCTAGTACTATCTCTACCGATCGATTTCTTTGCTGTTCTAAGATGCTAGGTCCGAACTTGTGTGGGTGCGGTTATATTGAGTTACGGAGTGCGAAGCAATTAGTGGCCTGTGCCTTGAGATTTTAGGCACTGAGACAATTCTAGATGTACTTTGCAACTTGAGATGAAGAAAAAGAAGTCGGAACGAACGAACGAACTCGTACCATTCTTGCTCGCGTCTATTTTTACCCTATCTGCCTACAACTTCTTCACCAGCTCCCCCACCACAAACGGAACGACAAACTTCGGCTCAACATACTGCAGTTCAAACTTCTCCCACTCACCCGCCTCCCTCAGGAACTCTTCCGTATGTCTCTGCAACTCGCACCCACCCATGAGGAACGGCCATCCAGCAATTGTGTACACAACCTGCATAAAGCGCGCCGCCATACTGCCCTCGGTCCGCCATGGATTAGCAACATGCTCGCAAACAATCATCCTGCCGCCCGGCTTCAATAGCGCATACAGTCCCTGAATCGTCTCCTTGGGATGCGGGACACCGCACAGCACCCTTAGACAGCAAATCTCGTCAAAAATCCCTGCCTCCGCCGTCCCACCCGTCCCACTTACCCTCAAAAGCCCACTCTTATGCAAAGCAGGAATCAAGCTCTCGGGCTCGCCGCCGCAAAGTAACGCCTGAAACCGATCGCCAAAGCCAGCCTTCTTCGCATTCTTCACAAGTCCGGGATGAAGCGCGGCAGCCGGCTCTGCGCCGTAGATGGCCGAGATCTTCTCCGTTTTGAAGCGGCGCAGAAGTTCTCCGGATCCGGGCCCGATGTCGAGGACTACGCCTTGGCAGCGGGAGAGTAATTCGTCGATTGGACCGGGCATTTCTGTGGACATGGCTTCGCCGTTGTGGGTCCAGAGACGGGCGAAGGATTGGAGGCGAAGGTCAGTCAGATTGAGGAGTTTGGTGGGTTGGCGCTCGATGAAGATGATCTCAAGTACGGTCATTATGAAGTCTGGTGTATCTACCGATTAGCTTGGACATTAGGTTAGAGACAGGAATTGCTGTACGGTAGAACGCAGTGCCCAGCAACAACGACGGACGTAGAAGCGTCGGCATGTTTTCCATGAGCCATGGTGGCGGACACATCTTCCCGGCTCCTTTGCTTTGTTGCCTTCTTTTGCTAAAATCACTCGCAGAATGACCGTGTTGCGGGCTTAGCCGTGGATGACGACAGTGGGGTTTCGGTCTGAAGGACGAGTCGTCTTGACAGATGTAGGGGCAGGGCCCAAGTCTTTATTTCATTCCATTCCATCTGATTAGTCACACTAGTGAATTCCACTCACGCCGAAGTGGATACCTAATCCAGTTGACAGCAGGTTCGCTTGCCCTGAGCACATTTTGCCTGGAGTAAGAGTCATCCATGGTTTACGCTGACGCTCTCTCCTGTGACCCTGCCGGGAGTTATAAAGGCTTGCTACGCGCGAATCGTGAGCCTTGGGCCTCCTTTACTCCCAGGAGTTCATCGTTCAGGGCGACTGCATTTGATCGGTGAAGAAGCGGGGAGCTCGGCTATGTTCCCCCACTTATCGTAGCCTGGTCCAAGCTCTCATATCGAAGCTCTCGGAACGGTGACGTTGTGTCCACTACCTCTTTCATAATCGACGTGAATATGGTATCTGAAGGGAGAGAAAAGTATGCGCTAGTTACAGGGTATGCTCTGCTAGCCCATGGATACCACACTGCCGTGGGACACCATTGAGGGATGCGCTTTCCACTGACGCCCGCAGTTGTACACCGGGAGGCATTGGACACTACCTCGCCCTCGAGTTCGCAAGAAAAGGTACGACAACCCCCGGATGCCACTTGTATCCTTCAGCCTCGAGTATACCTAAAGCCCTGCAGGCCTCCACGTCCTCGCCACAGTCCGCGACCCATCGAAGTACACCTCTCCCCACCCACACATAACCTACCTTGCCCTCGAGCTCAGCTCCGACTCTTCCATTGCCGCCCTGCACACGCGCGTCGTCGAACTCACCAGCGGTCACCTTGCCATCCTCTACAACAATGCCGGCCGCAACTATACAGTCCCCGCGCTGGACATTGACCCGAAAGAAGTTGAGTCGACGTTCGATGCGAATGTGTATTCCGTCATGAAGCTCTGCAAAGCGTTTGCGCCCCAGCTCATTGCCGCGCAAGGGACGATTGTGCAAACGGGTAGTCTGGCTGGAATAATGCCGTATGTCTTCGGCAGCGTTTACAACGCGAGCAAGGCCGCGCTTCATACGTACTCGGACACACTGCGCGTCGAGCTTGCACCGCTGGGTGTGCGTGTCATTACCATTGTGACGGGGGGCGTCAAGTCCAATATTGCACGCACGCATCGCACATTACCGGACAATAGTTACTATCGCCCCCTCGCGGCGGAGTACGAGACGCGTTTGACACACAGCCAGAGTCTGGGCATGGATACCAAGGCTTATGCGCAGAGTTGCGTGCGGCAGGTGCTTGGTGGTGAAGGTTTGTTGGAGAAGAAGAGGTGGATATGGGAGGGGAAGATGAGTTGGGTTGTTTGGTTCGTTTGGTCTTTTCTTCCGAGGGCGTTGCTGGATTGGTATATGGTGTTGACTTTTAAGCTGGGGAAGTTGAGGGGGACGGTGGGGGCGAAGAAGAGGGCGTGAAAGGGATGTATACCATTACTGGGGCTGCAGTGCGACTATCGTTGAGTTGGCGTAGACGGAGCTATAGGACTTTTCTCCGAAACCGTATACGACGTCTCGTTCATTGTCGAACATCGCGCACATTCCGTCCAAAAGCTCCACTCAGTCGACCAAACAAGCAAAGCCAACTACCAAGATCCAACGAGCCATCCAGCCACCGCACCGACAGACAAATGAATTCTCCACCGATCCAATCAATTTCTCTCCAACGCGTCGAAGTTCCGCTCCGGTCCGCCCTCGCCTTCACACCACCAATCCACACACAAAGTACCGACCCGCACGTCTTCCTAGCCTGTTCAATATTTCCACGGCCAACTACCACGACCACTACTACACATTCCCAGCACTGCAGACGAGTCTTCGGTAGTGGCTTGACGAGCGCTCCGGGTATGCATCGATGGAACAGTGAAATACGGACGCTGGTTAGGAGCCGGGCGGTATCGTAATGATGACTATTGCGGCGGACAAGGCCGCGATTTTAGGATCGGACATGTCGGTACGCCAAATGGATGACTGTAAGAATGAATGACGAGGTTGATTTGAGTAGTCTGGTAGGCGTGACGATGACAGCCCCCTTCCCTCGAGCTCTTCATCTTATATACATCTACGTACCATAGCGGCAATATAGCACCCTCATCCTCAATGAACACAACCACCCAAAGCAGCATGCTTGTCGACGCCTCGCATCCGCTAACCCACACGAACAAGCACGCAGCTCGTCTACCGTAGGATTCTCGGCTCCGCCGATCCGATCAAAGACCTCGGAAATTGCCTATTCGGGCATCGTGCTGCGAGGCTGGGGCGTAAACCCCATCACGCACCCACTTTCAACATGAAGTCTCGCTCGTGAGAGCTTCAAATTCATGCCATGGATGTCCAACGCCCTGCGTTCGCAAACAATACTGTAGTCTCGCGTCATGGAATAAATTCCATTCGAGCCCCATGATCTGTGCTCATATGAGGAAACAGCTTACGCAGTGCTTCTTCAGACGTACCTCGTATATATCCCGTGTGGAAGCTCGTGCTAGCTTGGTGCTTCGGACGTCGCGTATAAGCGTATGCTGTGTCTCTCGCGCGTTGTGGTGGAACACTTGCCTATCTAGGAAGATAACTCGCGGCAAGGCTCAAAATTAGGCCGAGGAATGTTCTGTACTGGTAATTGCTTTGGCCAAGTCAAGTGAGCATGAACCATTCATACAGTATGACGCAAGCCATCATCCCCGCTGCAGTGCGGCATGATACCTCGTTCCGTATGAATGCTCCGGATCGCAACGGCGAGGCTTGAACGAGTAGTAACACAACTTGTGTTTCTGTTTTGCAAAAGTGCATATTGCTAAGGTCATGCTCGGAATTTGGATTTGGTCGCCTTGAATCTTGAGTGAGAGGATCATGAATGGAGCCGGCTCAGCGCAGCATTAAGCTAATAGTGCTGACGATCTGGGACGCCACACTGCTTCTCGCTGCATTAAGCTGATACTGGACTAGTATGCAGGCATGATGACAAGATGCTGAGTACACTAGAGGTTGCGCGATAGTACATGGTGGTAGTGCGCAAGGAGCTCGTCCACCCGTAGACAAGATCTGATCAACAGAAGAACGGCGTGTCGACAGCGAGTCTCGGGATGAAAAAAGATCAAATAATATAGCGTAAAGAGTGTCAATTGTTCGACGTACACATTTTTCTAGCCTAAAGGAAGATGACAAACATTACAGACACCCCCTTCATTTTTGAGTACCCTAAACCTAAACAAACGATTTTTGACTAAGTATGCCATAATGGTGTTCTATCGGGAGGCTTTGGAAAATGTTACCCGTGAGCAGCGGCTGGGCGGTCTGTCTGCTCGTCGGAAGTATCGTACGCACATTCGCCATTGTGCGTTGCGTTGTATGGAGCGGGGACATCTGTAGTAATCGCATCGTTGGGAGTAGCATCTTCTCCGGCTTCCGACTCCTTGCGCATCCGAGCGCAATCCTGCTCGACTATGCGCTTGGTCTGCTCATGTCGATGTTTGACCTCCTCCGCACTCAACGAGACCGGATAAGGATCAAAATAAGTGTAGATCTGCTTTCCCTTTTCCCCAGATAGCCCAGGAGCTCTCCAGTATGAGACGCCGGTCTCCTCGTCATATTTCTCGTAGGTAGATGCAAGACGCTTACCACCACCGCCGGGGAGATCAACGACAAAGGAGGGTGTCATGAACCCAGACATTGTACCGCGGATGTATTTGTCCATGTTGAGAATAGTGCGGAGAGGCGTTCGGAGGTCTTCGATGCCACGTACGAGGTCGCATTGGTAGACGTAGTACTATTAAAGCGTGAGCCTTAGTTCAACGATTTGTGTTTTAAGATGGCGCACACTTACAGGCTGAATGTTGATGTCGGCCAAGTTCTTGATCAGCTTGCCCATAGTTTCGTGATCGTCGTTGACGCCCTTGAGTAGCACGGATTGATTGCGAACAATCACACCTTCTTGAAAGAGCTTGTTCGCCGCTTTCTTGGTGATCCACGTGATCTCATTCGGGTGGTTGAAGTGCGTATGGAGACACACTTGCTTGCCCATTCTTCGCCCCCGTTGTGATAGTGCGATCACGACGTTGACCTAAGATTATGATTAGCAAGCATTCAAAAGGCGAGTTTCTGCTTCAGGATGATTTACCCATGGGTCAGTCTTATCCAAGATGCGACCTGGAGCAACCGCCAGACCCTTGGTTGCAAGACGAAACCTTCGAACGTGTGGAATTCCAAGTAGTCGTTCTCCGATTAACTGGAGTTGGTCTGCAGTGAGTTGATACCCGTCGCCACCCGAGACGACGAGATCTTGAATGGTCTCGTCCTTCTCAATGTGCTCGAACATTCGTTCCCACCTTTCTCGACTTGGCCTTTGCGGGGTTTTCTCTACGAGGTCGGTATTAGCACCTACGGACCAGGATCTGGTACAGAAGCGGCAGTAGACTGGGCAGATTGACATGGCTTGATTGCGGTTAGCGATAGCAGATTGATGAGGGAGGTGGAAGCGCACCTAAAAATAACGCTCGGCCAGGATATCGATGCACCAATCCTTGAACAGCTGCCGGGCGTCAGTCAACATCTTTCTCGGAGACGGCATAGACAACTGACGCGAATCGTCCTCTTCATGAAGTGAATCGAGGGTAAGCTCTGGATGGTCTACAATAAGACCACTACTAACAGGGAGGAATTGGCGTCGAACAGGATCGTCAAGAGGATTTTCCCAATTGATTCGAGAAAGGATGTGGGGTGTGAGTCGCAGGGCCATGGGTGCCATATCTAATCCCTGAAACGCATCGTCGATGAAATCCTGTTTGGTCTTGATATGCTGGTGGTGGGGATGCCTCGACGGCGCAAGGGTCCCGGGAAGCACTTGGTCGAGAAATCGAAGAAGTTTAGGTTTGGTGTTGACGGTGTGACGCGTCTAGTCTCTTTAGCAAGCTTGCGTGGACGATAGGGTATCACAACTGACCTGGAACCTATGACTAATAAATTCTTCGGATGAAGCATCACTCCATGGCGCGATATTGCTCCAGTATCGCTCTTCCGATGACGTCGATTGTGCTCTGAGTCGTATCAAAGGGCAAATCAGACGTGGTGGGCCGAATGGACTTCGCATGGGAGACACGACCCTCAGCAAGCTGAGATTAGCGAGTCTAGCCATTTTGCGCAGGAAGAGGTACAACTTTCTCTGTGAATGCGAATGGTGACGGACTCACGATCCTTTATCACAGAGGCTGGACGACATCGGCCTATGTCGTGAATTTCCATTCAGGGCAGGCATTGCAAGACTGACGCCACAAAGAGGACCGAACCGATATCTTGGGAATGAGAATTCGCCGTATCATTGGCAGGGTATGCATCGATAGTTCAGGGCGGCGGCAGCGGCGGCGGATGTCTGTAACCCAAGACAGACCAGAGCACAGGATTGGTCCCAGAGCAAAGGTGAGCCACGATTGACGGTACTATGCTCCGCACATCCTGCTGGGTAACAAAGGGACCGGTCAGGAAGAGGAACGTCATCCCAGCCTAGCGAGCGTTCTGCCAAAAGCCATCGCATGGGCAGAATCGCTAACGGAGTAGAGGCCGCCGTCGGAGCAGCACAGTGGGCCGAGCCATTCGGGAGGATTAGATGGCGTTACTTGCTGGGGCGGAAGCCGGCTTGTTACTGCAGAGGCCCTTAGCGCTCATTCACCAATGCGTTTGCCTTTCAATGTACCAACCCGGGACAGAGACCCACACCACTGCATTCGTCTGGGCGCGTACAACACGAGCCTTGACTCGAGCATGCAACTTTGCAGGTCATAGGAAGCTATCAGCTGACGGAAGAGCCGTGGAGATGGCCATACACCAGGCAGTGTGTGAATGCGTAATGGCAAAGATTATATGGTATAGTCCACCGTGACGGGGCTTGGAAGAGTGTTCGCAACAGTGCCTGCGTAGTGCCGAATGGGTGACGGCGGCAACGGCTGACGCCAACGACGGGTCGGATCGGAGCGGCCGGCGAGAAACGCGGCGCGCTGTGGCACTTGAATGGCGTTGTGAGACGTACCGGTACGTGTACATGTGCAGTGAAGATGAATGGCTTGAAAGAGGAAGGAAGAGAAGCGATCCCTGACTAAGACCAAAGCAGTCAAGCACTTGTAGCCGTGACTAGCGTGTGTGGCACCCCCCACCTACCACCGTCCTCCATGCCCGGCACATGCCAAGACATAACGTGTGACCTCACCAGCCTCGAAACTCCACAAAGCAAACACTCCACCCACCCATCCCGACCATCCCGGCCATGGCCGACTCCACCGCTTCGACGCCGGGCACGGCCTCTACAGAATCCCCCGCGCAGGAAAAGGCACGTCTTCGCCGCGAGCGACGAGCTGCTAAGATTGCGGCAGGCGGGGCAGATCGCCTGCAAGCCATCAGCTCTCTCCAAGGCGGCTCCCACAGGGACTTTGAGAAAGATCTCCCAGGTAAGCCGAGAGTCTACGTCTTCTTGTCATCTACTTCCCGTCCGCCGTGCATCCACGCAACGCCCCACTGCGGGCTGCCACGTCCTCGGAAACGACACGTCGAGCCGAGCTAACGATTTCCAGCCAACAAGCAATTCACACCCTCTGCCTCGCCCCGGCCACGCTCCGCAGCTTCGGGAACAGATACGCCGGATCCAGATGAGATTGATATCTCGCAGCACCACTACACGCCCGCCTCGCAGCCCCGCTTGCCCTCGCCCTTTACCTTCGACGGAAATGGATCCTCCGCACCGCCGTCCTTCTTCCCCGGCCAGCCTGCACAAGGGCAGGACCCCGCTATGGATCCCATGATGGCTATGATGCAGCAGATGATGGGCGGTGCAGGAGGCATGCCTGGCGGTCCCGGTCCCGGTCCCGGACAAGGGCCTCCGGGTGACCTACCCCCGGGCCTCGCAAACATGTTCTCCGCCATGTCTGGTGGTGGAGCCCCGCAGCCCTCGCCAGAGCAGTCATCAGCTTGGATATGGCGCCTCGTACACTCGCTCTTCTCGCTCGGCCTGGCCGTCTACATCGTCCTCCGCACACCCTTCACAGGTACCAAGCTCTCGCGCACGGCTGCCCCCGGCGACGACTGGATGCAGGAGAGTGTCCAAGGACAAACCTTCGCGCACTTCTTCTACCTCTTCGCCACTTTCGAAGTTGTCGTGCAAAGTTCACGTTACTTCATCGAGAAGGGACGACTTCAAGGGTCCGGTATCCTGAGTACGATCGGAGGCTTTCTACCAGAGCCGTATGCCGGCTACGTCAGAGTGCTGGGTCGGTACAGCGTGATATACAGTACCGTCGTGAGCGACGCCATGGTGATCGTGTTTGTGCTCGGGGCTGCGAGTTGGTGGACTGGCGACGCACTTGCATGAGCAACGCACTCACATGAGCGGGTATTTTAACCCGTTAGCTAGCCACACGGCTCCTGTATGCAGCTAGCCGCCGTAGCTCCACTATTATCATCTCACGGCAAGCCTCGCTGGTTGTCCACGTCGGGACGTAGATCGTTACATCTGCCAATAAGTGACGCGTAGCGTGACACGTACCAACCGCTCTCTGTGCGGGGTGCATAAGGGCGAGGGGTGGCTGCGTTTGTTGGTACAGCACTACGCACGGCGTCTAAACATAGGGGCCACAGCACACTGGGGTGCAGAACGATGTAGCCCGGGGAAACCACAGGGTCCTCGCCTTTTCGCTTTTCTGATCGGTGAGACTCTCCCGTTTTGATTGGTGACTGGGAATGGGAATGTTGAATGTGCATGTATCCGTATTGCTTCTCGTTTGGCAGAGCGAATTTAATGGGCCGATGTCGGGGTTTGCGTTGTTGTGCGGGAGGTTGGACTGGTTGTCGAGTCTGTGGAGGCATGGGACGGGGGTGGGTCGGATGTAGCAGGTCAAATCGGATTGATGGTTCCTTCCTTTGCTGGCTTCTTTGGTATAGTCATAGTACAATATACATGATATAAATAATGCTCCCAGCCATCTATACATCTCTCGCATGCAAATATCATACAGTTCCCGTTGGGGAGAAGCGTTAGGAGAAGAGTTGCGGTCATCGTGTCTTCTCCTAACGCTTCTCCCCATGTCTCTGTCCTCACGGTTCCACACACCAAACGGTCTACGCCGCAGGCACCTCGCCCCTAGCCAACCTCAGCAACTCCTCCTCCCTTCTAACCCTCGTAAGCTTGTCCCTAACCTCGACCCTATCCTTCTCACTCTTCATCTTGAACTCGGCAATCTCATTCTGCTCCTCGAGTTCCTGCGGTGTCGCCTGAATAGGGGTGGCGCCTGTTTTCTGAATCAACAGGTCCAGGATCTCGGACTCTTGCTTCATTTTGATGTCGATGGTGTATGTGGGTGCGGTTGCGTCGGGCGTGAGTGTGTCTTGGGGATTGGGGGTTGCGCTGGGGGGTGTAGTCGTGGATGTGGCGCCTGGAGAGGTGGAGGAGGGTTGGGCTGACGTGTAGATGTGGAGGAGTGAGGGGCCTTCGGCGTCGGCGTGTCGGTGTATCGCGATGGGGATGGTGGGATTGCGGTATTTTATTCTAGGGAGCATGTCGCGCCAGAAATGTCTGTCCTCGCATTAGCATCTTCTCCATCCCAACCTCTAACAAGCCCGATTCACTTTTTGCAGCCAGTACCAGAACCTTCCGTGTAGTACTGCAAAAGTCCTGCAGATGGCAAAAAGAAGAGTAACAAGGAGGCTTGGAGTCCATACCTAGCTCCGCGATGTCCCCCATTGATCTTCGCACTGAATTCCATACTGATCTTCGTCACCTCCTTCGGAAGCACGAGCGCGCCTGGTCCAACTCGTATCCATAGCAGCTGTTGCAACCCGTCAGCATCTCATCCCGTTCCATGACCAAAGGTCAGTCCAGCTCCCAGTGCGCCATTGTAGATTGTTCTCGGAGGTGGGTGCGGAGGGAGTGTGTACCTTCTACAAGGACTGTCAGCATCGCTCGAGCATCAATTTGAGGGTAACGGATTGCGGGGCTTACCTCGCGCAGCTTGCGCATTCGTTTTATTATGTGAACCATAGTGATGTGTGTTAATTGGGTTTGTTCGCAGCGGACGTCAATGCTGTCGCGATGGTTTTGGAAACTTGTACCGAAGTTCGGCCGACGCGTCTGATTGGCCACTCTCTTTATGGGCTCGTGTGATGCCGCGTATCGCGACGAAGTTCAACAGGGCAACATTTGAAGACAATAGTGAAGGTACAAAACATAGATTGCTAGCAACGAAGTCCCATCGCCCGCTGCACACTCAAGAAGGCCCACACATCTAGCTCGTGCAATATACCATCCATCGCACCGTAGGCACACATGTCCATCGAATTACAAAAGAATACCCGTGAAACCCGGCCCTAATGAAACCAAATCTACAGTCGAAATCCTAACTTCTTACTTGGTTAATGAAACCCTTCGAGAGAAAGCTCCACCTTCTGACCCTTCCCGCGCTATTGCGCCTACTGCGCTGGGCGTGCACCTGCAGCTGGTGCAGGTCCTGCGCGACGGCCCCTATGCACGCATTAGTGTCTGAATCTTGCGAGCAAGATGAACGACTTACATGAACGACCTGCTGACGAACGAGATGAGAATCATGGGCAACCAGGACGGCATCTTGGCGAAGGCCCAGAAAACATAGGCAACCGGGATCGCCACGCCATACTCCTGGAGCGGTCCGTTGAACGGATGGAAGATACCCTCATACGGCGGGGTGTTCTCAAGCTCGTTGTCGACCACGAGGGCCTTGATGGTCTCGGTCGTAGTGGAGGTGCGGTTCAAGGGAATGTAGCGGGCAGTCGTGGCAGGGGCAGACTGGTCGGCCAGAGGCTTCGGGATGGAGAAGTGGTAGAGCGCTGGCGGACCGACGGACCACGAGTTGCAGAGAATGGGTTGCGCGTCGCAGTCCACGACGGCGAATTTGGGAGCGTTGGGCTGAGCGGCCAGGAGGGGAAGGGAAGTCTGGTCGGTGTTAGCAGGTATTCATGCGCCTCGTAATCACGTCATCGTAAGACAGGCGGGATGATGCTTCGCCAGACGCTCCGTGCAAGAGTGCACTTACGTTCCACGCCTTGGTAGTGTTGCCGCAGAGACCGTAGCAAGTGGTATTGCCGCCCGTAATGTACACCAGCCATTCCTGCGTAGTCGGCGTGCTGGCAGTGGGGTCGACTGTGAGCACTTCTTTCCAGTTCTCCAGCGAGAGCTCTGTCTGCAACTGATCCGCAACCTTGCCTCGCGCAGCATCGGCTGGCGAAGGCACATGAGGCACGGCGGGGACGGCATTCGTCACGACGGCGGTTGCCTGGCTGTACCATCCCTTGAGCTTATCGACGAGCGGCACCTGGTCTTGCGCGAGCGCGGCCGCCGAGAAGGCGAGGATGAGGGGTGAAGAGCGCATGTTTCTGGAGGGCGAGGGTGGTGGTAAGGTGGTTGCGAGGTATGATGGTACAGTAGGAAACAGGGTCCTGGGCGGTCGCGCGATAATTTGTGGGGACTGGGAACCGTGGAACGGGTGGCCGCGGGGTAAGGCGCGTGGTGGAAGGATCTGGTGTCGTGTCCTCTCCGGGCTTTCCAATGCGTGCGCGGGGAGAAGAAGATGAGAACGACGGAGACGGATGGGTGAAAGAGGATGAGGAGCTGGAGGCAACAGGCTGTGGGTAAACAGTTCGTAGATGCTGATCTTGTTTGCTTGGCGATCCATGCTGTTTTGGTTCCTCCGCGAGATTGTCACCAATGGGAGCACGAGCCCAATTCACTCCGGGTGCGCCCCTTTCCCACGCCGATTGGACGGCCCGTTGAGGCATTTCCGCTACCACTAACAAAACAATCGTCCAGCCCGCCGACGTCCGCTTGGTTCTCTCCGTCTCTTCGATTCCTGTTGTTCCCTTCTTGTGTCAATTGATTGCTGAGAGCTTGACCTTGCACTCGCCACTTTCTTTCCAGACAGCTTCACTATGCGCCTCGTCGCGCTGCTCGCCGCCGTCTCTGCCATCGGAGGCGCATCTGCAGGACCAGCCGCTAGGAGGCAAGGTAAGCTTTGTGATCTTCGGCTGCATGTCTTGTACTAATTGCCTTTGTTAGAAGAAAGCAGTTCAATCACCTCGTCGAGCTCCTCAACCACCAGCACAACATCCTCATCCACCACAGAAGCCCCAACCCGAGCTCTGCAAGGGACGACCCTGAGCGACGGCAGCACGACTACCATCGAGGTCGATCTCTCAGAGCCCACAGAGACCGGCGATGCCACAACCACTTCAGATGCGGACACGGAGCCTTCGGCTACCTCGTCGGGCGTTCAGACTGGGGAGTCCGCTCCTGCCAGTACCGGGTTCCCAACCTGCAATGATGACAATGCGAAGCCCTTCTGTCTACCGCTCGACAAGGTTTCCCTCTATGTCGACAAGACATATATCGTATCGTGGAACCCCAAATTTGCTACAAATGAAGGCTTCAAGCCAAACTCGACTATTGAGGTTAAGCTGCAATGGGCGAACGATTCAGATACCCAGGCATGGGCTTCGGGACCAATGATGAATGCTTTGGGTCATACTACGGTGAATATGGAGAAAGATTGGCTACAAGGTACGTGGTGCATATGGTATTCTGGTGCGGAGGTGACAGCTGACATGTGGGACTGCAGGCTACTCCATCTATAACCTGACCTTTCGCGCCTTCTATCACGACACAGTGAAATCTCAAACCTACGACGGCCCTATGTTCACCCTTGAGAACGAACCTCCACGCCACTATGCCCCACCGCCGAAGAACAAACTGGAGAAAACGGGATTGTACATTGGTCTTCCGCTCGGCCTTGCCTTTGTGGTTATTGTGGTGGTGGGTCTTTACATCGGGATGCGTAAGAACCGCATCATTGGCGTAGGAAACGTCATGGGCCGTCGCGGCAAGGGCTACGGGGTCGGCAAGAGTCGGAGACAGCGCTTGGGCTTGGGCGGCAAGGGAGCTATTGCATTGGAGGACAGAGGCGCACCACAGTACAGCGACGCGCCACAACACACTCGCGGAGATAGTCTGGGCAGTCTTGTGAGCGATGATGAGTCTCGCCCTGCGCCGGGGACGAACCACTTCCGCGACGAAGTTGAGAGACAGCGCACTGGTCGGTAATCTTGAAGAGTACGGAGTGTAAGAAAGATCCTCGCAGACATGAAGAGGTCAACGCGTCTGCAGAAATAGGCATAACATTGGGTTTTGGTGTATCATGGAAATAATGTATGAAGACATGTATGCAACGGTGGAAGGTTGATATCAGGGAATAGGCGCAGTCAGCGGTCGGTATAACAGGTCTACGAGCTACATAGCGTAACCAAGTCAAACTAATCACAAAGCGATCATCTTTCCCACTCTTCTTTTCTATTTGCGACCTACCTAAAAGATCCGCAGTCTGATTGCACGACGCGACTTGCGTCCACGCGCTGCGCAGCTTGGTACCAAACTGCACCTTCAAAGCCCATGACTTCATACCCTTGTCCATATCTAATATGTACCACCACACCCGCTATTCCACTCGCCATTCAGAACCAGGGCCGACTCGGGCCCAACCGGCCGACGATATCTACCACCGTTGTGCCACCTTCCTGGGACATAATCGGGAGTTCTTTAGCTTCGTTGTTCTCGTTGTACCGCAGTGAGTTGCGAAGGGCTAGCTTATTGTAGACCTTGTTACGCTACGCTATGCACGTTGCGAAGACCTTGGGGTGAGTGGGTTTTCGGGGGTCTGAGTCGCGGGTTTCGGATGGACCTGTTTGATGGGATGGAGCAACGGAGATACCTCCGAGCGAGTAGGAGATGCGTTTCGCGTAGCACCGGGAACAACCATATTAATTCGATCCATCATATCGATATTTGTGTCCCTGTGATCGCGGAAGGAACAAGACCCATTGCAGACTTAAAGTCCTAAATAGGAAAAGACATGTCGCTGCGAATTTAGCGAGGTAGTGTGGTTTTCACCGCTTCGTCACTTTCCCGGGTGCAGGAAGACGTGCAGAAGTGAGCTCCGAGGACTCACTTGGCCGTACACCTAATCGAGAAAGATGATGCGTCGTTTCGGTCGTGTAACTTGCCAGCTTGGATGCTGCCAACGTTCTACCGCCCGCATCAATAGTCAATGCTACCCGGGATCGGCCTAACATTTCTCCGTCCCATCCCACCACCCCTCCGACCACTATGGATCGGCACACTGCCAAGTGCCAACCAATATTCCCCATTATGCCCACTCCGTACATCTTTCCAAGCCGTCTTTGCCACTTTTACGCTGCCTAGAAACGATTTGTGGCTGATTTTTGCCAGTCTCTACAATGTTGTATGTATAGATGTTTTCTATGGCTCAAAACTTGGCATATCACAATTCCTCCGCTTGGTGTAGTTGGTTTATCACGTTCGACTGTAATAGCATATTGTTATCGAAAGGTCCCTAGTTCGATTCTGGGAGCGGAGACAAACCGTCTTCATCAAAGGAATATATTTTTGCTCTTTTTTGCGTTGGCGAGGACTGATAGGTTGGCGAATGGAAGACGCAGTGCGCACTCAATCTACCATCGCTCACCAATGCAACGGTGTGCTTCTTTATTTTTGGGGAGTCGTGTCTTTCCTTCTTCATTTCGGCGTTGTACTCCTGTCCTGAAGATAATACGTGAACGTCCCCAGGAAAGCTCATGCCGATCATTCTCAAGCTTTAATTCCCATCGCAATAAATTCGGTCAACGCCATGAACAACGTATCGTTATATATGCTGTAGCGATATCGGTACTGAATCTGGAAACTCCTGCCACCTCTCCTTTTCATCTAGAGGCTCCAAATCCAAAGGCCAATCGTCATCCTCATCCTCGCTATCATCATCCTCATCCTCATCGACTGCATACTTCCCACCACTCTTATACTTGTACTTTGCCTCTCCATCTCTTTTCCGCTTAATCCTCACGACTCGGTAAGCAAACACAATCTTGTTTAGTGATCTCCCCTGCTTCACCGTCCTTGCATTCGTACTTTCCAGTTCGATTTCCGGACCAATTTCCACTGGAATTCCGAGAGCTGTTGCATCGACTCCGACCTTGAGCATGGGGCCGTGCTGGGTCTCCTTGGTTGTAGATGTACGGAATCCAGTGGCGATTTTGAGCCCGGTGATCATGTAGACTCTTTTTCGGCCTGGGAGACTATTTTCGAAGAAAGCTTGGACGGGTTGGGATGCGGTGATGCAGTCGCTAATGAAGGGTTTGGTGGGCTCGAATTCTAGGGTTTCGAGGAGTTCGCAGGCGTAGGTGTTATTTTTGTCTTTTGTAAAGGCGTACACGATGTCGGCTGACCCTGCGATACCCTGGGCCACGGTGGCATTCAGGCCAACGGACGTCATGATTCCCTTGCTGGCCGTTTCACTGAAATCAGTGCTCGCACTCTGATTGGTCATGGTTGACGGGACATAGACATAGTCAAATTGGTTGAGGGGACCCGTGAGTCGGTCGAGACTGGAAAAGATGCTGCCTGAAGGGGTGCAATGTTAGTGAAGCTTATTGGAAGTGGTATGAGTGCCTGCTTCATCGGATCGAAGGTTTTAACTCTTGCAATTTGCGACGCGATTCTCACGATAGGGCCTTTGAACATACGTACCTAGTTTGGGGGCCGTATCGCTTTCCGGGTTGATGGTAAAGGTCGGCGCTTGAAAGTAGTAGAGCTTCGGCATCCTGAGTAGCGTCGTGGTTGCGAAAACTCGGTTGACGGTATGAGACAATAAATGCTGAGGCACCTCCAGATGGGCTTTGCCGATTTTATGAGGGAGAGGATGTCGGGTTGTGACGAGGCTCAGCTGTTCTGATGTGGCGTCGGGCTGAGCATGGCGCAAGGTTTCCCCGAACTCTGATTGGCAGAAGTTGCATGAAGCTACAAAGTAGTGGCAATATCGACGCGGGTGTAGCGCAGCTGCTGCCTTGTATCGCTGTTCCTAGGCTGTGCTGGTTTCCGCTGCTTGAGTATCGAGGACCATTGATTCCTGGTTGCCGCCCGCTTTAGATAGAACCTTGCAGCGTATCATTAAATTATCCGTCTGACTTCTCCCTCAATCCACCCCTCCGACGATTTCGAATCGAACCATTTCCAGTGCTTGATCCACCAGTAACCACTGCTTGGTCTATCGGTCATGCTCTGGAAAACACTCCTCATGGACCCAATCCGACGAAGTCGCTGCCACTCTTCTAGACAAAGAAATCCGAGAGCGTAGTCAAGCACGAGCGCGGAAATTCCGGCAGCGATTGGAGCCGCACAAGACGTACCACTCATGAGCTTGTGGCCATGAACTGACTGCAGATGCTCCGGCCATGCCGATTTTATGCATTCGCCCAGAACCATGATTCTCCTACTATCCTGTGGATCAGGCGTGAATGTCGATGGCGTGCCATGCCCGTCTGCTGAGTGAACGCATATGACATTTCCATCGCTCGCCGGCCATGCAACCCCATCCGGGCGATTCTTGCCGTCATTGGATGCAGCCGCAAACATAAGGACCTCTTTCAAAGCAGCATACTGGATAGTTCTGTAGATTTGATCATGTACTTCTCCGAATCCGAAAGACATTACGATGATATCGACCCCCCATTCGTCCACTGCATATCGGATAGCCTACCCACCATTAGCGACATATGTTTGCGCAAAAAAGAAAAAAACTTACTTGAGAGATGGCATCAACTGAACTCTTGCTTGGTCTCTTCTTGAATACCCTCGCAACATGAACGATTGCATCCGGTGCGATCTTGCGAAACAACACGGCGAGATGTGTGCCATGTCCCGCCTCGTCTTTCCATTCCGTATCCTGGTCGATCCAACTCTTGTATCGGATCTTAGGTTCGAAGTTGTAGATGTCGTGGTTGGTCGTAGAGAGCTGGATGCCGCTGTCCAGAATAGCAACCTTCACTCTCCGTGTATCAGAAATACCTGGGTTGCGCAAGTTGGCTATTCGAGCACGAGCATCGTCATGCCACTCGAACCATTCCGTCGCTGCATTCACTCTTTACATTCGTATTGTTAGTCCCACGCAAGTAAGACTGGAGTTGGAGTTGGAGTTTCCACGTACTTCTTCTCGTCTATTGGCTCCTCTCGGTTTCTAAATGAACAAGCTTCGCGTCGTTCCGCCAAAGTCACCTCAGGATCGGCGGCAAATCTCACGTGCGGACTCTCTACTGTAGTCTGCCTATTGACTACTTGACTTAGCGCTTATAGCTCTATAAGGGTGTCCTGTAAAAAACATACCGTTCTGGTTGATATCATTCTCATCAGCCGTGGTTCTGCGACCGACCTTCCCTGTGTCGTTCATGTCATCGCAATTTTGTCCGCCTTTCTCTGGATCCAGTTGGGTCTGGAGACCTTCTAGTTGCACTTTGTAACCTGCCTGAAGCTCATACGCTAAAGGGCACACAATGCATGACAAGATGTAGTGTCGTATTGGCCCCTCTGCTACTAGTTCGTTGCAGGGGAAGTTGGGTGGCGGCTCTAACTTCAAGCACGCACGAATGGCCTTCCTGAGACCAGAAGACAACCGCTTGGTGCAGCCATGTCGGTCCTGTTTCTCCAGGTCGTTTAGGAGTTCCAGCGCGTCTTTAACGTCCCTGCCGCACTGTCGCCAGGTCTCTTTTTCGGGCGTCTTCTTGAACTTAGCACCAGTAACGATCTCTAGGAAGATAATACCAAGAGCTAGGATCGCTGGGTGCAAATGGGACTGCCAGTGCATATCGTGAGGTGAAGTCTTCGAAGTACCTCCGCCTTGTTGCAACTGAACCGAAAAGTAAGGATACGTCAAGATCGGCGATATCGAGTTGTTTGTTCCGCGAACGAAGTACACCATATTGCTGTTCCATTCTGTTTGAAACCACGAGCTCGGATAGAGGTATAGCATGGAACTAGCGAGAATGTAGCAGAGGATCAATTGGTCCCGAGGGTTGCAATTCGAGATAAACGAAACACCCGTTCCGTCACCAAGGAGCTGCCGGAGAGTTTCCATGGATGTATAGTGATTGATGCCTTCAATAACCTTGGGTTTGAGATGCCAGAAAGTTTCGTTCTCAATCTGGAAGTCGACTTGTAATACCTCGTCGCTTGCGAGTAAATACTGACATATATCATCGTTGACTGGCATCCTTGAAATGGTAGCAGCCATTTGGGAACTACGATATTCGGTTATTCGGGTCCTCAAAAGAGACTCTTCAGGGATCCGGCCTTACATGGCACTATTGACTTCCACATTCGTCACCTTCCATTCCGCAACATCCTTACACACGGGCAGAAGCACCTCAAACTTAGCTGGGAGATGCGCCCGTCTTGTGCTGAGTTGTGTCGACGTTTTCGTGGCTAGTTGACGGTGTCTGGTCAAGCTGAGTCTGGCCTCCCTTGTCCCGCCAGTTTTTGCAGCCCGCTGACCACATTTGCATCTCCAGTGCAGCTCCAGGATGTTGTAGACCCTGTCGGCGAACTCTTTCACACCATGGCTCGGATGCTGAGAGAGATTGAACTCCTCAGCATAGACATCGTCGTGATCCTTGCAGTAAACGTCCAGTAAATGCTTCGCGGCTCGGCGAATCCGCCTGAGAAACTTGCCGCGTTTCTCTGGGTCTCGCCTCTCGCTTTTGTGAAAGAGCGAGATGCCGTGGCCAACGACGTCAAGGTATTGCTGGCGTGTCTCGCTCAGTTGGCACAATATATCCGCGCACTCGTCAAAACCATCACGCCCAAGTGGTTCAATAGAGCGGGCGAGCTCTTCTAGCTGGCGAAATTGCTTCCACCCGCTTGATCCAGCATCCGAGGTCTAAATGATCTCAAGTCAAAAAGGCGTAAGATTCAAGGAACCGCGCGAATATATCGTACCTTCTGTGCCGGAAAGCCAATCGGGAAGGACCACTTGGGCGGGAATCTCGAGTCCAAAGCGGCCAACAGCTTGCTAACGTCCTGGTCATTGAACCCACACGCCCATTCTCCGTACGACATATGCAATGCCAATCCAATCGTCACTAGGTCAGCATAGCACTCTTGGGCGTCTCGACGTAGCCTCGCGTCATGATGTTCGCGCTCTGTAAACTCCTTCGCCAGTGCCCCAAACGCGGGGATCACGCGGCTCAAAAGTTCGAGTTGCCACATCCAAACGTACGACCTGCTTGTCGGACAGAATACTGGTGGTGACGGGGGTTTCGTGGTCTGCGCTATTGCAAAGGTGACGAGGCTGGGTACGGTTCAGCCGTGCGGGTGGGGTCGTCGTTGTTACCCTATCACAGCTGTCGGATCGTGGCTTCCATCTCATCACGGCACTTCCGCTGCCGCCGCCTGACCTACCGACCATCGAAAACTATACGCGACAACTGCAGTCTCCGCCATACACTTGGTCAAGTCCTTCCACAGAGACATCAACAGCCGGTGTCTTGTACTAGCGGCACGCTGTGTCGCCCTTGCGACGCCGTCCGTCCGAACGAGCGAGGCGCCATGGACGAGGCTGGTCCAATGGATACCGCCAGCCTCAAGCATCTCGCAGAGACGTGTGCGAGCTATCTACTGAAATTATCCCAAGATGAACTGGCTAAAAAGGTCGGCGGAGAGAAAAGAGATGGTTTTTGGGCATTACGCCAATCCGCCGAGCTCAATATGTGGTGCACGAAAGTTGGCGTGTTTGGAGAGGGTTCCCGCTCACTTGATGTCCGACTGAAGGATGTGCCCGAAATTTGCGAGCGTCTCAAGCTTCTGCTCGAGTCGCTAGAGTGCGATCTCAACGGTTAGCTGCCCAAATCGCGTGCGAGACATGGCTCGTCGAAGCTAATCGCTTTCCATCCTGACCAGAACTACAACTACCGTTCGATGACCGTGCCCAGAGCGGCAACGAATATGACAGCCCGGATGATGTTGGATCGGACGCTTCTTCGCTTTCTTTTACGTCCCTTTCCTCATCTGAAGGATCGAAGACTGGCAATGCCACACACGATGCGATGTCTCCATCAGAGAAACGGCATTTGTCGTTGCGATCACACATCGAAGACACTATTGACCGGTTACAAGAACACGCCCGACATATCGAACGCGCGGGTGCCCAGCATCGACGAGAGCGAGTCGAGATATATCTGCAGAAAGAGCGTCCGAAACAGGTCTATGAGGGCTTCAAGAAGCTTGGATTATGGAAAGCCAACGACACGTTCAAGAACGCGACCGACGAAATCAAAGATAGAACGGCCGAGTCGTTCGCTAGGCGTAGGATACGATTCGAATATCTAAAGGAACATGAACGAAAGAAGCGGGCTGTCGACTCAAAAGACCCTCGTATCACACGCCAATATCCTCAGCCTGATCTTGGCACTGTACAAAACGCACAGACACATGGCAATATAGGACAGACGACAGTAGTGAACAGCTCTAGTGCACCCTATCCGGAAGACCTGCAGACCATCTTCTCAGCCACGGTGCACACAAGATTAGACTTTCGTTCTGCGCCGAAGAGAAAGGAACGAGCTGAAAGTGTAAGATCTGTTGCGCTTGCGAATGCTGGGCTTCCTCCGCCACCACAAACGCACAATGGCAGGTTTCAATGCCCTTATTGTCTTCTCGGCCTTCGCGCTAAAGAGACGGAGAAGAGCCGCTGGAGGTAAGCAAATGTATGTCACAGAATATTGCGCAAGTCTCTAACTAGCGAGCAATAGCCAGCATGTTATGCTAGATTTCGAGCCCTACTTTTGCACTTTCGGAGAGTGTCAGGCGCCATTCGATGTGCCCAACTCTTTTGACGGCTTACTCGATCACATGCAAGGCCATCTTCCTGTGCGACACCACATTGACGCTCCCGATGGCGAACATATGGAGTTCGTCGAGACAGAGTTTGAAGATCACCTTAAAAGTCACGGAGAAATATCTGCCGACATCATGGCCACTATGAAGGAAACCAGTCGGCGGAAAGGTGCCTTCTTATTCGAGGATTGCCCCTTTTGCGGTGGGTATCCAGACGTTTTGGACACCCAATTCCCCGATCCACATACTATAGACGCACAGAAGGAATTGCGAAAACACATCAAACAGCATATGCAAGAGATAGCGCTCTTCCTGCCACCATATCGCTCCGACATTTTCAATGAAGAGGACGACATCAAGGGCTCCGACGCGACCCATCGACAAAGTGCCCACGAGGAGGTATCTGGAAACCCGGACGACTTTGTTGTAGTCTGCGACCAGGAAGACTGCGAGTGCAAGATAAGTAATGACGATTCGACTGGTGTTTCCACAGCCGAGCCTGAGACCAGCCTCTCCGAAGAGTTTTGGAGCGATTTATTCCACAACTCTGACCTTTATGATCGCTCTAAAGCATCGAACACTGATCTCGCGAACGATGAGTGTCTCTACTCCTTCGTCATGCTATTCATTGCCCAGAAACTCGGCAATATCGAATTTTACGAGCATTGGACTAGGTTCACAACTAAAGATGGTGTCGGATGTTCGCCTATGAAGTTCGCTATAACGAACTATAGTGGCGATGCTGCACAAGGTCTAATGAACGTGGTCGAAAACTTGGGGTTCAACCTTGACACACGCGATACGGACAGCCTGACACCGTTGATGATTGCTGCCATGTGTAACAACGTAACAATGCTGGAGCTTCTCCGTGGAAGAGGAGCCGAGCTAGAATTATATGATAAAGAAGGCCGGACAGCATTGTCACTAGCCGCTGCATCTGGCTGTCTCGATGCCGTAAAATGTCTCGTGCGTATCGGGGCTGATATGCAAACCCAGGATAACACAGGCCAGACACCGCTCTCATTGGCACTAAGAGGTCAACACGGTTTTATCGCAAAGCTACTGCAGCTCTCATTGACCGTGGGGAGTCAACACGACACAATGGCGCAGTTCACTAGATCTGGAGACAACATCGACGCCGACACTTTTGGAATTTCATTGACTCCTTATAGTCGAGACCAGTATGACACAGACGCAGAGAAAGAGAAACGTGGATCATCTGACTGCCTGTTTTGCCAATGGTACGATGAAGCCGAGCCTCTAGACGATTCAACGCTGCGACGTGTCCAAGACCAAACGCGAGAAGAGGAACAGTGGTCCTGCCCTTACTGCCAAAGGTCGATTATCCTTGAGTCTGGTGCCCGCCCATCTTTCGTTTCACCAGAAGAGCGACTTACTGCGTTCTTTGACGTGTCTCAGCTGCGAGGAGTATTTTCTGTCTCTGAGACCGAAAAAATGGCCAATCTGCTCCTACGGACTGGGCAAGATGGGTACATCTCTCCTCGGTGGTACATTGTACTTCGGATCATTGGCAAACTTGAACTACTACCACGATTGCTGGGTGACGCTCAGCTTCGTGACGAATGGTTTCCAATAGACCAGCATTATCTACCGAATGATTTGGACACTGAAGTCAAGGCCAGCATTTTGGAACATCAACACGTTGTGTTGACGTTTCCAGATGACTGGGAGGACGGGAAATTCCGCCATTTCAACACAAATACAGCGAAACCCTTCTTCGTTCTGCGTAACCTATGCTCGGGCTCCTGGGGTATCGTCGAAGTCATCGAAAGCAAGACTACCCTCGAACGTTATGCTCTCAAGTGGTTCAGACGTTCATTGGACACGACAAAGCGCCTCATCTCAGAGATTAGCACCCTGAAGCGCTTGCAACATGGACACTTAGTCCGTTACGTGTGTAGCTACACGGATACGATTCATCTAGGCTTGGTCATGTCACCAGTAGCTGACTGTAGCCTTTTATTTTATCTGGAGGAAGCATCGACCATTGCATCCATGCGCCCAACGTTGCAAAGATTTTTCGGCTGTCTGGCTGCTGGGCTTTCCTACCTCCACGAACAACATATCAGACACGATGCGATGGAGCCCCAAAACATTCTCGTCTGTCAGAACCAGGTCTTTTTAGCAGGTTTTGGATTTTCGTACCGCTTTTCGGTCCCGGAGTCGGAGAAGATAAGTCTGCGATACCTCTCGCCCGAAGTAGCATCATATGGACCGCGACGTACGAGCTCCGATATCTGGTCCTTGGGATGCGTTTTCCTGGAGATGGTGGCTGCACTTCGTGGCCTTGGACTCGACCTTTTGGAATCCCATTATAAACATTGGGAAAAGGGTTCTGGATCTATCTCTGGGTCTTTCACCTATTGCGACAACATCAAGACAACATCAAAACTGTTAGAAAGCTGGAAACCGCTTTCATGGAATGAGGGAGAGAAAGCACCGGTGGTCTGGATCGAAAGCATGCTCCAGGTGGATACGCAAACGAGACCCACCGCAGCACAAGTCTTGACGATGATACTCGACCACCCTGGTTACTCTGGCAGTTGTTGTGAGAGCCCTAGAACTGACATGTCAGATTCCGAAAGTGACCATTCAATGATCTCGCAACGTGCATCCACGCTTACGGATAGGGACCCTCGGGCGTTGATCAAAGAAGAAGAGCAACCCGAACTCATGGAACCGATGGCACCGACAGCTCAGAGTTCGGGTTCGACCGATCTTCAAGAACTCGAAGCACACTCTGAGCTCGTTGATATACTGCCACCCCTACTGTACCCTTTCAGAATTCAGGAACTTCAGACGACTCCTACGATGCACGACCAAAATGTTTTAACAATGTCCTGGACAGAGGCGGTGCGTGGAACTTTTGCAGCAGAAGTTGAAGCCGGTCGCTTTAACCAAACCCAACTGAGGGCAACCTTAGAAAGTGTCTGGGGCGTGAAATTCCAACCCCACACTCTCAGTCTGATGCTTCGGGTGTTTGGTTCAAGCAATGGCCCGGAATCCATTGACCGGGACCAATATTGCGATCTGGACCTTTTCATAAGAACTCTTTTGAACACTCGCAGCCGACATTTGGTGGACAGAGAATATGGCTACCCTCAGTTCAAGGAAATCTTCAATCTGCCTGATGAGTGCGTTCAACTTCTTTTCAACAGTTTCGACCAGCCCAGCACCAACTATCTATCTTTGGATGGGCTCTTCCAGGCTTGCCTCAGTGTGAGGCTGTTGGACGGATTGTTCAAGCTACATGAACAGGACCAGACTGGATACGCTCAAATTCCTTTCGAAGCATTTCTCTCCGCCACGGTGACCACCCAGGATTCGAGACGAGATGCAGATGATGATATGATAAAGGACGCACCATCCCAATCTTCCGATACTCCAAGCAGGATCAAAGATGCAACCGCTAGTAAAGTCTATCCTCACAACGACCGGTCTCTGTCATTGGCCGACCTTTTCCCGGACGAAGCTAGTCTGCAAGTGGATCGCACAGGGCCACCGCCACTCCCAACGCAGGACACAACACCTCCAGAAACCACAGAACCCGGCGATCAGGCCACAGGCCACCAAAGCTCAAATTTACTAGAAGACACGGGGGCTAATCCACTGCTTCAACGACTCCTTACGCAAGAAGGGCGAAACAAAACTCATCAACAGCAAGGAGCCCAAATTCGACGCGCAGAGCAGAAGAAAGGAAGAGGAGAGCTCAGAGAAGCGGTAGAAAATGCCAATCTGCTCGCGCACAGCTTTATGGGCGGCATTACTGGCGGGGGAAGACCGCAGACAGAGGAACTCAAAGGACAGCAGCCACCCCCGATGCATCATACAGAGGATCCGAAGAGCATAGACTTCAACTACCGTGCCGCAGACGATAAGTCCTCTTTGGGCTCAAAGAAGGACCGCGCCGTGGGCTTCCTCAAGGACCCCGTCGATGCCGTCCGCCGGCCCGTCAACGTGGGCGAGTCTTGGGCGACCTACGACTTTGAGGTCCACGCCCAGAACTGCGTTTACTGCAAAGACCCGTACGAGGTCCACCGTAACCATGAGGCACTGTGCCAGATCGGACACCGTTTAGCTCAGGATGTCGCTGCCCTCCTCTACAATCGAGCAGACGGCATAACTTACAGCACCTCCGAAGAAGATCATAAGCTCGTCCAGGTCGAGATCCCAGCTGGCTACCCAAACACCCAAGGTGTGCTCAAGGCCATTGAGCGAAGCCTGCGACACCGGTCGCGAATACCGTTTGTTTCTTAAGATAGTACGTACTATGTTTAAAAGGGGAGGCAATCGAAAGCCCGGAGCAGTGCTCAGCTTCAGCGAACTTCGGCTACAAAGCGCGAGGCGATTGATCCATGAACTCCGGTGATTCAGCTACCGCAATCCACGCCTACGATTCCGAAGCGAACGAGCTCTCGCTTCCCCAAGATGCCACCATCACCAAGAGACAATTCGGCACTAGACCCTGGAGACACGAGGGACACAACGGCTACTTTGGATACTCCCCGGCCAAACGTGTTGAGTTAATCGCTGAGACATCCACAGGAGATGCCGATCCGCAAGCGGAGAATCCCGCATCGCCGCTACCTCAGGCCCCAGGCCCATTCCATACGGGTACGGCACTCTACGAGTACAAAGCTGCAGAGAACGGCGAGCCTTCGTTCCCAGAAGGCGCTACTGTTACCATTGTGGAGTATCCGCATAAAGGCTGGTAGAAAGGGCTGTACAATAGCGCTCGTGGCCGCTTCCCAGTGATATGTGTTGAGTCGGATGATGGCGCACCGGGCGCGCTAACGGAGGCGCTGGATATGGCAGATAGTGCTCATTATTTCGATTCGTTGTCGTAGTTGGTATATCGTTACCGTATGGATGTATATCGGATCGCTATGGAATTCAGTATCTCTAGAAACGGTTATCAGGGGTCGGCAAGGGGAAGTGTAGCGCAGACAGAGCTCTTTCTTGCGTCCAATCTAGTCTATATCAGCTTCCTTGTTGCCTCGACTCAATTCGACCCAAGCCCAACATCGACTTAAACCCAACGTACCCTAGCTCATGTTATTCATTTGATCTGGTTATGTCCAACAAAATGGGTTTCCCGCCCCTCGGAGAAAGCAAACGCACAACGTCAACCAAATATCCAACATCTGACCAACCATTCCCTCGCATCAACGCCCAAATTTCACTACTCCAGTCTCTCCTCTACCATCACGTTGTCAAACAGAACCACGTCAGAGAGGAGTAAACAGCTTTTCTTTTGTCCCGACAACTTGCACGGGGTGTGGAAACGTAACTAACCCGATCGCCCCCCTCCCCCCCAGCATACACAGAATCAATACTCCTCCACAGTCAACTGGACTGGCGGGCCTTCCATGGCCCTCTCGTCCACCGTCTAGTTTGACAAACCCCGGTACACAGTAGTATATCCCAAAACACCAACACCCCATATCGCCCACCCCGTTGAATAAAACTCCGCTTCGGCCCAGACAGGAATTTCCACCACCTGCAGTACCAAAAGCCAATGCCGACCCCATCCCCAATGGTTACTATACAACACGTCTCATTGCCTCCGACCTCAAGCCCCGACAACACCAATCCCCATCTCCGCCACCGCCGCAAAATTCACCGCCATGCCACCCCCCCTTCTCGCCCCCACAAATCCCTGCCTCTGTCTCCCCGTCCGCCCCCTCCCCAACCAGTTATACTTCAGCTCCTTGTTTAGTCTCCCCATCTTATCCTGCGCCTCGTCCCCGGACTGCAGGCTCACGAGCACGCTTACACACTGCAGCATGCGCCCGACCGTCTCGGTGACTTTCGCCGAGTCCATTGGTGCGTTGCGTAGGGAATGCGGTAGGGACACGGTAGGTTGCAAGAGCGTGGACGGGCTGGAGTGTATGCTGTGCGCGGAGAAGGAACCAGCAGAGGTATTGGAAGTTGCTCGGGAACGCGAGGCGGAAGCGAAGGTGGAGGAGGTCATGCTTGTTGTTGATTCTAGGTAGCCGCCGGAACTGCCTTGCGATGTCGAGTTTAGGCTACCAATAGGGGGAATATCCTGCAAGCTTCCTGCTGTGCCAGGTCGGACGTCTGGAATGGGTGATGGCGATTCAAGACCTGCGTTTAGGTTCTCGAGCGAGAGGCGGGAGAAAATGGCCATAAGGATGTCGTAGCGCGGTAGTATAACAATATCGCGGAACATGAGGAGCGTGAAGCGCCGCACATCTAACTCGCCCAGGATAGGAATATTCTTATTCTCTGGAGATTTCGTATTCATCTCGTCAGGAAGTAGAACGCCCCAGAAGTCTGCAGCGGCCGTTGATGACATAACACCCGAGCCGCGGAACTCGAGGTCTAGAGGGAGAAAGACGGCTTGCAGAAAAGGGAGGATGGTTGTGAAAACTACGATCCACATTTCGACGAGATGGGGAATGAGGCGGTCGTCAGGGACGTGGCGGAGCGTTTGATCTAGTGAGCCAAAGCCAGTCATGAGGAGCTCGTTTAGGTCTTCGATAAGGATGATGGGTGATCGCTTTTGTATGCAACGCTTCACGTGTACGGTAACAAGCGCGTTGAAGTCCTCAACAGGCGGCCGCGGATCTTCGCCTTCGAATATCAACAACACTCTTGCCTTCAATAATGGCCAAGCGTCATCAGGCGACATTCCAGTAATACCGAAAGAATTACCCAAGGTCAACACATCGCTCGGATTCGATAGCGCAGCGCCAGGAGGCGGTCCCATATTGCCCATTGGCGTGACGGTGCCCGCCATGGAAGGCCACTCGGACCGGTCCGTGCTAAAAGACTGTTTGCGGTCTCGGGAGGCGTCAAACTGCGCATCCAAGTATGCAGCAGCCTTCTCTTCCTTCTTCGCTCGCCGCAGGTGACGACCGCCATGTCTCAGGTCCAACCCTGTTACAGAGGCGGCAAAGGTGCTCGAATGGCCGGGTGATGCAGGGGCGGTGAAAGAATACAGCGACTGTGGTGCGCTCGGGTCCACAGGCCTGGAAGTACTGCTTGCCGAGGATAGTGGCAGACTATGCGCATCGCTGTCCTTTAGCTTCTGCTTCTGTCGCGACAAGAAATGATGCTTGTGCTTGTCCTTCTCCTGTGGCAGATATCCGTCGTTCCGCGGCACCAGCGTAGACGTCGATCCGTTCGGAGTAGAATACAGCGATGCGTTGCTGCTCACACTCGGTTCTGCCAGACTCGTCGTTGACTGAGCCATCATCATGCGATTGAGCGCCTGCGAGCTGTGGATCCCAATACCCCGCTTGCCTGGCGAGGGTAGAGCCTGAGACGAGCTGTCAAACTCCCTCAGCCCCTTGTCGATCTTGATATTCTTTGGCTTCGAGAACAGCTTCATCTTGCTCTTCTCCTTGGGCCTGGCAAAGGTCGTTGGATCCGGTGGCCCCAGCTTCGGCGACCCATGCTCCTGCGTCTGTTGTAGATTCGGTGAAGCCAGCGGACTCCTCGGAAACGCGACGTTTGCTGCCGCCGTTGCCGCCATTCGGCTCCCACCGGGGACCCCGTTCGCATAGGTCATCCCGTTTGTCTTGAAGGTGACGGCGTGCTGGCCCGGCATCGGCGGCGGACTGGAAGGCTGCCTGCTATTCGGGTCTGCACTCCCCGGGGCGGGTATTGTCGTGGAGCGCTTTCTCGTATGCTGTGGAGCCTGCATGGCCGTTTGTGCAGCGATGCGCGACGCATCGACGTTGCTCACATTCGACATGCTAGCCAAGTTGGAAGGCAAGCTGGGCTCGAAGTATCCCTGGGAGCGCTGTCGCGGACGATGGCCTAGGGCTGTGCCGATGCTGCTCTGGCTCTGGCTCGCATAGTCGTCGCGATGCGGAACGGGTCGCGAGTAGTTCTGGGGCGGCGCTTCGGTCGCGCTGGGCGACTTGACGGGTCGCGGAGGCAAGGGAGAACGGCGCTGCAGCGTGATCTGCGAGTCGTCCGAGTCCGAGTCCTCGAGCGGGTTCGGGCGCTGGACGGTCGGCGTCTGCGGGGGTGGTGAGGTCGGTTGCATGGCGGGCCCTTGTGTGACCGTTGAGTGAGACCAGCGGAGTTATGGAGCAGGCCTGCTGATAAGGCACAGAGTCGTGGCGGCTAGAAGGGGTCAATCATGGCCAGCATGAGGTGCGTAGAGAATGTAGCGTGGTTATATCGTGTAGGCGACGTGGATGTGGAAAGATGAGGTCCAGGGCGGCTCTGAGACGATGGACAGTGAGCTACCGATGGCAATGGATCGACGGCCTGCGCCACAGCTCCACTTTTGCATCGCCGACCCCAGATTCGAACCACCCACGGAGTCGATCAGTACACTTCTATGCGGTCGTCATGCTGTCTACGTTCTCTAGTAGACTCTAGTAGAGGGAAATAGCTCAAAGGGGACTTCGGTGCTGGATGGTATTTATCGCGGACTGTTTATTGTTGGTCCATCCGATTTCTTGTGCGATGTTCAATGCTACCTCTGTCACCACAACATCCTCATCTTCCCGCCCGGCCCAAATCCATCCTATATCACTTTCTCAGCAACAACCTCGTACTCCTCCCCCACAACCTCCCCATCATCCCCAAGTATCTTCTTCGCACCCATCTTGCAAATCTGCACCCTATCAATCCTCACGTCCTCGGCCCAAACAGCCTCCTTGTACCGCTCAATCAAGTCCTTCGCGTCAAAAGTCCTCCAGCCTTTGGCATTGGGACCGTGGCCGTCCGAGCCATCGAAGGGTGTACCATCTGCTCGTGCGGCGATGTTGTCTTCGGCGTCTTGCGTAGACCCACCCGTCGATGCGCCGTCGTCGTGCTCCTCTTCCTCATCCTGCAGGTCGGGCGCCTCATCAGCGTCTCCTTTCTGTCCGAGACCCTTCTCCCTACCGCTGACTCCCCTCTGCTTCCCCCCGCGACCTTTGGGCTTCGCATACACCGTGTTGATGATCGTGGCATGTAACTTCAAAGCCCTGTGATCCTCAACCAAAAACCCACCCTTGGTAAACCGCTGCCTCAACTCCGATCCGAAAGCATACAACCTGCCCTCCGCATCCTTCGGCTCCGCGTACAGTATACTAGTCTGACCTGTCTCGCTTCGCTTCTGCATCGACTGCAGTCCCTTCAACTCAATGGATAGAGCTTGCATGTCCGGCAATCCCGCAGCATTCAGGTTTTCCGCAACGGCACCGTCCTCTGCTGCCTTCTCTGCCACGATGCGAGCGCTTAGATCCCGTACTAGACTGATCAGATCCAGCTCTTGCAGATACTGCGTCGCCTTCTCCAACCCGTGCTCGTCCAAGGACATGACACCAAGTGTCAAATGCAGCGTCCCCACCGGCCGCACAGCTTTCAACGGGACCAGACCGCTCTGTTCCAGCTCTTCCTTCAATCGTTGCAGTCCTGCCTGCAGCCGCGGTCGAGTCTTGTCATTCACGAGTGGCAGACACAGGAAATGCGTGAGTTGCGGCTTTTTCGAAACCCTCTTTCCCTTCTTCCACCTGCCTCTCTTCTCTTGCCGCGTGGCCGGCGGTGAGATGTCGCGCCCGTTGGATGGCGTGCTCTGTAACGAGGTGCGGACGTCGACATTGTCGTGTAGCTTCTCGCCATCTAGGAAGTCATTGTAGCCGCTCTTTCCCTTTTGTCTGACCATTTTGAGCCGAGAGGTATGCAAGTTATGGTTCTGTTGTAACTGTAGAGAATGTGGTTTGTGTGTGCAGTCGAAGGTCCTTTGGCTGCGGGAGGATTGGGGAGAGAGGGCCCCGTAGTCCGTTGGTGCCGGGACCCGACCAGACTTAGCGCAATGTACAGCACGGCAATACAGTAAACGAAAGACCATAGGATAGAGCGGGCTACTGACTGGTAGTAATTACGTCAAGGACCTGTCAACCAAGGAATGAGACACTACGGGAGACCGGCGTACGACCAGTTGGAAGAGCGAGCAATGAGAGGTATTACCCAACAGCACACACCGGGGATTCCACGAATGCACTGGCGTGATCTATATCCCCTCCCTCCCCCACTAACCGCCGGGAATCTCCTAAACTCCTACTAAATGGCTCCACAGTAGTGTAACGTACTACACAGTTCATTTTGATAAAGAAGACAAAGAAGAAGAGAGCATGGGAATCCGTCACCCCCTCCCCACCCCTCCCCACCATTCCTTCACGCGGGCACGGCCGTGGTGTCGTTCGTTTCTGTCAGAATTATGCAGGCTCATGCAGCCAATCACGTCACTGTGAACGTGGCACAAATATGACGTCGCCTCGTCCCATGTTAGCGGGGTCGAAACAACGTGGGAACGCCCGCGGTCGGGCCTTTCGTCATAAATATATAACTAAAGCGGTGTGCCCCCGGATCTCTAACGATTGGAAAGTTGCTTCATTTGGACTCTAGCAGTCATAGGTATACCAAAAAGGGGGAGGCGGTAGGGCTGCCACTCGTTCCTCGCAAGCAATGCAGGGCAGACCAGCCACAAGGCCGGAGCGGACAAGGGACTAGTTTCGACCAAAAGGTTCTCTCGTAACAAATGTCGTGAATGAACAAGGAAGTACATGGTGAGAAGTGTGAAGAGGAGTGCTTTTGCAGACCTGAGGGCGGGGATCGTGCGGCTGAGCGCAGCAAATCGATCCAGCGGCGGCCGCCTCCGCAGACCCCGCCTTCCCGCAGCGCTCGCTATCGCAGAAGACAGTCTAAAGTCGTAAGAGATGCAGGCCGATGTGGTCGTGCACTCTCTCTAGTCGTTGTAGAACTTCCGCAGCACCTTTTCCACGTCGTGGAACTCCTGCTTCGCCTGCTCGATGGTCGTCTTCAGCTTCGTCAGGCCCTCCTCCTCTGTGATGTCGTTGGTGCCCGTGTCGTCCTTTTTCTGGCCGTAGTGCTGGATCTTCTCGCATGAGTCTTTGACCTTGGTGAGGCCGAGCGTGGCGGAGGAGCCCTTGAGGAAGTGGCCGAGTTCGGAGAGGGTCTTGAGGTCGCGCTGCTCACTGCGTCGCGTCAGCGGGGGACTACTGGCTGTGCATTGTGGGAGAAGGCCGGACTTACAGGTTGGTGTCCATCTTGACAAAGGTACTCTCGGCCTGGGAAAAGAAGTCGTACACGATGCTCTTGCTGAACTCGCGCTCCTCCTCGTCCTCGTCCATCTCGAGGATCTGCTCAAACGTGGCCGCGTCGATGCTGTCGCTTGCACCGGAGATGGCCATGATGCCGTCCACGCCGCCGTCGTCGCCGTTCTTGCCGGGGGTCAGAAGCTGTCTGCAGAGCACAGGGGGGCGCGCGCGCGGCGGCGGGGGTGCGAAAGGAAAGGTTCAAAGGAAAGGCTCAAAAGAAAGGTTCAAGGGAGAGAGAGAGATTGGGCACGTCTAGGGCGGGAGGGTATCGCGAGCACGACACGGAGTGATTGCGCGGAGGGGGTGGTAATGGAGGGGCACACGAACCCTGCTGCTTTCCCTGTCTTCTCGGTCTTCCCTGTCTTCCCTGTCTTCCTCCTTCGCCGATTCTGGTATAGCCATTTTTGCCGGACCACGCGACGTTGAAACCTCGTCAGTCATATGCAGTTGGCGCGCAACAGAAGCGGCCTTGCGAAGGTCCGCCGCGAGGGGTTCGAGGGAGTGTCGTAGATGGCGAGGGCAGACTGGGCGGCGGAGGAGTCTAGCCGCGCGCGCGGGGCGTGGGACCGAAGCTCGTGGCAGCGAAGAGGGCGGTTCGGTGAGCACACGTCTGGGCCTGCGACGGATCAAGGTTGGGCCTGGTTGCTCACGGCGATGACGAGAGGCGAGATGGCCAAAAATGGGTGGCTGCAGCTTAAAGCGGAAAGATGGTCAAGAGGTCGTCGAATGCAGAGCGGGAAGGGTCTTCTTAAGTTTATAGCTTGGGAGAAGAATTCGGCCGCCGCCAGTCGGGCCCTTCTCAGGCCGCGACTCTAAACCCCGCTGATGCGCCCGCCCTACAGTCCACGGCGGTGCCGCACAACGGAGAACGTGCCGAGCAGGAGCGGGTCTACAAAGCTTGTTCCGCAGACGTCGGAGCAGCGCCGGCCTAGAGTGTCGGTGAGATAAGACGAGGCAACCCTATGCTGGCAGTGATTGTCACGGGCGCGCCGTTCCTATCCAGAAACCGGCAAAGTGAGTGCGTCTAGGGATGCATCGTCACCGCGGGAGAGGGGCAGAATGATTGCCATGGCCACAATTCGGGCGGCGGGGCTCGACGTCAACCACCGGCCCCCGGCAGCACTCACTATACGTCCGACACGCCCTCGACCTACCCGACCGACGCTCGCTGAGACAAACCACCACGCCCCCGCTTGGAACCAGACCACTCCCAAACGTAACGCGGCTCTCTGCTGGCCCAGGGCTCCACCGACACCGGTTTCACCGCGCGCCTGATGGGACCAGCGACGTGTGCTTCCTTGTCCCCCTCCGGAAGAAACGTGGAGGAGAAACAGGCATCCCCCCAGGATGGACCAGCAGGTTAGGCGCCAAGCGGGCCTGGAAGCGTTCGAATACGCTGCTCTCCCGCTTGCCAGGAGGTGGAGAGGTGAGACGACATAACAGCTGGCTTCTTTGGAGAGCGAGGATGGTTTTGAATGGCAGATGCCCAGCCGCGGCTGTAAGGCTACGTCAACGGCGCACGCCATCGTCACCTTGCAGGTGGGACCTTGTAGCCCATTCCGGAGCCCTGGGCGCTGCCTGCTTGAAACCCTGCGTTTCTGAAGCCCGCCGCCCAGTGACAAGTGCGCGTCGTGAACCTTCTCCCGCTGCATCTTGGTCATGGTCTGTCCATCCCAGACCTGCTCACATGACTCAATCAAACACCATGCCGTCCTGTACCATCATCTACCATGTCTTAACCTGGCACATCCTCCGTCCAACGGCCACATCCTTACTAGACGCTGCTTCCACCCTTGCACCACCCTGCATCCTGCACGCCGCAGAGCAATACACTGTTTGTTCATCCGGGCTGCTCCGAGCCGAACAGCATCCAAGTTGCCGCATACGTTGTGTAGTGTAGGGGGGGGGGGGGGGTGGGGGATCGTAGCCCACGGGGCGGG
>Ga0247733_1000178_pt1 | contig 75822 bp, 71 predicted proteins | sample UWRJL043104R2_FD_180932 | JGI IMG/M metagenome (GOLD analysis project Ga0247733, IMG submission 180932) | Plant litter microbial communities from Arlington Agricultural Research Station in Wisconsin, United States - UWRJ-L043-104R-2 | ecosystem: Environmental > Terrestrial > Plant litter >...
CTGCGTCGCGGGGAGGGGGGGTTTTTTTTTTCTTCTCTTCGGTGTCTTCTCTTGGTCTCGGGCACGGAATCCCCCCGTCCTCGACCAGACGTCCACGAGTGACTAGGACCTCACAGCATCGGCCCAGCGTCGTCCGCCGTCGTGATGTCCCGCCACGCCCGGCGTGGGGAAGCTCGGAACCGGCAGAGCGATCGTGGCGATCCGCGATGGGCCTAGCCGCCCAGGCACGAGCTCCAGGCGGCGCACCAGGGGTGTGATTTCATCCAACGTCTGCACAGCACCGTGACCGATGCCACGCCGACGCCCATCTTTCCTCTCCCGCACCCCCCTTGTCTGCCCGCGAGCCATCCAGCGCCGGCCGCAGACCCCTCCGCGCACCCCAATGACGACCCCGAGCAGGCTGGCGGCATGTGTGAGTTGGCGTTTCCTCTTCCTGTTTCGGGACGGGCATCAAACGGCCCAAACGGCCGCGAAACCACCTCGTTCTGGTTCTGGCTTTTGTGCTTGCGGCGGCGGCACCGCGTTCGCTGCCGTGTGCTGCCGGAGCTTGTTTGGACGTCGCCCTTGTGCTTGCCGTGCCCGTCGTCTGCTTTGCTGACTGCTACCACGCTGCAGCTGCTCCCTCCCCACGCCCTCTTGCTGGGAACCCGTTGCACCATATAGAAGCCCCCGCGGGCCCCTCGCTCCCCTCCCGCGAGCCGTCGGTAACACGCGGGCGAGCGCTGACTGCCTCCTCCCGCACCCTCTCGCCGCGCTCGCAGACCCCCGCCGTCGTCGTCGCCGCCAGCAGCAGCTCGAGCCCGGACCGTGGCATCGAGCGCAAGCCCTCGCAGTCGTACGCCCACAACCGCCAGACCTCCATTGTACATGGCATCCGCCACTCCCGCAATACCAGCTTTGTGAACTCGCCCGCCACCAGCCCGCTGAGCCCGCAGGCCATTGCTGCCAGTGGCTCCACCATCGATGGAACCGTCATGTCGCAGGAGAGCATAGCCGAAGCCTTCGCGGCCAAGGGCACACATGCCGGCGGCAGTCCTGCGAACGGATATGCCGCCACCGGCGCCGTCGGCCCCGCCAGCGACGGCAGCGTCCTCCAGCGCAAGCCCGAGAGGGCGCAGAGTGCCCGCTCGCGGAAAGGCGGCCATCACCACCACCGCTCGCAGTCGCGCCACCAGGCCCAGCACGAGCTGAAGACGGTGGGCGAGTATGCCCTGCACCACCTCTTCAATTCGGTGAGTGCGTCCAGGCAGTCGCCAGCCCGAGCTAACGGAACCCCTGCAGTTCAACCTCCAGGCCGACCAGAAGATTGCCCAGTGCATGACCGACCGCGGCCAGCCCGAAGCCAGAGTCGAGCTGGTATGCGGTCCCGGCGTAGATCCGAGTTTCGACCAGCTCATAGCCGCGCTGGGCTATATTGCGCGCCAGAAGCCGAAGCCTCTGATCGATACCATTATGTTGTGGCGCAAGGCCAAGAGCGAGGAAGCTGCCCAACATCGCATCAAGCTCGCCACTGTGGGTAGTCTCACCCCTGAATTTGAGTCAAGCTGATTGCGGAAGGCTCGACAAGCAACCCCCTTGGCGCCCACGGGACTTCCTCGTCGCAATACGGAGCCTCTTCACCATGCAGACGGGCCCGCGGCGCCCTCGCTCTCCACCGGCCCAGAACAGATGAGCTCCTTGCTACACACGGTAACTCAGGCGGAGCAGCGCTCGACCGTCTCCACGTACATCCTTTGCCGTGTCCTTATTGAGATCATGTCGCAGACAAAGCTGCAGTTCCTAACCCTCGACATGGCTGAGCGCCTCCTGAGTCTGTTCTACGGACAGCTTAACACTGTTGATGCTGATCAGGTTGAAGAGTCTCATCTCAATCACGCAAATTGGGTCGTCTATAGCCAGCTCCTTGGTGTGTTGAGTAACCTCATTTTCGAGAGCGTTCAAGAAAAGTTCGTCGCCGACCTAAAATTGGTGGACAGCCAAGTCTCGGTCAAAGGTCAATTCAACAGAGACGTTGAGCTCAAAGGCGCTTTGCTCGTACGGGGCATGCGCTATTTGAGGGTCAGCACAACTCCCGGAGATCCTTGGGACGTCACCTGCGACTTCATGCTATCCTGCGCGAAGCTCTTTGCCAACTCGCATGGTCAGACTATCAAATACGCTTACTGCCAGGTGCTAAGGGAACTACTACTCCGCATCGCGTCAGCAGCGTCGTCGGTTCTGAGCATGCCCAAGTGGAAGCATGCGGCCGAGGTACTGAAGGCAAGATGCGCGTTACTGCTCACCAAACCCAAACACTGGAACGAAGCATTTCCTCTCATGTCCGTTATTCTGTGCGTTTCACCGACAGATATCTTCACAGCCCAGTGGTCGGCGCTGGCGTTGTCTTCGCAGCCACGACTAAAAGAGCGTGCTTCGCGGGCTATCGCTTTGAGGGGAATATGTCAACTTGTATGGACATATATATACCGTACATCAAGCGATCCTCCAAACGTTGCTGTGCGGAAGCTCGAGGACATCATCCGCATGGTTTTCCAGCCCGGCAGACGATCGTACCTCTCCACGGAGCCGGCAATCGCAGAACCGCTAATTCAACTCACTCGCATCATCGGTTTCAAGTACCAAGACTTATGCTTTAGGGCCATCATCTTCCCGCTATTGAACTCCGACATGTTTACGTCAGGCCGAGACCTTCGCGTAGAGAACCTGGAGCCCGATCGGATGGTCATAGGCATTCGGTCCTTTCTAGCCCTTATGACAGACCTAGAAGGAGAGGAAGGGACGCAGGGACCATCGAAACCACCGCCATTCCCCACCTTTTCCGAGTCTGATCCCAACGTTCATCTTCCGGAACTCCCCTCAAGCCCACGTCCGTCGGCAAACATCTCGATAAAGTCGTCACTCATCAAGGAAGAGAGGCTTTCAAGGCCTGTAAACTTCAAAGACTTTGCAGAAGTAGCAAAAGAGTACTACGTCAAGTTTTGCAAGGTTCTAGGAGAGATTACCATTATTTGCGACAATACTTTTGGTGGCCAGGCCGTGTTGGACGAGAAGTTCGCTCTACAGACTCCCAAAACCCCCATGTCGGAAGCGTTCAGCTTCAATCGCCGTGATGAACACCAACCCGCGGTGGACCCTCGACAAGGCTTTTACGACCTCCTACACGTAGCCGTTCAGGCATTGCCCCGCTGTCTTAGCCCTCATATCCCATTCAACTCTCTCATCAATCTTTTATGCACCGGAACGGCACATGTCCAGGGGAGTATCGCGGCATCTTCTGCGCAGTCTTTGAAGTCAATTGCTCGGCAACAGCACGCGCAACAAGTGACCATCGGGTTCGCCAGGTTCATCTTCAACTTTGACGACCGCTATGCCACAATGTCCGACGGCGGCATGCTTGGTGCAGGCCATATCGAAAGCACCTTGAAGCTTTACGTAGAACTACTTGAGATCTGGATCGAAGAAATCAAGAAGAAGACCCGGAGAGCTGCTCTGGACACACCAGATGACGGGACAGGCAGCCGAGGCGCGCAATTGGATCTTTCCTCGGTTTGGGCGCACGTTGACGAGGTAGAGTCACACGGTCTGTTTTTCTTGTGTTCACCTTCGCGCCGTGTGCGATCCTACGCCGTCACTGTTCTACGACTCATCACCGAATTTGACACTGCTCTCGGCGGCTCAAACACGAGGATCATCCGCGTGATGGAAGGAAGTCCTCAGAAAGTACTGGAAATTAGCGACGACAAACTCTCCCTCGCAGAACGAAGCCGTCTACAAAGGGGTATGCGGAAGAGCAACGTCCAAAGTACCCTCGTCGAGCTGTGTAGCAGCGACGTCCCCTACGACTCCACCCTTTGGTTCAAGATATTTCCCAACCTGATACGCATCAGCTTCGAAGTCTGTCCCTTTGCTGTTACACTCACGAGAGATATCGTGTGTGCTCGGCTATCGCAAACACATCGAACGTTACTCGCCTTCTCAGAAGGGCCTCGGCCAAGCCCGTATGCGACCTTTGAATCTAGCATGGGCAAAGCTATAACCCGCCTTCCCACTACCGCACCCGAGATGGTGATCGAGCAATGGAAACTCTATCTTGTCTTTGCATTCACCACCCTTACCAATCTCGGTACTAGCGGCCAAGTCACCACCCACAGTCAAGTGGCGCATTCTCGGAAAAGTTCAAAGTCGTCGCAAAAAAGCACTAACAAGGTGTATTCAGCCAGTGAGCTTTTCACGAAAGTCCTCCCCTTCTTGTCAATCGACAACCCGGCAATAAGGGACGCAGCTGTGGCCGGCCTTGGTACGATCAACATAAATCTGTATCGTACCTTGCTAGAGTCTCTGCAGGGTCACGCGGCAGCTTGTGCCGAAGAAGCGAAGAACCGGATGGCCGCGCACAATCGGACCATGAGCAGTCCACGCCGCAGCCGTCGAACCGACCATTTGCGGACCGAGATCACCCATGTCTACAAGCTCACATCACACTTTTTAAAGTCACCAGAAGCGTATAACGACGAGTGGATTCTTAATAATCTCGTCAACTACACCAAGGACCTTCGGATATTCTTGAGTGATGCAGAGGTCCAGAACGAGTGGGACTTTCAAAAGCTTCGCACCCATTATTGTGGGTTGGTCGAGGAGCTGTTTGAAGGCATCAACAAGACGAAGGATCCACTCCAATGGATGCCTTTTCAGGCTCGTAAGGCTGCATTTACCCTGATGGAGGACTGGTGTGGCTACTCGGCGAATCAGTCGCAGATTCGACAGCGAGAAGAGACTATGAGGCGGTCAATGCTCGATCGCGAGGCTGAATTGGGCAACAAAGGCACCGCGACCGCAGCAATGGAAATCGAAAAACGAGATCTACGTACAGCTGCGCTTAGTGCTATGGCAGCTCTCTGCGGGGGCCCAGTCAGCATCACCACTGACAGCAAAGTTCTTCTCCAATTCGACGTCCGTCGAATGCTTTCGTGGATCGACAGTATCTTTGAGACGGTTAGCGATAGAACCCACGCGATCGGTCGACGAGCCTTGACAAACCTAATCATTCACAACCGCGAACATCCTTATCTTCTGGACCGCGCAATCGAGATGTGTTATCTCTCCAAATCATCGAAGTCACTCGAGAGCTACTTCGAAGTTGTTACACAGGTCCTCACGGAACGCGAGGACTACAAGCTTCCCTACTGGAAGGTTCTTAGTGCAGGTCTTTATACACTCGGACACGAGAACAACGAGATACGCATGCGATCCGCTCGATTGCTAAGGACGCTAGAAGCACGCGAGCAGAAGAACTCTAAGCTACAGGATCTCGACATCAGCATTTCCGATAAGACCATTGCTGTTTACAAGCTCGCCCAATTTGAAGTTTCACGCCGACTCGCCAAACAGCATTCGGAACTTGCATTCCAGGTGTTCTCACAGTTTTCCTACTACTTCAAAGAACTGCAGCCCGACCATCAACGCAACATGGTTGCAGCGATGCTACCATGGGTGCAGACTGTGGAACTGCAGGTGAATCCCGAGGGTGGACCTACAGCCAATTCCTACATGCTTCTGGTGAACCTCTTCGAAATCACGGTCCGCTGTAGCAGTGCCCTCCACAATGAGATCCAGGCACTCTGGCAAGCTCTGGCAACGGGACCGTACGCCGGCAACGTTCAGCTCATACTCAGCTTTATCATTAACCTCTGCTTGGATAAGCGAGAGCAAAACTTTGTCGATTACTCCAAGCAGATTGTAGTACATTTGTCGAGCACGCCGGCAGGGCTGAAAGTTGTCGAAGCGTTATTACTGCAAATCAACCCGCGATCGATGGTCCAGGAGAAGCGTGAACCAACTCCTCCACCCCCGGATGCGGCGAACCTTCCCTATCTTGCGGATCTTGGCGCTCTGCTACCCTCCAGCAACAAACAGGTAAGTCGATCGTAGCCATAGATTTTTTTTTTCGCTGACAACATATAGTCTGGATTTGCTTTGGGCCAGATATGTCTCATCCTGCTTGTGGACCTTATGGTATCTCCTGTTCAGCTTGCTGGCGAACATATTCCGCTCCTTTTGCAGGTTATTCTTGTGCTCTGGGATCACTACACTCCTGTGGTCCAAGATCAGGCGCGAGAAATGCTTGTCCATCTCATCCACGAGCTCGTTATTTCAAAGATTGACGACGATACATCGAGCATCGACAAGCGATCCATTGAAGACTTCATTGAGAACGTCCGTCGACACGACACGAAGGTGGTGTGGAATTACGACGACAAGAACGGAAAGGATACCGAAGACTCCGGTAGCAAAGTGCCCGAGTCTATGACATATGTGGCCGCCGAGGTCCTTCGCATTTTCTCTTTTGCCTATCCTGGGCTCAGGGAGGCTTGGGGAAAGGTAGCATTGAATTGGGCAACTTCATGCCCAGTACGACACCTGGCATGTCGCTCTTTTCAGCTTTTCCGATGCATACTCAGCTCGCTCGACCAACAAATGCTTTCCGACATGCTAGCACGACTTTCCAACACCATTTCAGATGACGAGAGCGACATTCAGACATTTTCTATGGAGATCCTAACTACGCTACGCGCAATTATTGATGCACTGCAGCCGCAGGATCTCTTACAGTACCCACAACTTTTCTGGACAACTTGCGCTTGCCTGGACACCATACACGAGGGTGAGTTCATGGAAAGCATGCTTATGCTCGACAAGTTCCTGGACAAAATTGATTTGAGTGATCCTGCTGTTCTTCGAATTCTGGAGGAGAACTGTCCCGAGAAATGGGAAGGTCAGTTTGAGGGGCTGGCACCGCTTATATACAAGGGCATGCGGTCGAGCATATGTCTGGATCGGTCACTACGTCTACTCGAGCGCCTCGTAGTACTACCGTCCAGTCGACTTATCGGCGACGAACACCGGCTTCTCTACACCGTACTCGCCAACATGCCACGGTTCCTGCGTTCTTTCGACCCCGGATCGAAAGACCTAGCTGCTAACGCTAGTGCAGAGGTGTTGGCTCAGGTGGCTGAAGACTACCAATGTACCGACCTGGCTCTGGCATTGTCCATGTTGGCAAAGAAGAGACATCGTAACGATGAGACATTCCTGGTTGCCATGATTCCAGCCCTCCAAGCGAGTTTCTTTCCCGCTTCGGAATATGGGATCCTAGTATTCCTTCTCGGCCTGCTAGCGAACAAGCTCGACTGGGTCAAGATCAACACATTGGAGGTCCTTCGCTGGGTGATACCCGTAATTGACACGCGGAAGCCGGAGATCGCGAACAAAGGTCCAGACCTCATCTCTCCCCTCCTGCGTCTGCTACAAACCGACTTCTGTCCACAAGCCCTCACCGTTTTGGACGAAGTCATGGACATGACAGGAGGCCCAATGCCAGCGAACATTGAAAAGGCACATATCCGTATGAGCATGGCTGGGTCCAACACCAGTCGGACTTTCAAGAAACAGTATGAAAAGACACAATCACTTTACGGGATACCTGAAGAAACTGGCTGGTCGATACCGATGCCTGCCCACCATTCGCACCTGACCAGAGCAAACGTGCACGCCGTCTTCTACACTTGCGGTAATTTAGAAGACGCGGATGCAGCGCAGGTTACGACACCAAAGATCGAGTTCCGCCAAGAAGAGTTCCCCTTCAGCCCGTTGTCCGAGTATCGCACAGCCACCATGACATCCGAGGATACGCGAGGTGACAGCCATATCGGAGAGCTTGTGATGAAGCTTGACAGCCTTGATGACTTCTTTGAGGATGATGATGATACCGAAACTCTAGCCGACTTGCCTGACAGTTCAGTCTTCGGGAACAACCGGTACGCAAGCGGTGCCTACTCAGGCAGCACCCAAGATATACGCGAGAACCTCTACGACCAGCAGACCGCACCCATACTCCACAAGTCACTCACCCGCAACGCAAGCGTTACCTCATTCCAGTCCGGTTTCTCGGACGTCAAGCTCTCTCCCGCCCGAGACCCCGGCATCATGAATCCCGCAGCATTCAATCACCCCAACTCTAGCCAACCGAATGTGCCTCTACAACCTCCGACCTCCGGCCGCCCAGGCCTCCATTCTCGATCAGTAACATCGCCCTCCGCGCCCAACCAAATCCAACGTCTCTCTCCTGCCCAGTTTTCCTCCACCGTTGACGAACATGGCGAGCCCTTCTCCGACGATGACTACGCTACAGGTCGCTCGAGTAATCTCCATGCGAGTGATAAGTCGTTCAGGCTCGAGAAAGCGATCGGTGGTCTCCGTCAGGACACGAGAAGTAAATTCAGAAGCGGGATGAGGAGGTTGACGGGAAGTAGTGGTGATGCAAAGGAGCGAGAAAAGATCAAGCAGAGTTTACAGAAGAGTCCGCAAGTGCCGAAGGTGCCGGATATCTATCTAGTGCAAGGTGGGAACCTTGGAAATCCGAAGAGTGCGGATCCATGAACGGCTTTCTAACAGACCGACATGTCACTTTGGAAAACGCGGGTGTTTAGATGATGTGCTAATGTGTGGTGGTAGAATATGGGGTCATGGATGGATGCGGTATGTATGTGTTGCGTTTTTCATGGTGTTACTTTTGGGGCCTAAAGAGCCATGCGTCTAGATACCAGTGCTCTTTCGCGATACCAAATTTCTAATGCAAATCGAGTCAGATCAAGTTGTCAGTCCCCTTCGTGTTCTTCTGTTGGCCACTGTGATGCATACGCAGCACAAGCGATATCAGCGAGCTGATTACTAGTTATGGCTATGACTGTTTCTGATGTGCTATTGAAGAGGGCGGTACACAAGGGGTTTTCGTGGATCAATATCGTAGAGCGGCCCTTTGTGCTTCGTGTTGCAGATTCAACTAGCTCCGAAGCTGTGTGATTCACAGATCTGGATCGTGGTATGTCAGATTAAGACTGCGCTACGCCAAATCCATACTAGCGTTGAATCAAACCTCGTACCACGCCGCCCTTTCTCAACCTCGCCTCACGAACACGAACAGAGCGCCACAGGAATGGCGGAAAGATGAAGATGCGCAATCTTTTTGGACCGGACAGTATGTTGGCTTACTTTACGCGGGTCAATCAATGCGGCGCTTGTAGCTGCAGCCGAGCTTGATTGGATCAATGCTGTCGCTGATGCCTGCGCAGGTGAGATGGGTTGCCAGGCATCGTTCCAGCCAGGCACTGTGAAAGGAAGGCGGGTAGATCTGACTCACGTTGGTAATTGGTGTATATAACTGGTAGCTTCGAGGCGCAATGAGTTTTTGGCGCCTCATGTTTGACAGCTCTGAACCGAAAGAGCGACCAAAATTTACCGCCTTATCAACGGACACTTTCAGCCACAGTCACAGCTGATTGCCCGCTGACTTGGTGAGTTCTCCGCCTATCTCACACAAGTACGCACTGACATCTGGCTATAGCATCGCCAAAATGGCATCCAATTGGAAGGTCGTACCCGATCTAACTGCCGAAAGCATCCAACGTGTCCCATTTCAGAGTTGCCAAAAGTTCTTCGCCGCCGATAACTCCGGATCGACCGCGGGAGCCATCTCCAAGAGCCAGCAGACCTTCGTCAATCATCTTCGAGGGAAGCCCTACGTCAACAAGAACGATGCCATCTCCCTCTGGGGCTCACGTTGCGGCGACCCCAAGAAGGACTTCGACAGTGTGAAATGGACTTGCAACGAGGGCACTTATCCGAGCGTGATTCTGAGGAATACCGCTGCCGTGCAAACGATACAGGGTTCCGATGCTTGGTTTCTCCTGACAGATGGCGAGGTCTTCGATGGCGAGGTTCACCAGTTGGCCGAAAAGGCGCATGAACTCAACGTTCTGAACGTCCCCATTGTCTTTCTTATCGTTGGGAGTCGCGGTCGAACGCCTGAGACGACGAACATCTCCGTTGGAATTTCCTTCTTTGCCGGCGCGCAGGACACCGTTATTTTGTTCAAGGAGACACAAACGGGGAAGATCTATGTTATTGCTGGGAAGGGATGTTTTGCACCGCTAGGTGGCTCGACAGCCGCCCAGGACCTTGCCAGTTGGAGCGATATTCCTACGTTTGAGAACGAAGCGTCTTTCTTCGATCATTGTCAGAGCCTGGACATCAAAGTGGTACAGGCGAAGTCTCGAGTAAACTTCCCGAAAGGCGTCAGTCTTGGGCCGGAGTGGGAACAAGCGAACGCAGGACCCATCTGGGTGGACCTCGACCTCCTCCCTGAAGCCGGCGTGCTGTCCGACGAAGATCTCTTCAAGCTTTTCGCCGAAGAGGCTTTCAGCAATCTGGCTGTAGCCTACAAGACTAGGATGCGGATGCCGGAGATACGGAACTTTGTTCAAGCGCAGAAGATTGAGCAGGTGACGCCGAAGCTGGAGGATGTTTTTGGGGCGGCGGCTATTATTGCAAAGATGGGAGATTCCTCGACCACGGAAGAGGAGCGCAAGGTTCTCCAGGGCGAGCTGCGGGAGACGCACACCAAGAACAGAGAGCACTACCAGAAGCTAATCACCGACTTTGCCGGCTCTCCCAAAGAGCAGAGTCTAAGGAAGCGCAACCAGCTCGTCGATGCCGCACTCCGGACCCTTGCCTCGATCGAAGCGGCGGGTTTCAACGCTGAGATACTCTCCCGACGAAGTAACAGAGCACGACGTGCCGGCGTTGTGACCTCCGACACCACTGTGGCTATGGCTAATCTGGACCTCACAGGCCCTGCGTGCAAGGGCTATTGCCTTGTTTGCTGTGGAGAAGACGAAATCATGTCCATCTGCCTCAAGGAGCTCGATGATGACAACAAAGACGACAACACGACGGATTTCGCGCTCAACTTTCCGCTCGCGGCTGGCGCCTCGGAAAAGAACGTCAACATGGTGTCTAGTCAGAATGTGTGCTTCCAGTGCGCGCTTTTGGGGCCCGAGGGGCTCTCCATCTACAAAGAGCCGCTGAAGGCGATCCTCCCGGCTGTGCAGTATGATGGAGCGAACAAGAAGTACATCAACGACCAGTTGTATGTTGCGCTCACGGCTGGCCTTGCGACGGGTGCTGCAGGAATCGCACAGCTTTTCATGGCTATCCTCGACCAGGTCCTCTGCACCAAATCTTGGGCGGGCGCTGGTCTCGACGAGACTCAAATCCCAGCGGATGAACATAACGAAGCGGCCCAGCGACAACGTACTTTCCGATGGATGCTCGATCAACTCGTTGAGAACACTAGAACGAGGGAGACTTTCACTGAGGTTGGTGATTGGGTGAAGTTCCCACAGGCGCTGCACTGGGTCGCCAAAGACTTCGACGCCAACGGCCTGGCCAGCTTCGCAGTTACGTACCCTGTAGCTGGGTTTGGGAAGTTGGTCTCTCTGGGGAGGAAGACGGGTGCGTTTGGTGAAGATACAGTGCGGAGGTTGAGGATTGCGAAGATGGTGTATTCGGTAGCCGCTAAGTATTTGGCTGATATGCAGAAGGCTATCCGGGATAGGTGCGTAAAGTCTACCTTGCAACATATGAGACAAGTGAACTGACTCGAGCTAGGGACCACTCCAAGCTATGGAAGCAGAAGTATCTCGAACTGATATACAAGGAGTTCAACGCCCCGCTCATCCCGCGCGACCTGGGCCTAGACTCTTTCGTCACCGACCCGGACACCTTTTCGACATTGCTCCAAGGCGAAGGCGTTGGCAGCGACGTCAATACTCAACGCACCACCATGCACAAGATGCAAGCCCTCCTCTTCTGGCTCATCTACCAGCAACACTCCCCCTGCACAGCGCAAACCTTCTTCACCACCATCAGCCAAAACGAGCACCTCGCCAGCGCCGTCCTCGACTCCAAGCTCCTCGTCCCCGAAGCAGAACTCCACGCCATCCTGCTCTCCATCTTTGCTAGATGGGGGACGCAGCCCATCGATGCGGATGCCGCTACTTTGCACACGGGTCTTATACCCTTCAGGAACCCGTTTGGAGCGAGCGTGCTGCGGTGCGGGATCGAGACTTGCAGTGAGCCGTTCGTGGATGAAGGGCAATTGGAGACGGGGAAGCTTGATGCGCGTGTGCTGCATCGCATCAGGCAGGCACGAGCGAGACATCTCATCCACGTCTTCGGCCTCAAGGGGCGTTTCGAAAACTCGCAGACGGGGCTCCCGGAGCGCTGCGCGACCGGCACCCCGCCCACCTCCATCCACACCTCTCTCCACGTCAGCGTCGTCCGCGCATGGGCCGAGCGGACTCCCGAAAAACGACGCGGTATCATCGACAACGAGGACGACAGAGAGACGTTCGTCGCTGAGGTGAGCCGGAAGGTCTGTGAGCTGGGGAGGGGGAATGTGTACCAGAGCGGCATCGAGAAGGATGTGAGGGTTGTGCTACCGAGTTTCTTTGAGGTGTTGGGGAAGGTTGTGGGCGCGGAGGGGGACGTGGCGGCGTACGAGCATGATTTCGAGAAGAATGGGTTGGAGCATAAGATTCGGTTTGAGCTGGATGTTTGGGCGAAACAATGATCGTTCAAGGTGGAGTGGTGCTATGGCGAAGTGAATTTGGGTGGGTGTGCGCGGGTTTCCTTGATATTTTTTGTTGATTGTATAGTCTTTGCTACTACCTTGCGCAAGCGATGCGGAATGGAACGTAGTCTAATGTTACAAACATGACTTTATTCCTTCACTATTATACTGACTCAGACCGTCACTCTCGTACACAGTTGTCTTGAAGTAGATATGTGCGTTGGGGGTAACATGTGCCTACTTCCACGCATGCATAGGTATACCATCATAGAAGAGGGCCGAGGTCGAATACCTATCCTCAAAGTCCGTGGAGCTTACCAGAGAGTGGTCCCGGCACCTAAAGCATCACACTGTCAGACAACGATCTTCCAACTCCCACTCCTACCCACTCAGTCGAAGCCATCACAATGTCGTCAAACCCCAACATCTTGCAAAGGTCAACATCACACAGCACACAAAACCCAAAAATGATTGACCATGAATACCATTGATTATCCCACCATGCCGTCCACCATCCAAGTATACCGTCATTAAGTGATTACACGAACCCAACAAGTGATATGTAAATGTAGATGTCAGCCCACAGCCTCTTTCTTACTTTCTTTCTCCCTCCCACTTTCTACACACGGCATCTTTCTTTTTCCACTATCCGATCCTCTCCTCGCCTCACCTCGACTCATACCACTCCAAGTATCCACATGCAAAGAAGAGGATAAAAAGCAGAGCAGAGCAGCTTCGGCGTGAGCAACGCCAGGGCCATTATATATACAAGCCCCAGACAAAGGTATGCCAGGAACAAGGCTCAACAAAACAAGCCCGATCCCCATGTCCAATATCCAACAACAAAGAAAAAAAGGGGGACCCATTTGTATGTCCCCCGCAAAAGTCCCATGGAAGGGAACAGGGCAAACCCGCGATGAGAACGCCGATCCAATGCAACAAAAACTCCGTCCCAGTCTAAGCTCTTATTCGGTCACGTCTTTATGCAAAACAAAAGAAAGCCATCATGATAACAACGAGCGAGAAGGACATGGTCCTCACGCCCGTAATCGTGTGCCCGGCGGAGCTCTTCCGCCTGCTGCCGGACGTCTTGGTAGGGTCGACCTTCTCGACGGGGTTGGTGCCGAGCTGCCAGTCGAGATTGGCCACGATGGCTTGCGTGTCGCGCACGGGTATGCTGATTTTGCCCGAGTCGTCGGTCCGTAGTACGTACACTTCGTTGGCGTTGGTAGCCAGGCCCGTCACGTCGTCGTACGACATGCCGTTCCACGTGGTTCCTGACAGCGATTCGACGCCGTCGGCGGTGAGATACGATAGGAACACTTCCTTGTTCGCACTCTCGGTCCCCATGTCGAGTTCAAAGGTAAAGCTGTTCTTGTTCGATAGCGAGGCGGCGGCGGGCTTGGTGTTGATGAGCACAGCAGCCTGGATGGCGCCGTTGGCGTAGATGGAGTAGGCGCGGAGGCGGCCCTCGTAATCGCCACCAACATCCGAGGCATCACCAAGCAGGCCAACCTGCGTGGTACCGTTGCCGTTTCCGATGATTTGGGCAATGGCGGCGTGGGCGTAGTACTGGGGACGTACGAAGGGCTTCTTGCCCCAGACCTCGATCGGCTGCCAGGCGCTGGCGTTGGAGTTGTCCGTCATGTGCATCTGGACGGAGGAGACGTTGAGCGTGGCGACGTAGAGGAAGAAGTTGAGGGTCCAGAGAGAGGCACCGAAGGTGTCGCTGACCTCGTGCATGCCAATGGGCCCGACGGAGCTCATCTCGCGCAGCACGTAGGGAACGCCTGTGCTCAGTCCGATCTTGATCTGCTTCTCCCAGTACCTGAACTGCTCGTTGGTAGAGTCGAGATTCATGAGGTTGTCGAGAGTGATGGCCTCGACGGTCACGCCGATGACTAGAAGCAATTAGCGTTTGGCAGGTTCGTGGTGGATTTTCTACATACACTGGAAGTAGTCGTGCTGGTTCCACCATCCTACGTAGAGGTTGCCGTTGACGTCGCCCAGGAAGCCGTTGTCGACAAGCTGGGGAATCTCAAAAGTGTTGCCAATGGTGGAGGCGGTTCCGGGGCCCTCGAAGAAGGTGGCGGGAAGCTTCGCGGGCTCCAGGACCTGCTTGTACACGGCATCGGCACGCTCGAGAAAGGCCTTGGAGTAGGCTTTGCCATCCCATGCGCCGGCACGCATGCCATTTTGTATATACAGATCCGGCTCATTGCCGATCTCGAACGAGTAGAGCTGGGTGTTCTTCAAGCCGTCGACGGCAGCCTTGGCGTGCTTCACCATGATGGATTGGTAGTCGTCGCCCTCGTAGGCGAGGTTCAGTCCGTACGTGACCCAGGTGCCGGCGGGAAAGCGTTCGATGGCCTCGAAGTAGCCGGGCCCTATGATCATCGAGTCGGCGGCGATGGCGCCCTGTGCGGTCGAGTTTGGATTTCTCCTCCAGCCAAGCTCGGTATATGAGGAATTGTAGATCATGTAGTCCTGCGTGTTGCCCCCGATCCGGATGTGTGGCGGCGCGCCGGCATAGTCGGCCAGGTTCTGCAGCAGCTGCAGCGAGAAGAGGTTGGGGGCGGCGTTGCCTGTGAAGGAGAAGAGGTTGGAGGGCTCGATGCCAAAGCCTGCAAAGGCAGGATCAAGCACATCGGAGACGGAGGCGTCGGAGCGTCTCTGGGGGATGGACAGCGACACGGAGCCCTGAGCGAGCGAGGGCGAAGGGAACAGGACGGCCAGCGATAGCGAGGCGGCCCATAACGAATGTACCATGGCAGCTTCACGGAAGGGGAAGAAGATGCAACAACGACGACTCGCAAAAACAATGAGGAAGAGAAGAGATGGTGACGGTGGTTGAGGCGGCGGGAGGAGCAAGAAAGTTGGCAGCACCGACCACTAGACCAGACGATCAAACACAATTGGGCCCAGGCCGGGACGCTTGCCTGATCGGGCCGCCCGGACGCCGCTGCTCATTGAATGGCCGTCATGATGTCAATCCGTAGCGCTGCGAGCCGCCGAGTCTGGGCGGCGGCGGCGGCGGCGGGCGCCCACGACGGGGGACTGAATGCAGGCAAAGGCCCTCGGGCGCGGGTGAAACAGCCACGCAAACGGGGGAGGCTGGCGAGCGACCAGCCGGGACGGGCAGAAGCAATACAGGGCCTTACAGGACATGGAGGGCCGTTCAGGACCGTTCAGGACAAGACAGGGACAGCTCCCACCCAAGCGGGTGCTGCGGCCGCTGCGAAACGCGTCAGCTCCGTCCGAACAAACACAGCGACGGGCCCGCTGATTGGCCGGGACGCACGAGCACGCGGGCCTATCGCCGCCAAGCCCCAGGCCTGCCCCCCCGGGTCCTGCTCCCTAAAACGATCGCCCATCGGAGCTGCACGCCTTAGGGGTCGTAGAGTAGAGTAATTAGAGTGTCATGCTGCCATGAGGATGGGAGTCCACGGTCTTGGACGCCTACATGTCCTCAGGCCAGCTGCTGCGGAGGCAGACGACGACGACGGCGACGACGACGACATGTCATCATCCGCCCTCCGCCGAACTCGACCGCCGGCGCTGTGTGGGCAGAGTCAGCCAAAATTCTGCACCTAGGCGCTCGCACGTGCTAGTCGTCTATTTTGGCGACGACAGCCAGAGCCTTTTGTTGAGCAGCCAAATGGCGTCTTCTTTCTCCTGAACGAACGTGCATGGACAAAGAAGGCGTGCCAGCCGCAGCAAGGCCGTCCTCTGTTCCTCTTTCACGTCTTGCCCCGATCCCCTGCCCCTTTGATAGACATGTGCGTGTGTGTGTACGACCTGTGCCTGTCCTTTACTACTGTGTACAGTCTGTACCACTCCTTGTGAGAGCCACCCAGCTCGTGCTCCCACAAAGCCTCCCTTCGCTCTGCTAAGGCGAGCCTGCGAAGAGTGATTCCTCTTTCGATCACGTCCAAGTGAGGTCGTCTTCCCCACGTCATCGGTGGGGTGGCCGCGTCGAAAAAATGCGGCTCTCCACACGCTACCGTCTCCAGCGCGCCTGGCCTCGGCCCTTCGACCCACGCCATGCGCTGAGGCTCTGCGTCATGCATAAAGGCCACGAGATGGGATGCTGAAGCTCCAATACAAGTACTGTACCAGTGCCGCGCGCTAGAGCATCGTGGGCCGATGACCCCTTCCGTCCCGATGCGCTCAGAGCATGCCTCTGGTCCGCGCTCGCACTGGGGAAAATTTGCGTCGCCGGACGTTGAGCCAGCGCGAGACGAGACCTGCGGTGTGCCAAGATGCGACAAGACGGCAGGCGGTTGCCTCCCAAGGCCCAAGGAAGGAGTCGTGCAGCTCGGATCGCGCCGGAAGACGAGCTGCGCTGACGCGCGGTTGCGCATCTGCGTTCCTTAGCTACCGCCCGGGTGTGCGCAAGTCGTACAGAGGGCAGCATGCATCTTGGACGAGGTAGTTGTCACGAAACCATGTGTCACGCACGCGTTGCCATCTCGGCAGTGCTCTCTCCTCTCCTTCCGCGCCGCTCCGATACAGCTAGATATCAAGACGACCTAGGCGAACTGGCTAGGCTCTCGTCCGGCGTGAAGCTATCGGCCGCAGCGCTTATGGAGTTGGTGTTGCAGTTCCCATTCTGCTGCACGTGACGTCACTCGCACAAGCCTCGTTGGCTTACTTGTGTTCAACAACTACCCCATGGAAACCACCAGCACAGAACATCTCCTTTCGCTCCGTGTCTAATTCTCACCCCCGGTCCGAGGATGCGAACTCCTGTTTGCTTGCCGGGTTCTCGCTCGTTCTCGATAGCGTCTCAATCTGGAGCTAATCTATGTGAATCAGCGCGAACCAGACTTCTCGGAGACCATGTTTGGTCCTGGCTGACGGGCGGTTAGTTGCGTGAGCATCCAAAGTGTCAGACGGCAGAGCGGAGCCTGCCGCGAAGATGCGGCACATCATGTATGACTGGGCGATGAGCGGAGTGGACACAAGTGGATCTCTATGGGAACTGCTTCAGGGACGACTTGGTATCGTGGAAGATGCGATAAACCCTGTGCGTGCGGATACAGATCTGCCGTGACCATGAATAAAGGTTCATATATCCCTATACTTATGTGACTCTCGAGTTGGAAAAGTCACAGGAACTCAAATCATAGGAGAGAGAGATTACAAAAGAAGGGATATGGATGACATGCGACCCGTCAAAAGGTCACCGAGACCACCGTTGCAAACATGGCTACAAAAAAGCTATACAGCGGTAGTGGCACCCTCCAGATGTTGAACGTCTCTTCTAGGGACGATGGGAGTATTGGACGCTAATCCTGAACGAACTAGCGCGATGAGGCCAGACTTCCGTCCCAGGCCAGCTCGACGTAGTCCGGATATCCCATCTCAAGATACTGCGTCCACCGGTCTATTAACATCCAAGATTCATCTTCCTATACCTCCATCAAACCCTACATGCTCAGTCACCATTACGCTCGTATTCGTCCTCGGCCGAGGACGCAGCGCGGAACCGAACAGTCATCCCGACTCTCCGACCATCAAAACTTACGGACGAAGTGCTCCACGACCAATAGTCCCGCGCGGAAGATCCACGCGAATGATCCACGCGGGAGACTTAACGGGATCACTAACTGCAAGTAGCCACCATCGGTTGTTACTATGCGCCGACTTTACTCAGCCCACATTACGGCCGTTCGCACAGCTTCGTGGTGTTCGTGATTAGCTCTGAACGCATCGGCCGAGGCATCTTCGGTGGTCGGCCACAGTGAACCTCGCGTTGCGATGCCATCTCGCGAGCGACTGAGTAATGGCGAGATGGTCGCGTGTTTGGTTGCAGTATATATCAGTTGGTGTTTCCACGTCACACAAATCAAATAGCATTCAATACCAACATCTCAGTTCACCAGCTCTGCAGAAACGACCGTACACTATAGCCAGAGAGTCATCAACTCTCAAGATGTTCAACATCTTCAAGCACTTCTTCGCCAAACCCACCCTCTCCAACGCAAACCGCACATCCTTCGGAAACGAACAATGGAAGGGAAGCCGCGTCAAGATTCTGGTGCAAACAACAGCCGGAGGCATTGCGTTCATGCTCTGGTTCCTAGCATGCTGCTCCTACCTCTTCGGCACGCTCTACTTGTCGCCAACCCGACACGATAACTTCCACGTCCTAGCCGTCGACTACGACGGCGGTGCGGTCGGGCAAGCCATGGCGGCAGCGTACCAGCAACTGCAAGGCCCCGGCTTCTTCAAACTCGTTATTCACTCGCCAGAGGAGTTCCCAACGGAAGAAGACATGTACAATGCTGTATGGAACGGCGACTATTGGGCTGCCATCGCCACGACGGAAGGCGCATCAAACCGACTCTCTGCCGCAATCCAAGGCGGAGATACAGCAGCTACCTACGATCCCACCCACGCTCTCCATTACATATGGAACCAAAACCGCTACACCGCCTTCTCCAACTCCATCGTCCAGGCCGGCATGTCGCAGCTGGTCGCAGCCACGCGCGTAGTATACAGCAAGACGAACGGCACCAATGCAGCACAGTTCCTTAACACCACAAACCCCGCAGCCACCCAAGCCTTCCAAAACCCCATCGCAGCCACCGCGACAAACATCCAGCCAGCCACCTTCGGCACCGTCATCCTCTTCAACACCGTCGCCATGGCCATACCCATCATCCTCCAGTTCTTCTTCCTGCTCGTCCTCAATGGCGTAGCAGCACAACACAAGCTCTACACCAAGATGAGCGTCCTGTCCAGCTTGCTGTTCCGTCGCTCATCGGGCCTACTATTCACCCTCGGCGCATCACTCTGCCAGACGGGCTGTTTCTGGGCCTTCAAAGAGACCTGGTCCGTCAGCGGCACCCAATTCGTCCTCACCTGGCTGACCTTCTGGCTCCTCATGCACATCCACCTCCTCATCCTCGACAGCATCTCGACCATCGCCCCACTACCTGTCATGCCCTTTGTCGTCCTCCTCTGGGTCTTCCTCAACCTAGCCAGCACCCTCAGCCCCATCGAGGGCCAAGCAGGCTTCTACCACTGGGGCATCGCACTGCCGAGCTACAACGCCTACTCCATCCTCATCACCGTCTGGAGCGGCGGTGCGAGTAACCGTCTCTACCGCGCTTTACCCATCTTGTTCACGTGGTGGCTTGTCGCGAATATGACGACGACCTTGACCCATGTCCGCGCTTGCCATCTTGCCGCCAAGTTCGAAGTGCAGGAGGTCGTAAAGATGGTGGAGAAGGATGTGGAAGCTGTTAGGGAGTCGGAGGATGAGGCGCTGGGACGGGCTTTGTCGAGGGCGTCGACGGTTGGGAGGGTACGCACGCTCGAGCTTGAGAGGCAGAGGTCAGTGGAGGAGGTGGCGCAGGAGACGAGATTAGTTTACGGGCCTTCTGTGCCGCCGTTTACGTAAATAATGCTGGGTGTTGGTCCCATGTCCTATGCTCTGAAAAGCAAATAATAAACACACAATATCTCATACCATCATAACTCATAGCGCTCGTCCAACTCCACCCCATCTCCTACCCACAAAGCCAATTCCCAACCACCTCGTCCCCCCCACAATCCCACGTCTCGCTCTGATAAACACAATCCCCCAGATTCCCCCCCTGTTCCCCATTCTCCCACATCACCCACGTATCCCCTCCACACCCCTCCCACCGATACGTCACGCCATCCGACAAGGTGAAATCCCGGCCACAGGGGTTCCCGGATTCGGTTGGGATGATCAGTTGCCCGTTGCACACCGAGTTTTCTGTGCTGTCGGCCAGCCAGGCGTATTCCCAGGTTGTGCCCGAGGTGGTGGCGCGGCCGACGTAGACTTGGTATTGGGGGGTTGGCGAGGGGGTGGAGGAGCTGGAGGTAGAGGTTGATGTGGAGGTCGATGTCGACGTGGATGTCGACGTGGTGCTGTCCTCGGTAGATGTGGAGGTCGTCGAGGATGTGGTAGACGTCGTGGTCTCTGAGGTTGTGGTTGACTCTTCGGTCGAAGAAGACGTGGTGGATGTGGATGTGGAGGTAGATGTTGGTTCGGGAGGAGGCGTAACTGTCGATGTCGGGGGATCACTTGAGGTTGTAGATTGCGCCTCGGACGTCTCCGTCGAACTCTCAGTCGTAGATGCCGCTGTAGTTTTCGGCTCGCTAGCCTGGACTGTCACGGTGGTCTTCCCGTCTATTACCGTTGTCGTTGAGTGCGGCGTCACGATGCTGGTTGCTATTCCTGATGCATCACCCGTTGGGCTCGACGCGGCGGAGCCTGAGCTCGCACTACTTTCTATGTTAGCGGATTGCACGCATCAATGACGAAGCGGACTACCCACCCTGCACCAACACCGTCCTGAGGTCCGTCAACGCCAACAACTTCCTTCTTCTTCTCCGCCGCCAACGCCCCACCCACACCTCCTCCCACCGCCGCGCCAACAATCAAAACAGCCAGAACACAAAGCAGCAACAGATGCCGTCTCCACCATGGACGTCCTGGAGGAAGTGGCTGCTCCTCCCTGTATGCTGTCTCTGCCTTAGGTGCCGGCGGCGAAGCATGTTCGTATCCCGCGGCTAACTCTGAATACCGCGGCGGATGGCTGGGCGACGGTGAGTACACCTGTGGCGATGGCTGCTGTGGAGGGGCCGGATATGAAGGGTACGCGGCATGGTTTTGGGAGTGATATACTTCGGGGAGATTGGAGTGGGGTGGGTACGGAATCGCTTCGGGGAGGTAGGATGAGGCGCCTGGATTGTGATTCATAGTTGCGACAAGCCGTTATTAATTTCGAATGTTGTGGAAATGAAAGACCAGGCTACGTCCCAGCGAGGAAAGGGTATACAAGTATCCCGGCGCCGCGCCACGACTTCAGCCTTCTGCAGTGAGGTTTCTCTTATCAGCCCACATGTTCGACGCATTTGGTAAGACGGCATTCTTGACTCAAAACCGAAATGCGGATTCGACGAGAGTACTGCAAGAATGGGGTTTTGCTGCACGCCATGCAGCTGTAGGATGCGAGATGTGGTGCGGATTGACGAGGCTGAGGATCTAGATGGTGCCAAGGTACGCCACGGGACGGGACCAACGAATCGAGGACGAATTGAGTGTATCGAGGCTTGTGGACGCGGGAGAGCGGGAGCATGCAAGATTCTTGTGTTGGTAGTGGTGCTGGAGAACGACTTGGTCGTGTTCGGGTGTTCGAGGTGGCGGGTTTTCCGACTTTGTCGCGTACACAATATGTGTATCTCTGCGTTCCAGCCGGCGCCACAATTGTAGGACAACTTCGTATTCTCTTGAAGATCCGGAAGTTTTATAAGCGTTCTGAGCGAACCTCGCCAACGACTCCCGTTGCAGGTAACACGTGAATTCCTGCCACTACACATCGCGAACACTGTCGAATCGTAAGCTCATGCGTCGTAAAAGCAAAATACCGGAAAGTCCGTTATGACACATGACGCGCTGAGACCCCTCTGGATCAGCTTTGCAGAGTACGATCGATCTTTGGAGCCGTTTCGCAGTGCTGGATCATCCGTGCCGTTTGCCGCTGCGGTTGCGTTCCCATTCATTACCCCCGTCACCTTACTTCAATGTCTTGAAACTGCCACTTTGCGGGAACATATTCTCTGACCATATTGCGGGCCTCTCCCAAAGTGATACCGTGAACATCTGCGAGAACTCTAGCGTCAGTATCACTATCGCGCCCTCAAAAAGGGAAAAACTCACAACAAGCTCCTATCAATTGGTAGCAGGCCTCATGCCCGCAGGATTCCCTGCCATGCTTGTGCTGGTTTGGCGCTCCAACCTTGGTGGAGCAGCTGCTGTGCCTCATTACCATTGGGAGACGGCAATCCGGAACGATAAAGACAACATCCCCCACTCTTGAGGCTCTAGGTGCAAGGCCAATGAAGCCATTTTGCGTGATTACTGCTCTGCGGCCTATCATCAGATCCTCAATGCGAAGCTTCAATGACTCCTCCAGTCCGTCGAAAGTACCGGCGTTGAGCGGGCTGTCGGAAAGGTCTTCGTCCGGATACCATGCCGTGAGAGTTTTGATCAAAGCCTCGTGGTATGATTCTTGCGGTAGTGTATATATTGAGTCTATTCCGGCCACTGTTTCGTGCAGATTTTCGTAGAAGCTTCTTGCGCAACCGTTCGTGATAGTGACGTCGATGCCAGTCGTGGAAACAACACCGATGCGAAGAGCTTGCATTTTGAGAAAACAATCTCCCAGGGTGTGTGTTCCGTGCTCGATACTCCATTGCATCTTCAGACCGTCGGAAATCCTGTAATCTACATTTCGTCCTAAACTGCGCGTGATGGTTGGCTGTGCCCAGTTGGGTACCCAAGAAGGCAGTGCTGGCACGTCTACCTGAGGCATGGAGCGAAGTCAGCAAAGCTCATGAATAGGGGAGTTGATTGCCTTTTGAAAGTTATGCAAGCTATGACCTGAACATACGTACACGTCTGGCCCAGGTCTTCGGATCGGCAGCCGAGTGGCACGGAAAGTTCATTTCATCTGTGCGGAATTCTACCGAGGATAGAACATCCAGATGAACTTCCTTGAGCCCAGTGAGAGCGATGGCGGTATTTATAAACACGGTTGCTGTGTCCATGTTGTAGTCGACCGGTATCAATTTTCTCCCAGAGGAGCTCGATTCGTTCGCACCGCCCATGTTCAACATCGCAAAAATGTGGTCTCGATGGTCTTTGGCGAGAAAATTGCGCGACATCTCGAGCATGATCAATGGGAATCCTAGAACCTCCATTGGCGAGCTCTTCCAGTCTTTGCTAGCGATGATAAGGCGAGTCATTGTGACGTTAAAAATCATCAGGCAGTCTATGGATAGCTTACATGGAGCGGAAACGCTCCCTTCAATCTTCCTGTGCGCCCAAAGCAGGTCATTCCAAGAGATGTCAAGGAGGTCCTGGCCGCACATGAAGATGGAGCTTCGAGCGTACGCCGCTTCTTGGATTACCCAGACCCTTTTCCACCACGGTCGCCCGAAGATTTCCATCAGAGCAATCTCGTCGGAAGATCGCTGCTCTTTGGAAACATCAGGATGAAATATGCTATCCGGCGTAGGTTGCAAGGTCTTTTTGTGGATGCCCAGAGCTTGTCGTATGAGAGCTAGGCCGTAGCCACTCGTATCGGAGCTATCTCCTAGCCATATCACAACGCGCGTAGCGTTATGATAGATCCGATGCATTTGAGAGACTTGGATGTTCTTTTCGTCGTCTGAATCTTGGTTGATACATATCGCATCTGATATTGGTGCAAAATCGGTTAGAACTCGGTCTCACACATTTGAATTTTTGAGAGAAGCCGACGGGCTGTTAGCCAAAAGGAGAGCTAAAATGGAAGTTTACGCACCAATCCATAACAAACGAGGTTCGTGCTCGTATCTAAGATGTTGCATTGCGGACAGGAGATTCTTTCTCACACGGAATGGCTGTCCATTTACCGTGATTGGGAAGTCGTCGGTAGCCTCTCCCCATGTGTACGAAAGAGCCTCGTACTCAGTCCAGTCAAGGGTATCGAAATATTGCGTGAACAGTGTACATTGGATCGCGTCGATGGCTCCTTTCAAGAGTGGTAGCAACTTGAGAACACGGATGCAAAAGCGGGTGCCATCCAGTTCGGAATAAATGGGCCGTGTTTCGGGCGTTGAAGCCATGTAGGATGGATCAGCCTCGCGTTCAGCTGAGAAGAGATGCAGAACGAGTTATCTAGTTGCAAGAAAGACTAGATTGAATCTCATCGAAGAATTGAGAGAGGGTGCTTATTGCACTGCGATACTTAATTACCGATGACAGTCGGGCCAGGAGGACGTGTCGTGAAAGTAGGGCAGTGTGCTGGAAGACGCTGAGGCTGTGCAACGCTGCGCCACGACTCACCGCTTAGAATTTGCTCTATCCTACCATGTCCCTGAGCAAAACATTTTTCAGATCTTCAAACCCGCTGCGAGAAGTCCCGCCACAGCACCAATGATAGATGTCGTCGAACCCCAATCGGGTCTGTACCTTTGCTTGTGCCGAACCCAGAGTTATTCTAGCATCCTCATCCTTGTCACTGGCGGTAATGGATTGTATCACCTTGGCATGCATGATGAGGGTCTGTTGTAGCCTTATTGTAGAGAAAAAGCAGCGCAACATCGGCGTATGGTGTTTGACTAAAGTACGCTTACGCTTGCTGGGTAGACACTGGTGGTCGGAGTATGTGGCGATAAGGTCCAAGACATAGTCGGGCTCGATTTTGATCTTTCGTGCCGGTTTGATGATGCTATTTGTGACCATGTCCCGGTCTCGCTTCGTAGCAACATTGAATTGATTCTGACGCGTCATTTTGTGGAGCTGGTTGACGGTGTATGAGAGATGCAAGAGTTCAGCTTGCTCTTTCGTGCTCAGTATCGTGATGGTTTTGTCGATGACCTCCGGACCGATCAGCGTCTGGCAAAGTTGCGAATTCAGTCGCGAGAAGTCAGCTTTGAATGTGTACGCCATGATCTCGATCAAATAACGGCGGAGCTGGATGGTCGTGGACATTGGTTCGGAGTTTGGTGCACCAGGGATGTTGTCGTTTGAAGACCCTAGAGACTCCCAAGATCCCCAAGACACTGGCGAAGGGGCCGACAGAATCGCATTGGATGGCAAGCGGGTGGTATAACGCGAATACAGGGGTTCAGAGATCTCGTCGACGGATTGCTGAGGGCTTTGTGATGAAATCCCTTGATCTTGTTCGAAAGGGTCGCTTACAAAAGTTCGGCGGCGGTAAGCGGGTGGTGGGTCGTCATTGAGCGTGAAGGGAACCTGTCTTTCGCCATCGAAGTCGCTCATATTAGGCTAGTATTGTTGCGGTGAGGTGATGTAGAGCGGACAGAGGTTGTACAATCTGGTTTAGTGACTGGAGCACACATTCATTCATTTCCGCAAGCTGATCCTCAAGTTCGTTGCTACGTGGGAGAGAATAACAAGGTTCCATGGTTGCGACGTTCCACAAGATTGTGTTGGCGAAGCCAACCGTGGACTGACATATCCGCTAGTCCTCAACATTGTTGTATTACTTAGAGCAGAGGACTTTACTGGAGACTAGTTGTGCACCTAGAGAACTGTAGATCGGCCTCGTACCAGGATATTTCGAAGAGAAAACATGAGAAGCGTGCCGGTAGAGATTGCAGAAGACGTGGAGCAGAAGCTGGTCAAGAGTTTGAGAGGTGTTTCATCGAGGCAGCTGCGGCATATGGCAGTCATGCATCGCGACTGCCTGGCGGGTTAGCTCGATGCACGCGTCTTCGTTCCACTCTTCCTTCTCCACAACCCAAACAATACAAAGAGTCTGTGGAGGTAGTCGTTGCAAATTGTCTAGTTTTAGCAGATGCTTGAGAAAGCTTGATTCCAACAAGCCTCGTTCCAGCTACAGCAACAGCACCATTACGCGGCGGCTGTGACCCTAGATGTATCGCGTTCGTCGTGCTACCCGAACAACGGGCAACGACAACAGCAATTCGGGTACGCATTGATACATGTTGCAGGTAGGCGCTTCCTACAGAACAACTAGACCTGACTTGTCTTTTGCACTACTTGTTCTGATCAACACTAAGTGGAACGCAGGTGGTGTGGTAATGGAGACCTGATACTGTTCCATTGGTCAGCAATTGATTGAGTTGTCTCCGCAAGGGTCCCTAGGTCTGGACACGGTGTGAACAACGGGAAAAAACGATCACGGTTGGTTACAATGTGTTGTATGCGAAACCATAGTATTTGAAAGCATTAAACGTGCTACTGGGTATAAAAGTCGTCATCAAGAATATGAACGCTACCACGTGTACATTTACTCATACCCCCCACAACCAATCAGCCCATGATGAATGCTCCACTGCACTCAATCCCTCCGTCGCCCCCGCCCCGGTTGCATCTGGTGCAATCTGTTTTCGGCATATTTTGACATGCGACGTGTTGATCGGCGGTGCCAGGTGATGATGCCGGCTATGCCCCTTCAGTGACTAGGACATCCCATTGGGGGAGTGATCCAAATGTCGTTATTCGTCCACCTCGAGTTATCCTCCCTCATTGATCCTCCCTCGTCGATATATGGTACCCTTCCCAGCGTGACATGAGGTTCACTCGAGTTCATCGACGCTCTCGACGCTCACGCTTGGTGAGCGTGACGAGTCGCGGGAGGCAGGCCTTGTCGTGGTAGTGGTGTTGACGAATGATAGCGTGGACTCGGAGGTGGGTAGCTCGGATTCTTCGGTGTAGTCGGCTTCTTCGCATGGCATGACTGGGATGCGTAGCATCTGGCGGCCGACGAGGTTGGGAATGTAAACGTAGGCTTGGGAAGACATTGTGGTGTTGGTGTGTAGTAGAGGTCGGATTGAGGTTGTAGTGTATCTTGTAGATGTACGAAAGTACAATTGATGCTTTTTGACCGGGTGAGGAAATCTGTGATGCATGAATAAAGTGGGAATCCACCCACTACATATAATCTTCCCCCGCTCACGACATCCACGAAACCCAAGAACACGATACCCCCCATCTCAAACTCCTAAGACCTAACCCCCCGCACCTCTAGACTCCACCCCCGTCGATGGACCATTCACAACGCACCAAGGGTCCTGCCAACCCTGTAGACGATAACTCAAGCATAGACTTTGCCAATCAGCTTCATGCAAGGTTACAAACCCCGATCGCAAGGTGCCGGCCTAACCGGTCTTTGCTGGTGGTTCGCACGCGGCGATAAGCTGGGGGGACGCCGTTCCCGTGGCGCCAAGTTTTGCCGACCTGGTCTGATTGTGATTCGAGACCGCTGGGGGCAAGGATGCTTGCGACACTGCGCTTGGCTTGGCTGGGTTGGTATGTATGGGTCTGGATTTAGCCTCGGTGGCTCGGCGTTAACAGTGGGATGCCGATTACTGAGACTTGTCTACCTAGAGGTACTAAAGTCCCGCGTCCGAAGACGCTGGCTTCGGATATGTAGTAAGACCGGCCAGCACCGTCAGCTCCGGTGAGTCAGGCGGAAGTGGGGATGCGGACGAGGAAGACGGTAATAATTTTGGCGCAATCGCGTGGGCAACAGCAAAACACGCGTACGCAAGCAACGGACCGTCCGACAATTCGACCGACATCAACGAAAAGACATGCATGCACCGTGCATGAAAGGATGCAGCGCTCAGCTTCTCGAACCTTCTTCACGATACTCATCTGGCAAAATGGACAAGAAGCCCAGCGTGGGCTCAATATTGCCGCGCTGCAGTAGCGAATGGGCGATGACGCGGTCAAGACACTTGGGGCACTGGGCATCGCAACGAATAACCAGACGATAGCACGTGCTCCGAAAGATACCCACAACCTTGACATCCAAGAAACCATCTTCCTTCCCCCTTGCGATTAAAACCGTTGGCCAGTGTGGCTGCGACGTGGCTGTGATGATACACACAATTTCAGCTGACTAACTCGCCTTCACGATGGTGGTACGACATCACGCCACCTCCAACATTCGGGAGTCAAACCTGAGAGCCACGCAAGGCCTCACAAGACAGATGCAATGCGAAGCTATGTCCGCATTGACGATAGCCACTCCAAGTCACCCCACTAACCAAGTCACTGTCGTATATACAGAGCCAGCCTGATCGACCTCTATCGTCTTCATTAACTTCATCAAGACAATTGACAACAGACAACCTCAATTTCAGCCACTAGCACAAAGCCTTCCTCACACGAAGCAACCATCACAACAAACACATCAAATGCCATACCTCATCGACACCCCCACAAATCCCCGGTCCTTCCTCACCAACAACCCCGTCATCTACATGGACGCCCGCTCGTGGGGTTGGCCGGTCGAGTCTCGATCCTACCACGATTTCTACTGCAAAACCGTCATGGACGAGGAAACGGAAATGGGGGAGACGTTTAGGAGAGACGAGGAGCTACAGAGGGTTTGGGAAGAGGAGATCCAGCGGCGGAAACAAGCTGAAGAGACGAAGGCGAGTGATTCGCAGCGGACGGACGATCAGGTGTCGAATGTCGGCAAAGCGCACAAGGGGAAGGTCGGCACGGACCGTCGCGTATCGGCTGCAGTCACACCGCCGCGATTGGGAAGAAAGGTCGACAAGGAAATCGATGATTGGAACGGCGTAGTTGGACGTCTATCTTCAGGAGGTTCCATTATTCACGGTTGGGATTGATCTTAGGTGGTGCTCCGGGATTGGTAGACCGTACAAGATATTACTAGACGGTCTCTTTCTGTTCTAGAGGGTCGGCGTAATTACGTCTTATGAGTTTAGATTTGTGCTGCGAGAATTGGAGCTGAGGCTTTGCGAGGCTTCTTGGGCGGGGAAAGGGTATAAGGGAAGAATTACACTAGACACGTCAATTCACGACATTGGTCGGCTCAAAATCCGCATCTGTTGAGATCAAGCAACCAGCCGATGTAGCAATTCGAGATGACTGTCTTAGACGCGGCTGGTCGAAAGAAGGGCGCTCTCTCGTAGTTGGCCAGTGACTAAGCAATTCCCCGCGCTCGGCACTGACTCAACGTGAACATTTCGAGCTCCCACTCACACGCGCGGAAAGGCCACAACGACAACAATCGTTCCCTTGCAAAGCTCACCGAACAGCTCACGCTCATTTTACAACCCCAAGTCTGTTCATATCCCGTCCGAAGCGCCGAAACTGCCCCGCATCTACACAAGCACCCCCACCTCGCGATTCTGCCTACCACCTCGCGATTCTGCCTACCACCTTGCGAGACAGCCAGATACCAACAACTATGAGCGCCCCAACCTCCGCCGGGGAGAAGCCGCTACCCGACTTCGACATTGTATCCACCTACCGCTCAATTCTCGCCGCCGACCATGACCTCACCATGCCCGTCGCCGCGATCGAGGCCCTCGTAGAAGCCATCTCCCACAGCTCCGTCTCCACCGTCGCCGAGACCCTCGCACTGCTTGAACACCACACTTCCACCCTCAAATCCTCGATCCCAAACCACATCTCGTTGTCTGCAGGCACCGACCTCTTTCAGCGATATCTCATCACGACGCTAAACCGGCCGGCAGCGCTGAATCTGGGACCAAGCGACGACTTCAGGGCGGTACGGAACCACTTGCTCTCAAATGGGCGGCTCTTCGTGGAAAGAGCCAAGCAGAGCAGAGAAAAGATTGCGAGCTTCGGCAAGCATTTCATCCGCGACGGAGCTACCGTGCTCACAAATGGAGGGTCAAGAGTGGTGGGCGCGCTGTTGCGCAGGGCAGCGGAGTCGAGCACGATGCGTTTCAAAGTGGTGTATGTGATCTCACCTTCCGGCTCGTCCGACTCGAAAGAAGGGCATCAGGCTGTAGCAGACCTGCGAGCGCACAACGTTCCGGTCGCAACCATCCCGGACTCGGCCGTCGCATACTCGCTGGGCAAGGTGGACATGGTGATAGTGGGAGCGGAAGGCGTCGTCGAGAATGGAGGGATCATATCACGATTGGGCACATACCAGATAGGTCTGCTGGCCAAGAGCAAGAACAAGCCCTTCTACGTCGTTGCCGAGAGCCACAAGTTTGTGCGCTTATACCCCCTCAGCCAGTTCGATCTGCCTATCCAGCAAAAGGTCCTTGAGTTCAAGATTACGGACGATTCAAAGGATACCACCGAGGATGAAGGTGTAGCCGATGTGCATGCTGAAGGTGCTCAAACGAAGTTTTCTGGACTCACTCCTGAGGATGCTGTGGACTTTACGGTACGTACTTCGGCAGGATTTCGCTCAAGAACTCAGCTAACCACCCCATAGCCACCGGATCTAATCTCGGGTATAATTACTGAATCTGGTGTCCTGACACCATCTGCGGTGTCCGAGGAGCTGATCAAGATATGGTTCTGAGCCCTCCAAAGCACAACGCTACCTTACCTACCACGCCTACATATATTAGCTTCCCTCCACGCCGGAGACCGCATAGTCCCCTCGCGTTATGACTGACCCAGTGGATGTGTGTTAGGTCTTTCGAGAACCTGTTCCCACGCCCTAGCACTCGATGCGGTCACCGCGGGTCCAGGAAGGTCAGCTCCGAAGAGCAAGCTCACGTGTGGACCGGCAACGCCATGGGCGAGGATTGAGTCGGTTTGCGAGGGCACAACGCCGGCACCAAGGAGCACCGACCTGTGTGAGAATGACACTATCATCACGTCGCATGACGGGGGATTGTTGAGACATAGGACAACGAGATGAGTCGGAATTCCGCGCATATCTGCACGATGTAGGCAGTCGAATATGGAAACCTTTCCAAGATACCCATCAGATATTGTCAATATCACTACACAGATTGTCACACCTGACCTTGACTAAGACAGCACTATCCAGGAATTGTAATATCAAATCTTCCCTCGAAGCCACTACGTCCTCCACTGCTCTCGGCGCGAACGACTGCCTTCTACCCTTGCCACGAATCGCCGTCTAGAACGACCCTGCGTTGATATTATACTGCCGTAGAGCGGCTCACCTCCAATATCGACGAATGACCACGGCGTTACAATGTGTAGCTCCATTTATGTAACAAAAGCTGAGTAACATGTATGGTCCCGACGAGATCTTGTTGCTTTCGGCAAGGCTCTACTTTCGATGGTTTCGTCTGCCATGTTGATTGGTGAGAACCAAAATGAGAAAGGCTTTTAGCAAGATGTTTGCTCAGGCATACAAGTATAACACTGACCATCGGATATTGGTCCAGCTTGGACGCAGCTCATGCAGAAGTCCAGCACAAGGCCATTGCCAGGATCTTTGGTGATTAAGGAGAAAGAGAGTGGTATGAACAGTCATGCCATTCAAACAATAAAGAGATACAACTTGCGATGTAAGCGAGAGCAAATTAACACTAGATTTGGCTCATTTTCCACTGTGATATGGCCATGCCTTATCAGAAAAGCCAGCCACGTATTGGCGCAATTCATTTTACACTCTCCGTTGGCTAATGCGGGGCGCACTTCGTCTAGTGTCATCAAAATGATTCCCCTAACTTCCCCATCGCCAATCTTGGGTACCGTATCTTCGTTGAGTTCCACTTCGACAAGATACTGCACTTGATGCTGGCAGCTCATTTGTCCATCACCTGCCCGATCCATGGAGTACGACACAGTCCCACGAGCCTGCAGGTTAGCACGAGTGATGTATCATCTAGACATAGTTATTCCTCGCATTTGCGCACCATGCAGTCTATAGGCTTTTTACCTGTCGCGAGACTACCTCCTACGGTGTTGCCGAGCATGTTGGGGTATGTCATCTTGCTTGTCGCTCGCCTGGGAACCTAGCATTCGGTTCCTTCTACTTTCTTGACGAATCTAATTACATGAACGGCATAGTCGACGATTCCGAAGCCATTTAACCCCATACCGTCGATGTTGGAGACGTGGTGCCTGTCGGCGGCGTAGAGAGGGATCATTTCGCTATCCCATCCGGAGAGGCTTCTTCTTTGGGGGATTCAATTCCAGCTCGCAGAGTCTGTTTAATCTCACATACTCACTTTTCGACTCTCTCGACCAGTTCAAGCTTGGAGCAAGGCTGCTTGTTTGGAGTCACAGGGGAGTTTGAACAGCTTGGGAAATCTGAAAACTCTTGATAAGCGTGCGGGACCCTTGCTCAAGTGACTGCATTAGGTTCCGCATTTGTGGTGAAAGATGTTCATGCCGAACAGATTATAGACACTCGTGAAACCTAACTACCGGAGTGACAGAGAAGACCATGAGGAAAGGCCGGAGGGCTCTATATGCCGTCTCTATCTGGTTCACGTATCGCTGAACGTAGAAATTGGAATGAGAGTGGATGGTGCTATCTCCCACCACATTAATCTTGAACTTGTTCGATTTGAAAGCAGGCGCATCGGAAAGAGTTACACTGATACATTTCCGTTTTTCCACATTTTGAGGTTTCTTTGTGAGACGTGGAATACGTTCATTACTACGAGGATTGGGATACATTGCATTTTATTCCAGTGCTCTTTTCTTGTCTAACGTATCGCAAGCATTGAACTCAAAGCAGAACGAGCAACATAACTAGACAAACGAAAGAGCGTCATAAAAAGGTCGTAAGAGATCAACACAATCATCATATGCGTCGTAGATACCCTGAAATCTCGTTGCATCCGTATGTTGAGTACGGTGTCAGCATATCATTACCCTAACAATCAGGGAGGAGACGGATTGTAGGAAGCGCCGGGGTACTGGTTGAACGCGCTCTGATTGAACTGCGTCAAAGCAGGGCAGTTCAGAGACGAAAGCACCGGATTGATGTTGTTGTTGACGAGAGTGAGAATCGGAGTGAGGACTGACTGCAGCAGTCCCTCCAGGGCGCTCGGCACAGCTTGCTTCGCCGCCTGGAAGGCAAAGCACAGTGCGTTGTTGCCTTGCAAAAGCGTCTGAGCATTGTACACCCCGCCTGTGATGTCGCCCAGATTAACACCGGTAAAAGAGTTGACAGTGCCAGTGTTTCCGCCCACGCGAACGACACTCGGGAAGCGGGTAGCGAGAATTGCAACATCGGCCTATGTGGTCAGTCACGCTGAATGAGATGGCAAGGACGTACTTACCCCGGCGCGCGCAGCATCGTATGGATTGTTCGAAGGTCGTCGGTACCAATTATCCGGTATCCTCTCTTTGCCCGGATTCCAGACAAGTGCATTATCTGGACCGGAAATTGCAAAGAAGGACTTGAGTACCTCCCGGGTGAGGAAACCGTTGGGACGTTCGGCGGAATGGTTGGACATGAGGTTGATGACAAAATGATGTGCGATGGGAGGAACAAGGCCAGCGAATGGCTGAAGGGTAAATTAGGAAAGATCTTTGGTATGGCGTGAGAGATACATACAGCTTGGAAAAAGTAGGGATTATTCTGCACGGAGTAGTCGTGGGTCTCTTTGTTGTGCTGGCGCAGGATATCGAGAGTAAACTCGTTGTTTACAGCCTTAGCATAGAGCGACTGAAATCGAGACAGGATGACGCTGACAGCATCGCCTCCGTTGAGATAAGCATCTTGCTGCGTGCATGTCAGCAGGTATAGTAAGATGTCACCGGATCAGTGGCGCCACGTACTCTAACAATGGACGCATCGCTCTCGTATGTGTTGTGCGAGTACGATATCCCGCCAGGAGTGGACAGCAGCCCTCCAAGAACAGGTGTAAAAGGTCCGCCGATGGACCACTTCTGTCCGATCGGATCGCCAGTAAGAGTGATTGCGACCACGGCCAGAGCGGCCGCAAACTCTTGCCCAAAGCCATACGCAGCAGCCAAGCCACTGACAGCTGCACACCATCAGTACTGTCATTATGAACCACAAGGACACCTACTTTGCGGGATCGTAGCAAGACCGTTGCGAGGCAAGAAGTTATGGTTTGCGGCTGCGTTCAGGCCTGGACATGGGCCTCGTTTGTCGTTGGCGCCTGGATCCTGATAATTGTGCCCGCTCCCGGGCTGTACGTTGACGTATTGTTCAGATGCACTGAATGTTGTGCTGTCGATCGGACCAGAGTTGCCCTCATTCTGACTCAACGGAAGGTTGGGTATCTGACGCGCGATATTACGCATGTATGCCATAGGGCATGCTGCTGCAGATACACAGGGGAGTGCAACAACGAAGGAGAATAATAGCTTCATGATGACTCAAAGATAAGCCGTGTTCAAGAGGATTTCGGTGTAAGTCAATGGAATTCGACTTTGCTTCAGGTTCTTGGTGAGAATGAGCACTCTATATATGTCCGATTCAGCAGAACAGCATCGAACTCATTCAAATTGCATTCCATCATGACTAGCTTCAACAGCAAACTTGCTTCTTCCCATCTGATCTAGAAAATGGCTGAGCAAGATGCCGAGTTGGATCGTATGCATGAGCTCTGGCTGTGGATGAAAAGCCCGAACTAACGTAAAGCCAATTGTAGGGCCGCCATTACAACAATCGGGTTACTGAACTTTACTGGAATAGTACTTGTCCTTGCGACATACGCACTTATATGGCGAATATCGTGAAGCAAGTAATTAGCATCTGGCCCAGTACAGACTTGGAGGTCAAACTAACATTGCGAGGCTTCTGGTGACGTCGGAAGCGGGTCAAATGGATACGGCAGATATAATAGTGCCTATAAAAGGGTATAGTAATAAGCCATGGCTTGACGCCCGAACATGCAGAGTAGCGTTCAAGATCTGGAAGTAGGAGCTTTCTCTCATTTCTTGGTCCGAAGGTTTCGAGCCATTGCGAGCTGTTCCGACTGCTGTGTCTAGTTAGACTACGTTTCATCGCGCTTGAAGTCAACGGGCTTGGAAAACAACCACTAACATGTACGCCTGATGGCCATAAAAGATACACAAGCCGTCAAGGAGGCACGACTAGAGAAGCATCACTTCGCTCGCAGTGTAACTTTTCCAACCCATGACACCTTACGTAAACATTGCGGTGTAGTATCAGTAAACACATGTGTAGTGTTGGGGCGGGACGGGACGGGACGAGATCTCACGAAGCATACCGATCGATCGATGGAGTGGAGACTCGCAAACAAGAATGCCATTGTCGTCAAATCGGTCCCAAAGCACGTCTTCAGCGCCAAGCGCATTTAAGATCTTAGACCCATTTTTCAAGATCGATAAATGTTCCGCAGCACTACCTAGCGAATAGGGTTTGAGCTATTTGGGGTGACGCAAAGATGTGGCAGAATTGCAACCGAGATTTTGCGAGAGCTAAGGTTTAGCTGAGATGGAAACGCAGATTAGGTACGGGATCTACAACGTGCATGCAGTTGAAAGCCACAAGAGGTGCCGATCGATCGAAGTATATCGAAACGGGCCCGTACAAGTCCAGTTGACAGCTCATCACTGGAAGATTTGAAGCGAATCTGCCAAAAGAAACCTCAATACTCCCAGCATCACCTCTACAACGACTAACAAGAAGGCTAGTCAAAAGAAGGTTACTTCTGGGCGATAGGGAAAGCTCAAGTTTGTCAAGGATTGGCCTAGATCTCTGCTACCCAATTCGGAATTGCTAGTGTCCATACACCGCCCCTGTCCTCTGAATCTCCTCTTCTGCAACTTTCCCTCTTCCTTCACTCTCCAACTGCCGAACCAATGGCAGGACTTCTTTCCCGAAACGCTCAATTTCCTCATCGTAGTGCAGAAAAGCAGTCAGAATTAGATTGACTCCGAGACTCTTCAGTAGAAGTATGCGATCGGCGATTTGCTCCTTAGTCCCAATCAACTTCGTTTTGAACCCATCATTGTACTGCACCAGATCTTTGAACTTCGAGTTTGCCCACATTCCAGTTTTGTTGGATGTGGAGGCTCCGGCTTGTTGAACGGCATCGTGGAAAGCACTAACTGCCTCTTTGTCGGCCTTGCCTTGGATTTCTTGCAAGACCTGAATAGCTTCCTCCTCCGAGTCGCGAACAATTACAAAGCCATTGACAGCAAACCTGACTTCTTGTTCACGTCCGACCTTTCTGGCGCGTGCCTTTACGTCTTCGACCTGATCGCGAAAGCCATCGAGGTCATTCCCGTTCATAAAGTACCAGTCGCTGACTTCGGCGCCGTTGTTTCGCGCATCGTCACTGTTCCCGCCTTGGAAAATCTCTGGATGGGGCTTTTGCAGTGGTTTCGGAGCAAGCTGGTAGTTGCGAAAGCGGTAGAAGTCTCCGCCGAAAGTGAAACCTTCATCGCCTGCAGTCCAGATCCCTTTCAAGCAACGGATGAATTCGTTCGACCGACGATATCGCTCTGCGTGTTCGAGCCACCATTCACCGAGTGCCGTGAACTCTCCTTTGAACCAACCTGAGACAATGTTCACTGCAATACGGCCATTGGTATAGTTGTCGATGCTAGCAATTTGCTTTGCGGCGACAGCAGGATTCCATGGACCGGGAAGAATTGCTGCAATGACTTTGATCCTTTCTGTATGATGCAGCAGCGCCTGAGAGAAAGTCACAGACTCATGCTGATTGGCCGCACCATAGGAAGCCGTGAAACGAATCTGAGTAAGGGCGTATTCAAAGCCGTGATTCTCCGCAGTTCGAGCATATCTTATGTTGGAAGGCAAGTCCCAATTTGTCTTCTGTGGAATCTTCGATATAACGAGACCACCAGAGACATTCGGGACCCAGTCTGCGTCAGTGTTTATCAGTACGTCTTGAAGGTGTGCACCATCGACGTTTAGATGAAGAGGACCTACACCTATAAAAGCGTTACTTGATGAGATCTAGCATACTGCCTATTTGGTCGAGACCTACGCAAAATGAATACGTTCAGGGTCACTATTGAGCTCATGAGGCTCAGCAGGCTTGAGGGTATCGTTGGTCGCCATTCTGCTACGGTGGAACTAAAGTGGAAGAGGGTCGCGATGAAGTTTTCCCAACACTTTGATCTCAGAACGCGGGCGAACGTACTGATACGGGATGTGAGAGAAGGTTGCATTGCCGAGCAATTATGCCAACCAGCCACCGTTCCGGCTTGATGGTTCAGGTGTTGAGCGCATAACTGGTCACGATGGCGTGCTCAGAGCACATCCCATTCAGCATACGAGAAGAACAAATCAGAACTTGCCGTTAAGGATAAAGCGATCAATCAGAAGACGAACTGTAGTCGAAATCAATGCGAGGATGGCGTGCGATTACAAGAGTGGCAACTGTCGCGCCTAGCTAGATATCGAGACGGGACACCTCTGCGACAGCACTCTATTGGTTCAAGTGACGAACGAATCAGCTAAGCTCTCACACTACCATAGAGGTACCCAGTTCAAGATACCAGATGCATTAGCAACTTCAGCAAATGGCTTCGCATTGTACAACTAGCCTTTTTCCAGACAGCTCTCCACTCCTGAGTCTATTGAGACTTTTGTCGACAACGTCCAAGCCACCGTGTTCAAACACAGTTTCCGGCAACTGTAGTCCATTTGTTTCGAGTAATCTCTCGAGCCACCCACTCACCTGTTTTCCAATGGCCCTGTTCTCATGGAATAGCTTGATCGGTACTTCGTGGAGGCGTACACTTGGGTGCTTGCGTTTCGGTACTCCGGTCAAACAGAGTAAATGCGACAATGAGCTTGAGACAGCCTCAACTTCATTCCTGAAACCATCAGGAGAGGTGCTGGAGCTGCACCGAACTCCCGTGCAAGAGGCCAGGAGATCCTGACACCAGAGTGCCGTCTCAGATCCTACAGCATCCAACGCGAATCGGATGGGCGCCTTGATCTCGGTCCGAATGCCGTCTCTGACTTTTTCAAGGTCGTCCCGATCGAAGAGCTTCTCTAAGATAGCGTCAATTGGAAGGAACGTGTCGAATGATGAAGGCGGCACTTACCTGCCCCTAGCGCCTCAAGTCGGGCTCGATGTTTGGTCAGATCCGCAACAGCGGCCACTCGAAGCCCCGCCCATTGCGCGAGTTGAATGGCCACTTGAGCCGTGACAGATGATGCTGAAACCACATTAGATAAACGCCCAATGGATCTTGATAGCCATGGAACTCTACCGCCATATATTAATATCCATTCTCCAGCATATGGACGGTTCCACGCATCGATTCCACCAAAGACTTCTTCGACGGTATCTTCAGGAAGAATATCGCGTCCTTGTGATCTTGCAATATCAAGCAAATCGGGAGCCGCACCAAGTGCCGTCGGAAACACCAAGCCCAAGCAGACGCCTAGTCCTAGTGCTGCCGCAACAAATGCTACTCCAACCGACGAAGCCTGTGCTGCATTCATCTTAGGTGGAATCTTGACAATGTTGAAATCGCTTGCGATAGCATATTCTTGGAACGCAGATTTCCGAAAGTCTCGATAATCGGTGGCGACTGATAAGATCTGAGGGAGTTAGCCTATGTCAAGTAAATTTATTCGAAGTTGCTGCAAAGTGGATACTCGAGTCTCAAGAGGGGATTAATGCCGATACGGTTGACAACAAGTTATGCAATGGGACATACCGTATCTCCGATTTCAATGTCTGAGCGCTCCGCATCGTTCCGATCCACAATCTCCCCGACGAACTCACGCCCATTGATCGATGGTAGAGAAGGAAGCCCAAATCCATACTGCCTGCATCCCTGTTAGCATCCCTTATCTCTCTCCCTTTAAGAAGCTGTCGACTTACGCCGACTTCCAATCGATCGGGTTCAATCCTATGGCCTGCACTCGTACCAGCAATTCACCAGGAGATACTTCAGGCACATCTCTGTCGGACTCAACCTCGTATGGCTGCTTGGCTTCGTGAAGAAGAAGCTGCCTTTGCTTTCGCGGCCCTAAAACAATTGGAACCTGCACCGGAGTTCGTAGTACCGTTGGGCTACTCATGTTGTCTGGGACTGTACGACATCGGTGGATCTGTGACGCGTAGAGGCAAGCATTTTAGTCCAGCATACGTATCACGACCCATTAGCCTAAAGGAAGCCTCCGCCAGTAGTGAAGAGCGCATTATGCACGAGGAGTATGCTCCGCCTTGCAAGACAACTGGGAAGCGCCACGATGAAGCTAGAAATCCCTATGACATAACATGCTCATTCAAAACCAATATAGATCGGTCTCACTGGTCCTTTATTGGACGCTGCTGTCGCAATTCTTGGATGGCGTAGCGCAATTTTAAGCTGGCAAATCTCCGACAAGCCACCACCGATGCGGAGCAGATCTTGCAGCAGGGCAAACAAGGCGCCACTAGCGATTACCCCGTATTCCAGATCTCACATACCGTGTGCATGTGATGTGCTTTGCATATGCATCAGAATCGAGAGCACGCCATGCTGCAAAATACGTACGCGATCAGAGTAACCAACTATAACCTTGCTGACGAATAGCGAGCAAGGTCAATTGTCACCTCCATCGTTCACATCGTCTCACTTTATTGATTCTGAAAGACCAAAATGGCCAGTTCATCAACCAGCGACAGCGTTGCACGGCAAGGAAAAGATAATGGTGCGCGTGTTGACATTGAAAAGCAATTGTCGCATCAAAGCGTGCTGCAGGAGATCACTCCACCAAAGACTCTGGGTGCTGGGGTAAGTTTACATGAGAGTTATGGAAGATGTCGTACTGAAGCAGCTGCAGACAGCACTTGCAATCGGCGTCTTCGCCACAACGCTGACCACATTGTCTCTCAGTCTTATGGAATGGCGAGGAGTCACGACAACTAACGTCTTCGTCGCCAACTTCTTCTTTGCTGCGGCCTTCGGTCTTCTTGTGACTGCTCAGTGGGAGCTTTCCATCGGAAATGGATTTGCGTACACAGTGTTCAGCGCCTTCGGTCAGTGGCCTTTTGTCAAACCCTCACCACAACTAATCAGTAACAGGACTCTTTTATGCCGGATACGCAGCTATTTTGACGCCGTCTTTTGGTATCGTTGCAGCCTACGGCGATGACACTGTTCAGCTGAACAATGCTCTTGGATTTTTCATGACGCGTAAGTTGCGACACTGTAGAGGCAGCATTTTGCGCTAATTCCCTGCCAGTATGGACAGTATTCGTTCTCACGTTCTTGATCGCATCTCTGCCGACGAATCTTGTCTACATTGCTATCTTCTTCACCGTTGACCTTGGGTTTCTGACGGTGGCCGCAAGCTATTTCGCCGAAGCCGACGGGCATCACGCTTCGTCAGTTGGGCTGAAGAAAGCGGGCGGAGCATTCTGCTTCATCGCTGGGTTAATTGGATGGTAAGTAGCGATTTTCGCAAGTTCGCACACCTTTTGACTCATCGTACCAGGTACCTCACATTCCACCTTTTGCTCAAAGACTCTCTGGTCGAATTGCCTCTTGGAGACACGTCGCGCTATTTCGGCAAATCCAAGAAGACTGAGTAGAGGTATCGGGCCGATTCATGGAGGGAGTAGGACCGAGCTGTGTAGACTGATGTCGCGATGTGTTTGGTAGAAGTCGTGACCAGTGTCCTGTCGATGTTTGTTCTGTTTCGGCTAGCGCATGCATGCATGTGCTCATCGCTGTGGCTGTCTTCGCCATCGATGCATGGCCTGCACAAGCCATCTTTAGCTTAAAGCACGTAATTGATTGATTGATGTTCCACGAAAGCATGATAAATGTTGTGCCTGCGCCCAATTATTTCCACCTGTAGTAAGTTCCACAAAGGATCTTCGTAGGTACTACAACATGGCAACCGGCGGTACTCATAACGACACCACAAATCCCACTACCGACTACCAGAAAAAATGGTCTGCCCTTCCAACTGATGAGGCAGGTTGGCTGCAGCGCGCTCAAGAAGTTGCTGATGTCCTCGCTGTTGATGCCGGGATACGCGATAGAGAAAACAAGACACCGAGTGCCGAGATCCAGCTTCTGAAACATGGAGGTCTGCTGAAGGTCTTGGGTCCCAAGAAGTATGGAGGTGGCGAACAGCCATGGAGCGTGGGGTACAAGACCATCCGCAAAATTGCCGAAGCAGATGGGTATTTGGTTCCTGTTCCGTCGAAACTCTATATACTGACAGCCTCAAAGATCTATCGGCATGCTACTGGGATATCATCTCTTGTGGTCGACGACTGCCAATGTCGTAGGAACACCGGAGCAGGCAGACCGTTACCAGAAGCTGATCATCGAAAACAACTACTTTATCGGCGGCGCCGTCAATCCACGCGACAGCGATCTGAACATCTCAAGCCAAGGTGATAAGATCGTATTTGAAGGCTTCAAGCGCTTCAACACTGGAGGTGTCGTCTCTGATCTGACCGTGCTGGAGGGAGTTTTTGAGGGTACAGAAGACCACATCTTCGCCTTCGCTCATACCAGCGACCCCGGAATCCAGTTCTCCCATGACTGGAAGAACATTGGTCTTCGTCTCACCGAATCCGGGAGTGTGAAGATTGACAAGGTTGCCGTACCATGGGCTGATGCATTGGGCTGGGATCCTGCAGAGAAGAAGCCAAAAGCAGATGTACTCAAGATCGCCTTCGGGTCACTGCTCTTGCCGACCATTCAGCTGGTCTTCAGTAACTTCTACCTTGGTATCGCGCTAGGCGCTTTGAAGTATGCATCTGACTACACGACCAAGAGTACGCGAGCATGGCCTTTCGGTGGTGATGTGAGTTTACGAGCCGGCCGACATATTGGAAAATAACAGTAACTGACGGGACATAGAACAAGGAGCATGCAACGGATGAGTTCTATATCCTGGCGACATACGGCAACTTTCATGCCCATCTTCGTGCCGCAGTGGCTTTGGCCAACGCATCTGGCGAGGAAGTCAGCAAGATCTATGCGACCTACTCTGGTGACCTTGCGACACGTGCTAAGCTCACCAGTCGAGAACGGGGAGAGCTCGCAGAGTGGGTGGCGAGCACCAAAGTCGTTACCACTGATACTGGCCTTCGAGTGACTGCCGGCGTTTTCGAAGTCACAGGTGCGAAGGCTACCACCTTGAGTGTCGGACTGGACAGGTTCTTCAGAGACATTCGCACTCATACGCTGCACGATCCTGTGGCGTACAAGAACCGTGAGTTGGGCAGATTCCAGCTGCTCGACGAAGTACCAGAGCCTACTTGGTATACTTAGCTTCTTGCGACCCGTACTCTTAGCACGATGATATGAATTTTATCTATTCAGTATTCTCGAAACGTAACTCTCGAACATTTTGATTGTGGCTAAAGACTAAAACTATCTAGGTTCTACCGTTTGGCATATGAGAACCTGAAATCAAGTCAAACGTAACCTAAGCCTACTAACATCTACAAATCTAAATCTCCAGAACAGATAGTTATTCGCAAGCTATATAACCTCTCCGTTTCAGATCCCCGCCCAGGGCGACACATGCGAACGATTTGAAGTCAATTCTTGAGCACCGGCGATATCTCAAGACGACTCGAGATGCAAAGCCCGCATACGTCCAGCAGACGCGCGGTATCAAGACCAAAACCGACATTGAGGGTATCAAGTCTACAAGCAATTCTGACGCCGTCGTACGCACCCAATTGGCCGCCACGCAAGTCTCCCGCCCGAGGTTGGGGTACTAGACACACGGTAAAAGCAAAACATCATGGGGCCCAGTACACGAAATTCCGTGCAGAGACGTTCCTGGTGAGCTTTGCAGGGTACCCTCACGCCGACTAGAGACACCAGCTAGTGGTGTAACGTCGATCGTTGTCATTAAACGTCCGCCCGCCGCTCGTCAAGAGCATTCCGCGCCTCCGCAGCCTCGACTGCCTTCTCCCAACTCGCCTTATAGATCCAATATCCTTCAATCCCAGCCACAATGCCCAGAGCAATCGCCGGTCCCTACCACACATTAGCATCGTCGCCTTCAACCCTCCCACCACACCAGCAATGGGGAACATTAAACTTACACTCCAAAGACCATACAACCCCCACCCCGCCCCAAACCCCGTTCCAAAACTGATCGGCAACCCGACAACATAATACGCAAACAAACCGACATACCCTCCAATCTCCTGCCGTCCAAGTCCACGCAGAATGCCATTGCAATTCGCCGCTAGTGAGTCGAAGAGCTGGAATGCGGCGCAGAGAGGCAGGAGACGGGCTACGAGATTGATGACTTCGGGATCCGGAGTGAACAGTCTGGGGATGTAGTCTCGAAGCAACGCTAATAGGAGGAAATTGAAGATTCCGACGCCGAATGCGAAGACCAAGGCTACTTTTGCTGCTGTTTTGGCTGGCATAGCGAGCGTGGCTCCGATCAAGTTCGCGATGCGGGTGGATGCTGCGACGCTTATGGGGAAGGGAATCTGGAATGTGATGCCTGTGATGGAGCCTAGTACGCTTTGTGCGGCCAGCTCCGTGGGTCCCAGCCAGCTACTTGATAAGGTCAGGATCTCGAAGGCGCCGAATTCTGCGAGGACCATAACGAGGCCGGGGAGTGCAAGCTTGATCATGGGCGACCAGTTGCGGAGAGCACGGCGGTCAAAACCACCCCAGCATTGGTAGCCGTCGACGAAACGTACGTAAAGGAATAACATTAGCGGAAGGAGGTTCTCAGTGATGGAGACAGCGATCGGGGCACCGATGAAACCCCAACCCAGACGCCAGACGAACAGGTAGTTCATCAGCGCATTCAGCGGAGCACAGATTAGCAAGATGTACATGGTAGCGCTGAACAAGCCTTGGGCTTGGAGGTAGCGCTTGCCGCCTTCGAAAGCCGCATAGCCAGGTGCGCCTGCGATGAGGACCTTAAGATAAAGACCGGCGAGCCGAGCTGTCTCTTTCTCAGGTACGATTAAGGACAGGATCTCGGTTCCAAAAGACCATATAATGGCTATGGGGATCGTAATGAGCCAGAGGAAGTACAGCATTCGCTGGAGTTGGAGGCCTACGAGATGGGGTCGGCCGGATCCGTAGGCCTGAGCGCAGAGGGTGTCGAGTGATGTGGCTAAGCCTTGATATACGGCGTAGCCCGTAATGGATGCAGTCACTGAGCCCGAATCAGTGCCGAATCTCATATAACCCACTTGTATCACTTACTACTTGCCAGGCTAACAGCCCCCAGCTCAATCTTTCCAATATGTCCTACCGTGAATATACTCGCCACAGGAAGCGAGTACTGTAGTAAGAACGTTAGGATAAGCGGCGCTGACGATTTAGTCAAGACTTTTGCCTCTCGCTGCCATGTCGTAGTGATCTTGCCCGCAGCAATAGCCTCCTCCCACTTCCTGTTCAGAGTCTTTGGCGTATCGAGACCTCCATATGGCAGATCCGGGTTCCCACTCAGGAGCGCCGTTTGCTCAGACGGCTCGTCATTGGCCGCTTCTTCATCGACCGTAGCACTCCTCGTTTTCCGCAGGGTGGGAAAGGAAAGCTTCCTCGGGAAACCCCCAGACGGCAGTCCTTCGCTTCCTCGTCGTGGGTGCTTGGGCGGCAAAAGGTGGTTATCTCGAAGCAGGCTCCGCTCCTCATCCCGCATAGCTTCGCGCTCTTTCTTGGACAGATAGCTGTGCTTCTTGGATTCTGGCGACTGGCTGTACGACGGCACGCTTGAGGAGAACAATGCAGAGGGCCGAGCGCCTGGATTGACGTATGAAGGCCGTCGGTACGAGTTGATCATGGAATACTGGCGAACGGTGGATGACCCGTCGGAATCTGAGTCCGAAGCTTCACCGGCGGAGTCGTCGTCGGCGCAATCACGAGCGATTGATTCCTCTGCAATGGGTGTTGAGGCGGTGAGATTTTCCATCTGTGACGCGATTTCTGATATCGCGCCTGTGGGCGGGTCGGTGGTGCTAGATGGTGGCATTGTGCGTGGTGGCCGGGTAGCAGGACCTTTAGCTCTTGCAACGCGTGAAAGGCGTTCACGATAGGATCTCTGTCAGGAAGAAGGAAGGGAAGAAGCTCCAAAGTAAGATTGTGGGTGTCTTGAAGGTGGAAATGCGGGGATGTGCCCTATCAATCAGCGATTGGGATGCGCCGCAGCTCTGACGAATCCGGCAGCTGTATGCGACGCACCTAACTAGCTCCCGCCCTTTTCTTTTGGGACGCATGCCGTCAGTCCACTGCCACACTGAGCGAGTGACTCAATGTTGCTTGCAGTGCGTTGGCCATTATTCACATTGAGCTGTGTGGGTGTGGTTGCAACATGCCCGCAGGGTCCTGCGTTGACATGTTGTGTGTGCAAGAGCTGACTTCGGCGTCAAATTGGTTCCACCGTTGAAGGGCGGGACGATGCATACTCAAGCGATGACTCATATTGAATATGACATAAACCCCGTCGTTGCAGCGGAGATTGCGGCGAGATGTTGTTAAGAAGCACCGTGAGCACACAGTGCAACATCGTCGGAACGAGACCCCGCTAACCTGGTTGGCTACTCCACGTGAACTCGTGGTCGGGGGTCGTCGTGCTACATTGATGCGCTAGAGGTCAAACTCCAAGTTCACGCGAAAGGAAACGAACAGTATGACTATCTTGCTATCTCTCGTTGCCCAAGAGTGGCGCCTGCTCGCCATGGCCATTGTTCAGCGATGCGGTGCCGTTCGCGCCTTGGCCGTTATCCGACTTTGCAGCCTTCCTGTCCCTCCACAAGAACGAGAGACTCATGGCCAGCAAACACCCCTGCAACAAGCCGGTCAAGATGAAAAGGCCCCAGGCACTCCACCCGGCCGGCCCAAGCCTCACGGCCAAACTAGCGGCGAACACAAAGCTCCCGGGCGTCTGTATGCACATCATGGGCACCGACAAGCTGCCCGGCTCCTGTAGCTTCCACGTTGTTCGGATCTGGGGTATGTACTGGATCGCGGCGAGGGCGGTGCCCAGGAGCCCGAGGAAGTTGGCCCAGCCTCTAATGTGAGCGTGGGCTGCGTACACGAAGATGATGGAGCCAAGGAAGGTGAAGACAAAGAAGGCGAGGGAGCCAGCGAGGACGAGAACGGCTTCTTTCCATGTCGGGAGGCTTGAGTCCTGCTCTTCGGAGTCTTCGGCGCCGCGTGGAAAGAAGATGAGGAAGAGCAGCATGCTACAGTCCATTAGTGGGCGAAACGCAAGACCATGTGGTGTTCGTACATGAAGAAGAAGCATGACCACTGCACCCCAATCTGCGCAATGCCGAGCAGTGCAGCAGCGCATGGAAACTTCCCAATCTCCTTGCAACATCCCATATCCCGTGTGCTCTCAGGCAGCGTGAGGATGTTCGCGATGCTCGCCGTGCCCGAAACGGTGCCGAGAAGCACAAACAAGGGGCTGAGACCCCGCGATGATCGTCTCGAAATGATCTTGTAGTGCTGCGGGAGATAGGACACGAGGATGCCTACGACGATGAAGCTGGAGACGGCGGTCAGCGGCGTGGAGTCGCATCTTGGAGGGAGACTACCTACACAGAGACGCCGAAGTTGACGTAATCCGGGTGGGCGAGCTCCCGGCATCTGTCGTAGGTTGTAGAAATCATGGCTGCGGTGTTTTGTGGAGACGGACACCGCCGCGGTGGTGTTGAAGCTTACATGTAGAGAGCGGCCTGCGAGGCTGGGAGCTTGTGACGTCTTTGGCGGCGCGGCTGACGAGGCAAGTGTAGCCGAGCGCGTCTGCCAAGTTCCGATGCCTCGGCTTAGCACTCGCCATACCATTCCGTCTCCGTTGTCGCGTTGCGCATGCTCTCCTTCTGCCTCAGGATCCCTCTGGAGAGTGACACATCGCCATGGAGTTCCTCCCCAGCTTGCAGCACGGTGTAGACGATCTCAAGCCCTCGCTGTTCGAACTCCTCTCCGAACAACAACTCGGAGCCCTCCTCCCGCCGTCCCTCCGCTACCTCCTCGCCGTCTCCACGCACCGATACCCGCGCTATCTGCTGCCCGTCCTCAACTCCTTCGATGAGGCATACGCGCTTGTGATGCTCCTTGTGGAGCGTCATTTCCTACGGACGTACGGTGGCTCGTTCACCGAGAACTTCTATGGCCTGAAGCGCGCGCGCGTGCTGAGAGTGCGAGGCGGCGAGGTTCCCCGCGCGCAACTGGGGGCGAGCGACAGCGTGAGAGAGGCCGTGAAGCTGGGCGAAGGCGACATATGGCGTAACCTAGCGGTGCTCGTGGGCTTGCCTTGGCTGAAGCGGAAGCTGGACGAGGGCTACGATGTACATGCCGCGCACTCGAACATATTGGGACCGGGTTACAACAGGGAAAGAGATGGCCTCAGAGCAGGAGCTAGCATAAAAGAGCGATTGATGTTTTACTACAAGTGGTTCCTGCGGAACATATACCCGAGCGTCAATGCCGCCTACTACTTCTCGCTGATAGTCTTCAATATGGCCTATCTGTTCGACACCTCCAAGTACCATTCGCCATTTCTCTGGATGATAGGGACGCGGATAAGAAGGCTTGGGGAGGCAGATTACAAGGCGATTGACCTGGCGACGCAACCAGCGCGTGTTGGCCCCGCCAGGCCTGGGGAGGGAGGCTCCATCTTTTCGCCGAGGAACATGGCTCGCACCGTCAAGCCGCGCTTGCTGAGCTCCTTGAGGATACTACTACCCACCAGCATTTTCGCTCTCAAGTTCTTGGAATGGTGGTATGCCTCCGATTTCGCCCGCCAGCTCTCGCGCAAAGCTGCCGAGAACATTGACCTACCGCCGCCGATACTCCCAAGTCTGCCAACCTCCGCCAAACGAGCATTACCGAAGCAGGAATCCGGCGAAAAGAAGCGCCCATCGTCGTCATCATCGGAGATACCAAAACGCATCGATCCGCCCATCTCTTCCTCGACGCTACTGCCCATCTTTACCGTCTCTATACCTTCCGACTCTGGCCTCTGCGCCATATGCACCACTCCCGTCACGACTCCAACCGCGTCCCCGACAGGCTTCGTATACTGCTACAAGTGCATACATCAATGGGTGGACGGTTCGCATGAACGCCAGATTGCTTTCATGGAGGGTGCTGCAGGCTTCAAGAATGAGGAGGGACAAGAGGAGGATGAGGGCTGGAGCAAAGAGGAAGGAAGTCGAGAAGGGAGGTGGGAGAGTGGCAAAGGCAGGGATGCGATTACAGGTAGGAGATTGCTCGGCGGCACTGAAGCATTACGGCGAGTTGTTGTGTAGACGACGACAAAATACAAATGATACCCGACCATAACAACTACAGTACGCGACGGGTGCCAACACCAACGAGATTTTAAACAACATTCCAGAATGCCATGCCAACTTGTTCAGCCAAGGACCGACTCCATCGTACCTTACAGCGTCACCCTCTCAAATCCCGTGTCAACATCCTCTCTTGATCACTCAAGAATCCGTTCTTCCTCAACCACTGCAGTTTGTTCTTCGCCCTTTTGATCTGCAACCGCTTGTACGACCCTATGGCCGTGTTCGGCATCGCCTTTACTTTTCTGCAAGCTCTGCCTACACCCCTGCTCGTTGCGCCTTTGGCGGCATGTATGCTCTGAGGCATGTTACGAGACCTCGTGTTCACCCTACGCATTTGTCGATTTTTATCGCGCCAGGTCTTGATGCTCCATCTCGACGATTGCAGACCGCGCCAAGGGAGGCGAAAGCCATCGCGCCAGGTCAACACCTCCAATTCTTGCAGGGGTACATGTGGTTTTGGCACTAAAGGATCCGTCGCTGAATATACCGGTGGCAGATCTGCAGTTTCTGCTTCGTCCAGGGGACGGTATACGGGGCGAGGCCGTGGTCGGTTCGGACGAGGACGATGGCGATTGAAGCGCTGAGCTAATCGTTGACTCGGCGCAGCGTCACTCGCGTTGAGGAAGTCGGCCCTCTCCACTGCAGGGCTCGATTGTAGCGGCGGCGAAATGGTTCGGTATCGGACTGGCGTCGAAGCTAGACACTCTGTTCGGGAGGTGGGAAGCGTGCTGGAATATAACAAGGGCGTCTGTGGTCGGACGGGGACTAGAGACGGAAGCTCTAATGGAGCGTATGGATGGTTGTTTGTCACGGACAAGCCCGCTAGAGAGATGCACACATCGTCATCGTTGGAACGTTGGTGGACTTTACTTTTGGAATTGCTAGGAGGTGGAGGGGAGCCGGGGGAGCTCCAATCCATGAAAATATTCACTAGGGAGCTGCCCCAGCTGGTGTCTGGCTCGAAAGCATTGAGGAGGCGGGCCATGTCTAGGAAGAGGAGGGAGTCAGGAGAAGGAGAAACCGAAGAGGATTGTACGAGGAAGAGCTTTTCATTATATCACTAGAATAGCGGGGTAGCTAGAAGACGAATGTTGAGTTCGAAGAGTGGTTCGTCGATATGTTTGGTCGTGGAGATGGTCTGGTTCCAAATTGTGAGGTCGAACCGCTGTGGTGGGATTTTGACTGATGTTTGCGGCCTTGAGATTTCTTTGCCCAAAACACTTCGGCGCTTCGAAGCACACTTTATTTCTAGGATGAAGAACACCGTAATCTTTAATCCTGTAGTAAAATATTTGTACGCGCTACCCTGCTGTCTTTGCGGGGAATTGGGGTTTGTACCATCTTCACATGTATCCACTTGTACCATGTGTCCACATGAATCACAACGCGTGTAGACACATGAACCATGATGCGTGTAGACACAAGTATCGCTTACAGCAGCACCCGTCTTGCATCTGATGCAATGCTGATCTTTGGGTCCTGCCTATGTTAATGTGCCAGGGTTTCGAGATGAATGGAAAAGTGAATGATGTCGTCTGCGCGACCTCATAGATCTGCTCACTTGCAGATTGGGCATCTACATACGTCACCCTTGCGACTGAGATGCTTTATCGTAATTGCAGTACAAAAAATAATGCATTGTTTCGCATTGGTAATGCAGTTCGTGGCCCCAGGAGAGGCGCTTAGGTAGCCGAGGTCCGCCTGCAGTCACGATACAGGTATACATGCTGGAGGAAACTACCGTACTGCATTCCGTCAACCCACAACCAGAATGCCGGAAGAGGTTCACTGGATCCAAGCATCCGGGAACCGGCACCCTTGTGCGCGTATCAGAAGCTGGGGATAGTGCGTTCGTGAGCGGGCAGATACCAACCTTCGCATCAACATCAAGTTGAGTAACAACAACACAGAAGAGATAGAGGATAGAGGATAGAGCAAAGCCAAGAATGATGAGCATGCCGACACGGCGCCCAGTTCACCCATCTGACACACCGAATACATGTAATAAGAACGACTCTTCGCCGGGAACATTTCGCGCTGCTCACCAATCAGAACGTGGCGCTCTCCGCTGTCTCCGCCAGCCTAACCGCGCTGAGACATATGCGATAGATAGCCTTATCAAAAACACCAAGACGGCAACCCGTATCATCTCCACCAATCTTCTAGACTGCACAACACGACGCCCGCCAGCCTTACCACTGCACACTTGGCCATGTTTGTTCCAACGGTCCGGCACTGCACCGCCTCGCCTGCCCCTGCAGTACGCCCAATCTTACGCTACATACCCCAGATGTAGGTATCAACGGAGGGCGCTCGGCGTCGCTGCCAAAACGATATCGAGCTGTGTCTTATCGCAGCCAAGGGCGACGGATACGGCCTGATCTTGGAAATGGGGGTCAGTTCTTGCCCGTCGGCTTGGGACTGATGGATGGCCTTGAGCCATGCTTGGGCCGGGCGTGTTGAGCACTGGTACGAGTCAGATGGGAACTGTGGTGTACTTAATAAAGACGGCCCCTGCGCGTTATTTGTTCTGATAATTCTTTATTTTTTTAAATTCCGAGAACGAATCGACAAGAGAGGCACCATGTTAAGCTCCGAACTAATGCCCGCGTGGGTGAAGCGACATGATTTGGTTGCTGTAAGTGCATTCCCGCTCCAGGGTACTAGCACGCCGACATCTACCATCTGCATGGATGATGGTGGTCGCGTTGGAGGCTGTTGCATTCATGCTCACCTCGCCTCATCGTTCACCGAGTACTCATGCTGACGTCTGTATAGCCAGAATTCGATCCCGCGAAGCCTAACGGCGGCAACTCGCTGGAAGAAGATGTCAACGCCCAGTACGCCGGCTTCGAAGTCCACTATGTCTACCTCATAATCTGCGCCTTCCTCGTATGGCTTATCATCCCCGGCATTGGTTTCCTATACAGTGGCCTGGCACGTCGCCAGTCGTCTCTCTCACTTTTGTTCCAGTCCTTTGCGGTCGCTGCAGTGTGAGTTAACCGCGTAATACGTGCTCCGATAGTGAGCTGACGCAGTACAGTGTGTGCTTCCAATGGATGTTCTGGGGCTACTCTCTCGCCTACTCGCGAACGGCCAGTCCTTTCATCGGTGACATGGCGAACTTTGGCTTGAAGAATGTCGTGGCAGCTCCTTCGCCTGGCTCTGCACTCCTGCCCGAGATCGTCTTCTGCCTCTACCAGATGCTCTTCTGCATTTGCACGGTAGTCCTCGTCATCGGCGGCAGCTTCGAGCGTGGACGTATCCTTCCATCCATGATCTTTGCTTTCTGCTGGGCGACTATCGTCTACTGCCCGATTGCTTGCTGGACCTGGAACGCGAACGGTTGGCTGTACAACCTACCATCGCTCGATTTTGCGGGTGGCGGTCCTGTTCACGTCGCGTCCGGATGGTGAGTACTCCAATTCTCTTGCAGGTGTATCAAAGTCTGACGTCTCCAGGTCTGCCCTCGCATACGCCTTCGTCCTCGGCAAGCGCGCCCACAAAGGCGACAAGATCCACAACAAGCCCCACAATACCACCCTCGTCTTCATCGGTACCTGCTTCATCTGGTTCGGATGGTTCGGCTTCAACGGTGGATCTGCCCTCAACGCTTCTATCCGATCGATGATGGCTGTATTCAACACCAACACTGCCGCTTGCTTTGGCATACTGGGCTGGACCCTCGTCGAATACGTCCGCACCAAGGGCCACTTCTCGCTTGTTGGTGCTTGCTCGGGCGCCATCGCCGGTCTTGTCGGCATCACCCCCGCGGCCGGTTACGTCTCCCCGTGGATTGCAGGCCTCATCGGCTTCGTCACAGGCGCTGTCTGCTCTCTATGCCAAAACGTCGACAAGTGGTTGCGCATCGACGAGGGCATGGATGTCTTCAAGCTTCACGGTATTGGTGGCATGGTCGGATCCTTCCTTACGGGCATCTTCGCCCAGGGATGGATTTCGTCTCTGGATGGAGCATCCGTGTACCAGGGTGCTATGGACGGCGTTGGTGTACAGGTTGGTCGTCAGTTGGCTGAGATTTGCGCCATCTCTGCGTACTCGTTCATCGTCACTTGCGTCTTGCTCTACGCCCTCAAATTCATTCCGTTCATGCATCTGCGGGTGACTGAGGAGGCAGAAATGATCGGCTTGGACATGGATCAGTTCCTCGATGAGCAGATTGGTGACTGGTCGATTGTGCAACAGCAACAGCACGTCGTTGGGGGAGTGTCGGCGCCTCAGAGCAGCCACCACAGCTTGAAGACTGGTTCTGAAGTGCCCAAGTCGGCGTAGCTTGGTGGTGAGCGGGGTAATAGGGGAGGATGTTCGTGGTTTTGATGATATACCTTCGTTTTCTCGCCGTTCTGGTCGATAGAATTTTCTTCTTGCATCTCTTACATAGCTTAATACATTGAACGTCTCGTCATGCTGCGGTGTTAATAATAGTATGATATGCCAGCCATCACGTGTTGATCGAGGCAGGTTAACAGGGAAGAGAGGAATTTAACATAGTAACATCCCTTCAAGGATGCAAAAGTCAAAGGTACATTTGGCGCAATGTGGTTTCATTGCCAATCCACCCGGCTCCTCCCCACCAAAAGCAGCCTAGCAAACCCCGCCTCGATCGATCTACCCTTTTATCCACCCAACGTCCACCAACCCCGTCCCCACACTTCAGCCCTAATATTTTGGGTACCTGCACCGTCACCATGCCGAGAGAGAGAAAATAGTACATTGTCATGGCAGATGCTACAGTAGCTTCAGCCCTGCGCGCGGAAAGTGCGGCTGAAGAAGCCATGTCGCCTGTGCATGCCTTTTTCAGCTTTGCGGCGGCCGACTTCCTTGCACCACGAACCCATCCGTAGAATTCTCGTGTCTTGTCGTAGAATTTTCGCGTCTCGTGGTTGACGTTCGCGAGCTTTTAAAGAGCGGCTTTGTCGTCGTTTGATGCCCTTGGTCATCATTAGAAAAAATTCCTGGATCAAACCGACTGCGGCTTGAACCTTCGCAGGTGGATATCCCAAGATCTGTATTTCCCTCTCAAGTTCATTGAGCCATCACCTCACCCACGAACCACCATGCCCTTCGGCCCCTTCGCTCTCCAATGGCGCGCTCCATCGCCAAACCCACCACCACCCTCGTCCCTCCCAGAAGGCATAACGCGACGCTATATCCCCACCTCCTCCGGCCCTCTCGAACTTCTCTCCGCCATTCCCTCAAACCCTACCCACCCCAACCAACCTCCCATTTTCTTTGCCCACGGCGGCTTCGGCTGCGCAGAAATATGGATCCCATACATGCAATTCTTCGCTGCGCGCGGCATCCCTTGCTACGCGATGAGCTGTCGCGGCCATGGGAAGAGTTGGTATCCAGGGTTTTGGCAGTTGTATTTTTCGACGAGACATACAATGGCCGAGGATCTTGCTGCGGGTGTGAAGTTCGTGGAGGGGGCGGAGGGGGAGAGGAGGGGTGGGGAGGAAAAGATCAGGGTTGTGCTTGTGGCGCATTCCGCGGGCGGGGCGTTGAGTCAGTATGCGCTTAGTCGGGGGATGATCAAGGTGTCTGCGTATTGCATGTTTGCTGCTGTGCCGGGATTTGGGTCGTAAGTGCTCCTGCTCGTCCATACATCGCTAAAATCTAGCTAACGTGCCCCAAAGGTTCGGATGCTACCAATTCTGGGCTTTGTCCGCGATGCCAAATTTCTACTACCGATTCTTCCACTCGAAATACTTGATGGTGACCACCAAGCAAGTCCACAACGCCTTCTTCACATCTTGGACACCGACACCCGTCGTCGAATCACTCCAGCGCTTGCTTAGCCCGTACGAATCCATGCTTTGGCCCATGCAAGGGCTTTTCAAGTTCGTCACTGGACCGGATGTTCTTTCTTCAATCACCGGTTGGACGATCCGCAGTTCGACACCAGAGACACAGTCGGACGAGACATCAGGCGTTAACCAGAACTTGCTGGTGCTCGCCGCGGAGCACGATGTGCTATGTACGCCGCCGATTTTGCGAGATGCAGCGGACCGCTACCGGGCTGCTTTTGCGCAGATGGTGGAGCTGGGGAAGATTGATGGTGTGAAGACGAGGGATCTCAAGGGTGATGAGGAGGGGGGTGTAAGGTTTAGAGTTGTTAAGGGCGTGGGACATCATATGCAGAACCACGTTGAGTGGGAGAGAGGCGCTGAAGAGATTTTGGAGTGGGCGGAGCAGTTGTGAGACAGTCAAGAGCGGGAGAGGCTGTGAACCAAATTCTTGTTTCTTAGTCGGAATTGTATGGTGGAATTGGCTACTACACTCACCTCTTCATAATATTGTTAGTCATCGCATACTTACTTTCCTCTACATCCCTATGGATTACCAAGCTCACGACCGGTTTACTGTAGTTTGATGCGCCGATCTTCACTCTAAGAGGAATTTTTGGCTAGAGCTAGACTTAAAGCGGTAATCATTGCTAGCGTGAACGATCGGCCCACTCAGGCGGGTTCTTCGTAGGACCGACGAGACAATCGCGTGTAACCGGTTCGCATATAAAGAGGGAGGAAGGAGACGTAAGAAGTAGAATGCATCCATCTCACAACTTGCCTTTCAATTGCAAAGTCATACTTCAGGACATTTCGACTTCGATTCCGCGGCAACCAATAATTATGACGACCCACGCAGCCGTTGTTACCGTTGGCGTCAAGGAACTCCTTGAGATTAAACAGGTACCCACTATCACACCTCAAGGCGATGAGGTTCGCGTACGAGTCGAATGGACGGCTTCCACGCCGTTGGACCTGCACCAGAACGATAGCGGTCTGCTGGTCACGCACCCGCAGGTCCTTGGAGACGGTACGGCTGGTACTGTTGTAGAAGTAGGCCCGGACGTCAAGAGACTACAAGTCGGAGACAAGGTGTTTGGATTTACATGGCGGAGTCAGCAGGAGAAGGCGCACCAAGAATTCTGCACGACCAATGAGTGGTTGTTTGCAAAGGTGAGTACTTCCAAGCCACATACTAGATTATCATGCTGAACCACGTAGCTGCCGGAGGGTTTCACATTAGCACAAGCCGTGACTCTTCCCAACAACTTCGTTACCGTCTTCCACACCCTCAATACAGACCTGGGCATCAAAACCCCGTGGCCCAAGCCAGCAGACTACGTCCCCAAAGGCGCAGAGGAAGCCATTCTTGTCTGGGGCGCTGCCTCCTCAGTTGGCCAATACGCAGTCCAGATCCTACGCTACTACGGCTACACCAACATCTTCGCGACGGCATCCGAAAAGCACCACGCTAAGCTGCGCACATTCGGAGCGAATTGGACGTTTGACTACAAGGATGTGGGTGTCGTGTCTTCGATCGTGGATGCCGCTGCGCAAGCGGGGAAGAAGTTCGGAGTTCCGCTGATACTGGATTGCATTGGCAGCAAATATGGAAGTATTGGTCCAATTGCAAAGATCGCGAAGAGCGGGGCCAGAGTGGCTATCTTGCTGCCTATTGTTGTGAAGGACTCGAGCGAGACGGAAAGTCCGGAGTATGAGATGGATGTTACAAAGGCGGCCGAGTGGGATGAGGGTGTTGATGCGCGCGGTGTGCGAACGCACTTTTATCCAGATGTGAGTTCTCTCTCCAGGGCCTAAAGACACTGCAGCCAGCTGACGCGCACAGAACGAGTTCTTCAGGTACCACCTACAACCGGACATTATGCCCACGATGTTGAAGGAGAGAACCATCGAGCCGAACGCGCAAAAGGTGATTGAAGGAAAGACATTACTGGAGCGGGCGCAGGCGGCGATGGATGCGCTGAGGAGGAAGGAAGCCAGCGGCGAGAGATTGGTGTGGCGCGTGTCGGACCAGGTGGACTAGCCAAATTTCAATGAGCGTCAGCCCTTCACAATGAATCGCATTAAACATTTCCACAAACGCCTGGGTCCATCCCATCTCCACAAACATCCCGTGAAGCCAATCACGATGCATGACGCGCTCCTGCAATACACACCCTCAAATGTGCGGACATTGTTTGTCCATCGCAAGAATTTCCGTCGACTGGCCTGCATGACATCGTACCATGTGAAACAACGCCGAACGTTTCAACCCGGGTCGCCGGCGCCTCGCTCAGATTAAACAACGCGCTACGGCTCGCTTGTCGACCTCAAGAAGGCTAGCAGACCAGAACCAACATGGTTTGCCGCTGTTGTGGGCTCTTCGCGACTTAGTCGTCGCCCTAACCCTCACCCTGCTGTTCCTTCCGCCTCGGTAGTTCGACTTATTGGTGGTTTAATGTACACAGGTACTCGGGTCATGCTTTCATGCATGTGCTTACATTCGAATTGTGGAAAAGCGTCCCACGTCCTCTGGCATGAATTCGGCGTTAGACCGAACAGCAAGCGGGCGTCGTTTCAGAACTTTTATGACGAGGTCCACTCATGGTCGTGATAGGAAAAGGCCGCTGTGCCGTCAAGTTATATAGGTGCGTGTTCCCCCAACGTTCGTCTTTCCACCCACGCATCAGTTCTTTTCATCAGTTCAGCTTCTTGTGCTTCCCGGTCTGCGACCTCACATTCATTCTTGCTCGCCTATTCCCTCGTCACTCTTTCACGAAGCCAGGCTTCCCTACATTCTCTACCAACTTCTCAACCCGATACAAACATCCCAGCCACCATGCAGTCCTTCACCGCTGCCCTCGCCCTCGCCGCAATGGCCTCCACCGTCGCCGGCCACGGATACCTCGTGTCGCCCAAGCCCCGCATGCCCGGCAATGCCATGAAGGCCGCCTGCGGTCAGACCGTCTTCAACATGTTCAACTCGGACATCAACGGCAATCCCCAGGGTGCACTCCAGAACCCCGGTAGCGACTACAACGAAGCCGAGTGCGGAATCTGGATGTGCAAGGGCATGCAGTTCGACGACAACAAGGCCAACATCCAGGCTTTGACTGCCGGGCAGAAGCTCAAGATGGAGGTCAACATTGCGGCTCCTCACACGGGTATTGCCAATGTCTCGATTGTTGATACAGCGTCTGGCTCGGTCATCGGCGAGCCTCTCATCAAATTCACAAACTATGCTTCCACCGCCACCGGCATTACCGACGACATGGAGAACTTCGAGGTCACCATCCCCAGCAACATTGGCACTCAGTGCGCTGAAGAGGGTGCATGTGTGCTGAAATGGTGGTGGGATGCCCGCGAGGTGGACCAGACCTACATGGCCTGTGTCGATGTCACCGTTGCCGGTGGGTCTGGTGGCGCAGCGCCTTCTTCTAGCGCTGCTGCTTCGACCGCTCCTACGCCGACTAAGGTCGCAGACCCTAAGCCTACCACCACCGTTGCGGCTCCGAGTGCTACTGCTACGTCTGGAAGCGAGTGCGCTCCCCTTCCCGAGAAGTTCACAGTTCAGCAGTTGATTGGCTACCTGAGGGGTTAAGATGGTGTATATCAGCTTCGGTATGATCGCTGGTTTTCTTTTCATTTACAAGTTGCATAGTGTGGGGGTCGACTGTGGTGATATGTAGCGGTAGAGCTTCTTTTCGGTTGTATATATATATATATCTTTTACGCACAAACCATGTTGTACATGTCAACGCATTTGCTTTTTCTTTATGTCCTCTCCCATGCTCATGATGACTCCCAATGTCGAGTCATCAGATCGCTTGCTATAAGGTGTTTTACTCTAGTGATCTCAGCGAGTGCATGTTCTGATTCCTAGTTGCCCGAAACTTTGCATATATCTCAACTTGTGTGCTTCCGACTGCCACAAAAGGACAAGAAAGTGAGGTCTAGCCTTCCAATACCCCGTCACACCCCTGCGCTCCCATCCTAGGTACGAAGGTTATCGCGACCTGTTTTCTTGGAGGTACAATATATAAAGACAGTCTAGTCAAGTTCTGCCCCAGCTCAATCCAAAGTCCCGCAGCAGGTAACACATCGAAGCGCATGGCTAGCATAGCAGCAAACGCTGCGAGCTGCGTCCTCGCGAACTTTTTCCCGGAACATAGATTAACTTCATATTTAAAATCCCGGAAGGCATATGTAGGAGTCTTCCGATAGATACCGTCTGCGATGAATCTATCCGCTGTCGCGCTCCAAGCTCCGTAGGTCGAAGTGTGGTGCACGATTTGCAATGGCTACGACTGCCCCTTTTCTAAGATAATATCTCTCCTCGCCTACCACGGTATTTTCTATGGCGATGCGCGGTCCTATACTTATAGCCCTATGCCTTCGAGGTTCCTGCAATACTGAGAAAAGCAGTGTTGCGTTCTTCAACGCGAGTAGATTGATCTTCCGCACACATTGACCTTCCGCGTTGGTCTCATCGCTTGTTATTAGTTCGACCTGAGCTCGAATGGCTGCGAGGACTTTTGCGTCGGAGAAGATGTGGAAGATGGTCCAAAAAACGGTTGGAACTGAGGTAGCGAGGAGCGCAATTCCGTTGATGCCCTGAAATCGGGTTCAATTCTCGTTTCTGATGTGGTATTTGAGTGCCACGTAGAGTACCGTAGTAAGCGGTGAGCTTTCCTCGTATGCTCCGGTCTAGCAGTAGTTGCTCATAGCTCAGACGACGATTTCGCGTCCGAAAGTCCTTTCGGTGTTGAGGATCGGGGTAGAAGACTCGAAAGTCGCCATGATGGAATTGTCGGCAAATCTCCTTGGGTAGCTGAGCCAGCCTCGCAGCCGCTCCCTCGAATGTAATGCTTACTAGAACGTAAAAACAACGTAGAATTAATCTCGGAAGGTTGGTGTGGATTTTCGGTTCCATAGGTTTTTCAGTAGTTGCAATATTAATCTCGTACTGAACTCAGGCCCACAAGCTGATTGGTTTGCCCGTCCGGCCATTGTCAGATCGTCAAGGCGAGTACAGGCTACGGCAGCCGACCGCCGAATCATCCCCTCCATACCTCCATCAAAGGACATTACCTGTTGTGGAACCTCGACTCCTTCAACAAGCAAAGTTGAATCCCGATTCGCGGCGCCCAGGTTTGCTTGCAGAGCATAGGCAATGCGCTGCCGGAAAATTCTAATCGCATGGCTGAGATATTAGATGCGAATAGCTCCCCATCAGAACTGAATTTCGGACGTGTCCGATAAACTGAAAGGGCAGCGAAGATCGCTGCAGCGAGGTAGAATGCAATCTTCGAAGACTCTGACATCATGAATTGCCCGGTCAACGGGAGGAGGCTATGATCGTAGATGTAAGCTTCTCCGTGTTACAGGACCTGCGTAGCTGTGCAACGGGCCAAGTAAAACTGCTAATAAGAATATATTGGGGCTGCATGGCGTTTGCGGCACAGCTTTCAGGCGCGATTCCTATCACAAGCCGGCCACATGAGCGGCCAAAATAAAACAGAGTGAAATATGCATGTAAGCGCATGTCACAGGCTCTTGCGAAGATTTGCGCTTGCTCTTGGTATATTCGGTGGTGCATCGTCCAATCCGTGACTATTGCGCATATGCTAACGAAACACGTTTGCGAATTGGATCCCTTCAGAGGTCTTTCACACACCCAGTAGAAAACGGAGTTGATCACTAAAGTGAGTGGCCATAGATAGTACGGATCAGGAAAATGATCAAATGTCACATGAAACTTCGAAAGAAGTAATGAAGATCAAATTAAGAAGCCGAAATGCCCGAGATATTGAGCCTCTTCGCCCACCCGTCATGCTCCAATGACCAAGCAACAGCCTTTGCCAAATCTATTTCAAACTCCTGCCTAGGCACATATCCAAGCTTCGTCTTCGCTTTGCTGATATCGTAGGTGTGGGTATAACACGAGTACTCCACTTGCTGTTTACCCAACATCTGCGGTCGCTTCTTACCGAAAGTACAGGCCAAAAAGACATATTCCAAAGTGACCGCTAAGGCTGAAACAAACCGCACCGGAATACGGATAACCCTGTCGCTAGATTGCTTGTGTCCAGCTAGTTTCCAGACTGCATTGGCAAAACCCCAGAATGCCCGAGTCTGTCCATCATGGATGTTGAAGGCTTCACCAGCGACCTGTACCTGATTTCCGCCATTTGCAAGAAGTGCTTGGGCAAGGAGAACATGTGCACTCCCCACGTTATCAGTGCTGCAGTAGTCCCACAAATTTCCCCCTTTTCCGAGCTGGAAACCAGCCTGGCCCTTTTTCAAGGCTAATAAGTATCCAGGAATCGTCAATGTGTCGTGTGTTCCGTAGCAGATGGGGAATCGGAGAGCGCCGGTACAAAGATGTCCGGACCAGTCCTGATCGTGACTTGGTTCAGTAAAAGGATTATTGGCATCAAGTACCATGTGCTCCGCCATCGCCTTCGTTCGGGCATATGGTGAAGCCTTCGGGTCGGTGTCGGCTAGAGGAGTGTCTTCATCCAGGTTGAGATGCTCTCGTCCCTTCGCGATGGTGGAAGAGGACGTGTAGATAAGAACACGAACACTGGCCGAGTCCGTCGCGAGTTTGAGAAGCGTCTTGGTGCCATCAACTGCAATTCTCTGGTATTCTTTAGGTGTGCCAGTAATTGGCGACGGAGTCGCAGCGTGTACAATGACTGTAGGATGGAGTTGTTGCAGCGCGAACTGTATTGTTTTCTCATCGCTCAAATCACCAGCAACGTAAACTGCCCCATCGACCTTGTTTACGGCTTGAAGCGCGGATCGGCTGAGAACTGAAACTGGAGAGAATTCTGGTGTTTCAACGAAATAGCGAACAACATGATAACCAATGAAGCCACAGCCACCAACAACGAGAACGGGATGCTGAGGCATGCTTGATGAAGTTGTGAGTGCCCAAGATGTGATCGACCTGGACGTGACATCCAAAAGTTCTCACACAGGGCGATTTGCGCGCGCTGACCCGTTTACCTTCCATATGGGGGGAGCAGGCTAATCTACTAAATCGGCTGACGGGGAAGCTGCAAGCGATGTTGCGCATGGCGCTGTTGGCCCCAGCCACCTTTCCATGCGCGATTGGTCGAAGCCCCCGGTCTGAAAACCTGCATGTTAGGCAAGTAAACAGCATGCAGTGCGCACACCATCGGGGTTCTAAACCATGCATCTTTCTCGGAAGATACCGCATCCAAGCCCGAATGGTGAGCACGAATCAGGCGGTGTCTCCGTTCTACCGTCCAACTTCCAATCTGCTCTTTAAAAGAAAGTCGGTCCGTTGCGTCCTTCTACGCTTCCTTCTGTACAGTCTTGTCCTAACTTTTGAGCTATCCACCACATTATTCTCTACTTGATCTTTTGATCTTTTGGATTATCATGTCATCTCTTTCTAAAGACCTTACCAATGCGCCACCAGAGGTGTTGGCCATGCTTGCCTTCGTTCCCGCCCTTCCCCCACCAAGTGACATTACACCAAACTTTATCGACCCTTACACAAGAGCGCCAATCCAGGTCGCTGTCACATCCATAATGCTGGCTCTGGCCGTTCTGTTCTTCTTGAATCGTGTCTATGTGAAACTGTGCTTGACAAAAAAGCTATACTGGGACGATGCAACCATAGTTTTAGCAATGGTCAGTATATTATGCGCCCTGTGTGACACATCGGTAACCCTGTTAGCTTGGAACCGTTGCTTACTACGTTGCAAGTACCTGGTGTAAGCAATATTTTGATGGTAACTGAACACATCTGACCACCACGCAGCAGCTCAGAGAGGGGGCATTGGTAAACACCAATGGGACATTAGCGTTGTGCAGGCCAAAAAATTGGACCTCCTTGTGGTAAGAAAAGCCGCTCTTCTTGTATTGCATCGGCAATATTGACTATCTATAGCCAGTATGGATGCTCACGGTATTCCCGCCACCTATCTTTCTCTTTCTCAAGAATACCTTTTTTATCTTATACTTGTCTTTGTTTAAGCAGTTGCGGTGGGTACGCTTCTGCGCCTGGTTCGGCATAATAGCGACAACACTGATCTACACAACCCTTACCATATGCTTCTTCATCTGGGCAACGCCGCCCAAGCATGTGACATGGTTCGCCCACCAAACTTCTCCAGGAGTGAAGAAGGCCTTTCAAGCCTCCACACCGTATGCTTCGATTGGCTTGGTCATCGATCTGTACATCCTGATCATTCCAATCATTGGGGTGTCGGGACTCCAGCTATCACCAAAGCGGAAGCTTGGAGTACTTCTCATCTTTCTGTCAGGGGCAATGTAAGGCTTGTCAAAATACGGGTTTGTTACGATACTAAATATAGATTAGGGCTTGTATATGCTCGGCGTGTAGCATCTACTATCGTGTCGCCCTTGAACGTACTAAAGACTCCTCATATGCTAACGCTCCTGTGGTCATCACTACGTGAGTACACCACCCTGACCAATAAAACTTCTAATGGTGTCTAATTCAGCCGGCAGACTCTGCGAGATGTTCGTCGGAGTGATCTGCGCTTGTATACCTTCTGCGGCTTATGCTGCTCGTCAAGAGCACTCCGTATATCGAAGAACACTCAGAACAGTGACTTCCCTCCAGCTATCATGGGCAGCTTCACGTAATGGTTCTACCTCCTGTTCACAAGAAGTGACCGAGTCACATCCCGCGCCAGACGCGTTGCAGTCGACGGATCGAAAGTACGCCCGATACTTCAGCGTAGACGAGCGCACGAACGCAAGCTCTATGGACTCTAAAAGCTCCGGGGAAAACAATGATCCATTTGGTAGCGTGGAGGCTGTATAGAGTAAGGAGATCAAGCTTCCCCGAAACGTGATTGAGAAGCTCGTCTGCGTACACACTGGACTATCGTTCAAGTATGGCGCCTTTTCCGTTTTTCGTACTCTCAGGCCCTTTTGTCTCCTGGCAGTAAGATTATAGATCTTTTAATCCAAATCATCAAGTACAGGTTTGTCCCTAATACTTGCACGTACCATCCATTTTAACTGGTTCGACGCGCTACGACATCTGACGTTACGGCAACACTTTTGCTACCAATCTTTGAATATTCCATCACTAAACTCTCCTATTGTTGAATGGGCTCTATAGCTAGCTACCTTGGTATGAGCACTTAGGTTCGCATGGCGCAATAGTGAGATTTGTACGGTGTGCACAGCGTACGAAGAGAACTGGTTTTGGGCAACTAATCTGGTTGTTGCTTAAGGTTCTATCTACGCATAGATGAGATGGATAAGTCTCTGCATCGTACACACAGACATCACGTGAGTATACTACGTGATATCCTTTATGCTCGATGCATCAGCTGTACGGGGTACGGACACCTATAAAACCATCCGTGCTCTCCGGTGCTTCGCATCGATTACATTTCCTTCCACCCCCCAAAAGCGATCAATACAACTAGTGCCCCCAATCGAACAGAGTTTCGGGGGGTTGAAACTCTTTAACGTAAGCGGGGATTTGTACACGTTCAGCAACGAATAAGTAAGACTATTTCCCGGGAAGACGATTTTTGATTCAAGGAGTGTAAGCAGGAGTGATCCCCTAAAAAAAGACGGACTAGAATCAAAGAAAATTTGTGCTCTGAGAAGCTCAATCTAGCCTTCCTCTGCTCTTCGGCCACATCCACTTCTCTCAATATTCCTCTCCACTGCCTCCACTCAACGCACTTCCATCACAACTCTAAGAGAACCGGCTAGAGCCAATAGTCTGGCTGAAGCACCCTGTCTGCCCAGGGTTAAGGATGACCTGCCTGCCACCATTCGCGGTGGTGCAATCAGTGCGAGCGAACAGCGTCACTACCCATGCAGTCAGCAAACTACTCCAGGCCCTAAGCGGTCCTTGACACAAGACCGACAGCCTAGGACTTACATGTACGGGTAGCTTCGTTGCTAGTAACTCTGAAACTTCCATGCGCGCCCGTGAAGGGCTCCACGCGGCACGTAGCGCTGCCGTCATCGAAGATAGCGTCATCCTCGATCCAGGGCTCTTCGCAGCCGTTGCCCCTGTAGAAGCGCACGATGACTAGGCCGGGAGTTTGGCGAGTTTCCAGGCCGGCGGCGGGGTTGGGAGCGGCGGAGACACCGGCAACCGCAAGGGCGAGGGTGAGGAGGGTGGTGGTGAACTGCATTGTGATAGTAGAAGTAGTGCTGGTAGTGGTGGTCGCTTTGAGTATTGGTAGGATGATCAAATGTGCGGTGTCGATGGTGAAGAGCGCATCGATGCCCTTTTTATATTTGCGCCGGAGCTCGTCGGCAAGCATCAATGCGTGTGACGAGACATGGTTCATCGAGTATCCTCATGGCAGCAGACACGAGGTGGTAAGCTTCGAGCCATATAGAACGCCTCTTAATGGTGCGAACGGGATGATAGTCATGAGAAGCTAGGCATCTAGCTCCTCTACAGCGAATTGACTACCAAATCCGGAGCCACATGACTGCAGAGAATCCTAGCGAGAGAGCCATTGGGTGTGCTGTATTACCTCAGTCAACATCAGCTTCGCCACTATCACGCACAGGAACGAGGCACGGGTCTAGGAACGCGCAACTCGTCACATTTCGTGAGTGGGAAGTGTACTTGCAGCAGTCAGATTCACAGAGTTCGGTTCGGGAGGTTCCAATGCTGCACGATTGGAGTTGGTGATGAGGTATTAGAAAATCCTTCACACCCACGGCGTTGTCGGTGCGTATGGTGCTGTCCTTCGGGAACTCTTCTTGTTGGTGGGGGAGGAGGCCGCACGAAGCCTGTTATGTAAGTGTCATCTGAGCTACGAGAACTGTGAATGCAGTCAGAATCACAATAAGGCAGCGATATAGTCTACAACCAGAGACTGTTAGCTTGCATTATTACTTACTGGTGCCTCTTGCTCATGTATTGAGGAAGGGCTTTCGGAGTGTTCATGTACTATTTCGTATTTGACCCAAAGCAGCAATGTATGCCACTCTTGTAAAACATGGCTTGAGCAATTAGGTTCCATGCAGAATCTCAAGCTGTCAGCTCTGGTGGGCAAAGGATTGTTCTTTTACTGCTCCAGAAGGATCTCTGTCGTATTAGCAGATTTGCTGACACACGTGGGTGGACCGCCACCAATCTCACCGCCCGCATATCCGATGCGTGAAATCTCACCGGCATCCAGGTTTGGCGATCTGTTGACATGCAAATTTTATTTAGCTTAGCTTTGCGGGCCGCGGATCCCGTTGCATAGCATGCGTTACCGGCGCGGTCCGTAAGCAACCAGCCGCTTGCTGCATGAACGCCTTCAAATTGAGTACGCTACGGTAAGCATCGTATAGGCGCTCGGATTGGGATCAATGTAACGTGTAAAGTGGTACTTCATAAGTGATTGATCAACAAAGTTGAATCAAATGGGGAGCTCGAAGGAGAAGAGGGCTTCTGTCCTACGGCGGCTTGTAAGACTTTTTGGCTGTTGAGGATGACGGCTTGGCAGAGGAAGGCGGTCATTACTGAAGCTTGTTCATGCATCCGAGACTGATGGCTGTAAGTTCCATCGGCATGGGGATAGATCTATTCTTTTTAGGTCGAGCGCCCGTTGTAGTCAGTAGATGCTGCTTAGCCTGACTTGGGATCGTAGCGAAAATCGCTGTTGCTCGATTTTCAATTGACGGAGCAGTGGACTATTTCGTATGGCGCGCAGTGCCGAGTAGGGTTCGTTTGGTCACATCGGCGTCCAGCTCCGTGTGACCATTGCCGCGTGGTGAGGTTTGCAAAGTTGACGTCAGCATACTACCCTGTTACCTTAGGAGTGTTCCATCTCCTTAGCAGTATGCTCCGCCTCCACCTCCCGAAGTCTAAATACTTCCGCAGCACTTGGCTCAGGCATCTGGTCCGCACCCTTGGCCATAACCCACGACCTATTGGCGATATATTTGGCCTCGGTTCGTGGGCCTCGGTTCGTGGGCATCGAGTGACGGAAGCGGTGAGATTTCGAAAACGTACACGGTCAGCCAAGTTCAAGGTTGCAGCGGCCAGAGAAATCGGCTTGTGGGCGAGGAGAAGCTTAGACAAATATTATCCGCATAGGCCATTCTCAGGAGATGATTTTGGCTATGATTGCCGAATCCACGCCTACGACGAACTCGTATCGTTTCCAGGAAAGCTCGACATAACAGAGGCCACGTGATGTTAGCTGTCAAGATCGGGCACCGTCTTCGATTTCGGTAGGTACTGGCTACGTGTCTGAAGGGAGCGCGGGCAAGACTATTGTCGGCTTAGGCATACGTCTACATTCAACGGAACACGGAGGACTGCTGCAATCCTCCTCCGGTATGACTGAGATTGTTTTGACTCCAAGCCGGTACGCCGACCATTCCGCGCGCCATGCATCAGTGCGGGAATGAGGCAGAGCGCGCCGGTGAGAAACCGTACGCGCAAGCATGGTGATCTGTGGACGCAGATGAGCAACGGACTAGGCCGAGAGTGCGAGGAGTTTGGAAGGCCGCACAAAATCAGAGTCGATGATAAGGTGGAGGGATTCCTTGTCTGGTGATGGAAAGAAGTAGATTCTACATGCCTGCGCGTGTACGTTGCTGCAGCGCTAAGCCGTATATGGGGAGCCAATGGAAGCCAACGGTTTGAGCACGACCTCTCCCGCGCCTTTTCACCTGCCTTCATGACAACACCCTCAAATTGCTTCAAATTGGGAGCATCACGAACTCATACGAAAGCGGAAGCTCGCCATATTCCATAACCCAGTAGTGTGAGCCCTTGCGTTCGTCGACCATGCCGCAAGTGTATATAGATCTCGTGCCCATATCTCAGCTGTAAGTCTGTACCGTTACATTATGCTAGGCTCAAGGATAACTGGTATCTTACTGGCGGTATCAGTACCAGTCCAAGCGTGGCCAGCTGCTAAGCGCTATTCAAACAGGTCGGGACCGGCTACGCCACTCCACTTCAACGCCGACGACACCTTCCAGATCAGTATTTTTGAAGACCAGCACTTTGGAGAGAATGCGTGGGACTCGTGGGGTCCGCAACAAGACATCAACTCAGTTAAAGTAATCAACAAGGTCCTCGACAAGGAGTCCCCCGGACTAGTAGTCCTGAACGGCGACTTGATCACTGGAGATAACGCGTTCATCGAGAATGCGACTGTATACATCGAGCAGATTGTAGCGCCATTGTTGGAAAGAAACCTGCCATGGGCCTCAGCATACGGGAACCACGACCACCAGTACAACCTTTCCACGGATGATCTCCTGGCACACGAACAAGAATGGCCCAATTCTCGAACCCAGAAGATGGTGACTGGGCCAAATGCCGGGACATCGAACTATTATCTTCCGGTTTATGACAACAACTGCACGGCATACGACCGATGTACGCCAGATCTGATACTCTGGTTCTTTGACAGCCGAGGCGGCGCTCGCTTTCAGGAGCAAGACGCAGACGGAAATCAGATCGGCCTCGAGAATTGGGTCGATATCAGCGTGGTCGACTGGTTCCAGCAATCGAACGCTGAGTTGGTGAACAGATACCAGAAAACAATCCCTTCCTTCGCGTTCGTACATATACCCGCCTACGCATCGCTCGCTTTCCAGCAAGCCGGCGTGCATCCAAACTACGAACCAGGCATCAACGATGATGTGCCACTTGCACCGCAGGCTCAAGGCTGGTGTTCTGATGGCAAGACCAACGACGGGTCATGCGAGTACGGCGGCCAGGATATTCCCTTCATGCAAGCTATCTCCACTCTTCCCGGCCTCATCGCCGTCTTCTCCGGACACGACCATGGCAATACCTGGTGCTATAAATGGGATTCGCAGCTCCCCAATATGACTATTGCAGGCAACGGCGTTAATCTTTGCTTTGGGCAGCACTCGGGGTACGGCGGCTACGGAAACTGGGAGCGCGGTGCGCGTCAAGTTCTCATTTCGAAATCTCAGCTCAGTGCGTTTGAAGCAGATACATGGATTCGATTGGAAAGCGGTAATGTGGTGGGGGGTGTGAGTTTGAACGCGACCTATGGGAGCGATTGGTATCCAGAAACGAATAACACGAAAACGGGCTGTCCGACTTGTAATTATACCATTGTTACTCCGAGGCCGGATACCTCAAGGCGCCCGATGCCAGCTGAATTTTGAAGATTGAGTCGGAGCTAGCCGGCATGGTACCGTCGAACAGTATTCGGCTCGAGTCACAAGCTGTGCGGAGGAGAAAGTTAGGACATCATTGCGTATCCCCACACAATGTGCGTTCACGTAACCACTTGCATGGCAAATTGAACTGCGGGTAGGGGATTTGAAAGCCGTCTTTTTCCGGTGTGTGGGGAAGCATCGAGTTTCGCAGGGTGGACTGGAGAAGGCGGCATCGGCGAATCGGCGTTTAGCGGTAGTGCCTACGTGGCGGTGGCTGTGCTCTTCTCATGCGCTGGCGCAACAGGCAGTGCGCAAGCGCCTGCTGCTTACGGTCCACGATTTTCAGCTGTTGTTGTACGCTCGATCAGTGATCACTCAACGTTTGCTCATGGCAGAAGCTGGTGAAGAAGTGGACGCGCATGAAAGAAGGAGGGACAAACTCGGGCAATATCTGTACGTAGAATCGGCGCTCTCACACCCTGCAACTTCGACCCCGCCGCTGTCAATTAATCGTCCCTTCCCCCCATCGGACCCTGACCCCGTCGCAGGCAAAAGAGTTACAATAAAGGCGAACTGGCGCTCAAACACGCGATCGGCCTCGGCGCGGGACAAAACGTAGTACCAATCTCTCAACCTTCCTCCGATGGACCTCCGCGGGCGGTCGAAGTCGGCTGGCATCCTGTCGGCGGCTTCGCGGGCAAGTGGTTTGCTGAGAAGACGGGCTTGGGCAAGATGATCACGGAGAAGATCAACAACTATCCGGATCCGACGCAGCATTGGGCTGTGCTAGTCGGCGATTATGCGCACCAGCTGTGGATGGATGAAGAATTTGACATCATTTACACCAACTCCAAGGTCGATCCGAAGGAGTGGCAGACGTTTCAGATTGGGGAGACGCGGTTCAACGACGATGCAGTTAGGCGAGCCGGTGAGTATCCTTGACCCCTTGGTGGTGGAATAGGTCCCTGTCGGTCTCGAAGACTACACTCTGTTGCTTACCACGTGATACCATAGGCGAAGCTGTCATTCTGAACATTCGAACCACACGCCCAAGGTACAATCTCATATCCAACAACTGCCAGACATACGTTCTCCAGCTTCTCGACGCCATTCAAGTCTCTAAAGACAAAGAGTTTGGCACTACACTAGCCGTATACGAGAGGCTCTTCGGGGCCGGGAAAGTCGCCGATCTCTTCATCGACGCCGACGGCAACTCGCAAGTACTTGAACAGCCAGGGATGCCACCAGCTGCTATACCGGCTTCACCGCAAGAGCTAGGAGTGGTTGGGGGGACAGTCGGGCAGGAGCACGTACCATTTCACCGTCCTGAAGCGGTGCTACATCAGAATCAAGCAAATATAAGTGATGCGCCGCAGACTTCAGTGGCATTTGCCCAACAGGTTATGAATGCGAATACAACCCAATTGAATACAGCAGAGGAGGCACAAAGGCATGTCGTTGATAATGAGCCGAAGAGCGGAGGTTGGAGCGAGAAGATTAATTTGTTTTCGCGGAAGTTCAAGAAATAATCTATAGTGTTAGATTGGAGTTGTAATTCTGGCGCAAGCTGTTCCTTCAAATTGTTCTCCTGCGCGTGAGCTACTTTGGTTCTGCTCTGCACAGAGTCGGTCGAAAAACGGCCGAATTACGTCAGTGTGATCCCACCAACTCGCGACCTAGACTTCATAAAGACTAACCGCCCTCTTTTGTTGCGCGTATAAACGCAAAGCCATCCCTTTCATATTGCGCCAATTCAATCCCTACACCCGAATCACATCTGTATCCAGGCTTTACGATAATCCATCATGGCCTCGTCAACGCTTAACTACCCGCTCCTTGCCATCCCTGCATATTACCTCTTTTCCCTCGCGCCGCACTTTTACGCAGCCAACCTCCTCTCCGCCCACGGCTATAAACCCAATAACGCAAACCCGAAAGCTTCGCTCTCGCCCTCCGCCGTCCAAGGAAAAGTCCCCGATGTCGTCTTCCAGAAGTACCAGCGCGCAGAGAACGCGCAATCCAACAACATGGAACAATTACCCCTCTTCGCCGCTGCAGTGCTTGCCAGCATTATCGCGGAGCGATTGACACTCAAGGGTGCGAGTGCAACTGTTACAGGAGGCGATGTCACGGGCTTGACAACGTTTGTTGGTGCCTGGTTTGCTGTCAGAGCAGCGTATTGCGTCGCTTATGTGCTGATTGCAGACCATGCGACGAGTTTCATTAGGAGTGCGCTGTGGTCCACTGGAAGTGTATTGGCGGTATATCAAATTTACAAGGCGGCGCAGATTATTGGATAAAGTACGTGAGTTGTAACATAGTGTCGTAGAATTCATTATGCATGGTAGAGACGATGTTGTTCCCACAACCAGTCTGCCCGGCTGCCAACTCACTCATCCTAATCAATACACAAATCTCCATCCGCGCTCGGATCCCGTGGTTGCCGACCAGCCCTCTGCCTCATCCAACCTCTTGTTCAACTTGACCGCTCGCCACTTAACCAGCGAAGCTGAGATTATACAAGCCAAGCAACCGAACAAAATCAATCCACCACCCATTCGATAGTACGGCTCCTGCGAAGTTGGGAAGAAGTAAGGGCTAAACCAATGGCTGACCTGACTGATGCAGTTGGCAATCGCAATCAAAGCCGCCTTCTTACTCCTAGGCGCGGGAACCAGCGTCGTTTCCCAGCTCAGCTGTAGATTGAGACCCGAATAGGTGCCGCTAATGAGCAGGATCAGGCCAAAGTACCGCGCTCCGACGTTCAGTGTGCCAATCAGGGTGGCGCATCCTACAGCGCTGAAGACAATGGGAATAACGATGTGCCAGTATGATTCTTGAAAGCGCCCGGAGGTGTAGGCGAGACCACAGGCTACTGCGTAGGCGATGGCATAAGGAGGTGCCTGGACGAGGTAGGTGGTGAGGGTGTCGAACTTGAAAGTCTTCATAATCTGTCACCACGTGTTACTACTCGGCTTTGACTTTTGGTTCACAGAGATTGCAACGTACCGATGGCATGAAATCCTTGAAGCTCTGCGCCGTTACAAGCGAAAAGTGCATGAGACAAAAAAACCACGTGAATGGATCCTTTGCCGCCTCTTTGAGCCCATCCCATGTCCCGCCAACTACCTCATCGTGTCCTCCATTGGAGACTTGCACACGGTATTGCGCCATCTCTGACTGTTCCGGGGTGAGCCATCTCGTGTTGTGCGGCCATGATGGGAGCATGTAGTAGCCGGCGGCTGCCACGACAATTGATGCTGCGCCCTCGATGATGAAAAACCACTGCCACGCATGCAGACCGAGGACCTCATCCATATTCGTAAGAATACCTGCGGCCAGAAATCCAGAGAGAATGTTGGACATGGTGTTTCCGGCGTGCCAGACAGCCATGCGCATCGGGTTCTCTTCTTTAGTGTACCAAGAGGATGTCACTGTCGACAGGTTAGTTTCGGGCTCTAATATTATTAGTGGGCGGTATCAGACTTACTCAGCGTAATTCCAGGGAAGAAGGGAGCTTCCGCGAGCCCAATGAAGAACCTGCAGACGGCGAAGCCCGCACCGCTGGTCATAGCCGGCATGCAGATTGTACCAAAGCTCCACGCCATCATCATAGAAGGCAGAAGCCATCTTGGATCCGCTTTTGCAAGCCACAGGTTACCTGGAAGCTGACCAACAAGATACCCAACGTAGAAAGTCGAGATGCCGGTATTCCATACGGTATCACTCATGTTCAGGTCTTCTTGCAGCCCGGCAAGGCGCGCGTTGGACACATTGATACGATCGAGGTAGCTACTTTTGGTAAGCTTGAGAAGCAAAGTACCGGCAGGCTGAACTTACTTCATAAGGAACATGAGTGTAATGATTGGCATGAGTCTCCAATCAAGTCTCTTGACCAACTGCTTGTTCAAGGCAAACATCTGCTCCTCGCTCAGATCTCGAAGTAACTCGAAGCGACTTTGGATCATTCGCTGTGTAATGTTAACATGATCGGAAACCTCTTCCTTGTACTCGCTGCCACCCATTTTCTCGCTGATTTCCGTATCCGTCATATCGTCAAACCGAACGTGCTTGTAAACCAAATTGATGTACCGAAAGTGGAAGGGTAGAATCGATGGCGAGAGGATGTGAACCGATGATTATGTCTTCCAACGCGGATTTTGACGTTATATACTCATGTTCAAGCCCAGACCCATCTTGGTGGCGCCTCTCCCGAACACAGTACCGGCAACAGATTGCGGGGCCCCAGATCCGAGTGAATGATCGGGGGGACGTGCGCAGCCGTCGGATTCGTCCGATCGTAGACGGCAGCCGGGCTTACTTGGCGACGGAGCCCCGCTGAGCAAGATCCCGCGGGAAAAGCCTAAGGCCATGCTGTTCCCGCGGGAAGTGGTTCAATGGCTAGCTTGCCCTGCCGCGGGTAGAGAAGCCGGGCGTGCATGTCTCATTGCTACCGCCGTGAGATACCCGAGCAATGCAGCTAACTGCCTTCGTCGCATAGCAAGGACTACAGCAAGAAAGTTGACTTGCAGGTCGGTAATGAGTGCAGGTGCAGTGTGTGTCAGCGGGCGGAAGAGTATCGTACTTGCTACGCTACTCCGAGTCGGTATTTCACGTGATCTCACCTCAACTTGGAAGTTCCTAGCAACGGTCTTTGATGAGGGTCTCGATGGATGTATTTGATCCGATGGGATGCTATATGGTAGTCTTACATGATTGGGCGAGGCTGTCTTCGATGCAATGCGTAGGCAAATGTTTAGATCTGCTCAGATATAGCAGCACTAGGAAATTGACATGGTTCATTGCATATATAGAAATGGTTTGGTACAAGTGGGTATCCAGGACATAAATAGGGTCAAGACGAAGCGCTCAACAAAGTCGCAAGTTTTTCGTACACAGTGAAGACGATGCCGCCGCTAAAGACCAAGCGGCCTAATCGCATGGTGCTGCCGCTCCAGAAGCCCTTGACGCCAGCGTGGTGCAGAACGCTACGGAATGCCTCTCCTGTGCTTGCACCCTGTGCACTCTGAGCACGCGTCTTTATGGTATCGAAAGGTTGTGTCGCATAGACAGTGATGGTACCGGCGATGGCGCCCATTCCAAAGGTTACTGCGCTGTTCTGCGGCAAGTTGTTCCGCCTTGAATACTCCTTCAAGACATTGTATGAGCCCATGCGAACAGCAGACGTGGCCGACTGCTTCATTGTGGTAGAGACGAGACCCCGGTACAGGCCTGCAAAGCCGTGGGTTTGGACGATGACCTGGCACGCGTGGACACCGCCACGGTAGCGCATTGCGCTGCTCTTCGCATTGTCAATGAGGGCAGTCTTGACACGTTCAGTTGGGGTAACGGCGACAACACTCTCCACCACGCCGGCAAGCATGCCAGCGAGGATGCCGCGGGCCGGAGACAAGGCGCCCGTTTGGTCGGTCAGGCGGCTGCGAATAGAGTCAAAGGACAGAAAGCGGACGCCGGCTTTGAAAGCAGTGCCCAGGATCAAGGTCGAGCAGCCCGTGTAGATTGCGCCGATGCCCTCACTCCTCGCGACCTGGGCGACCACGGCGAAGGGGTTCTTGGAGCCGCCCGAGCCCGCCTGGAGCTGGGCGCGTGTTTTGGCGAACTCGAAGGGATATGTGGTGGTTGCCTCGACCCCTCCTGCTACGGCACCTGAGAACAGCGAGACGGCGGCGGAGGGGGTGTGCTTTGCACGTAAGTTCTTCGGCGAGGGTGCCGGCTGGGGTTTGGCCGTGTTGGGTTCGAGATAGGCCGGGGCCGGCATGGACGGGGCGGTTGCGCTCATGGTGGGCGTGGTGCTGCGTCTGCGAAGATCGAAGAGAGCGCCATGTTGGTGGTCTTCAGAGGCTGTATATATGACTACCTCGAAATTCTACATGTGCTAATTAGTGGCAGTATGGTTCGCGATCAGCGCACCGGTAAGTGCGTAGGTGAATTCCGGTTCCGTTCTCGGGACCCGCGTCCGTTGTTCCGTCCGTTGTTCCGTGTGCCGCGGCATCGAACCTACCTCCGCCTCTCTCGTCTCTCGTCCCGTGTCTCCTGCACCAACAGCGGAGACCACCCTTCTCTTCCCGTGCAACGCGATGAGTGACGGAGATGCCCCGGGCCCCGTTCGCAAGCGCGCCGTCGCGGCTTGCACTTTCTGCCGTCGAAGGAAGGTGTGTCATTGATATCTGCGAGGCATGCGCCGACCGAGACTGAGGCCCGCAGATCAAGTGCAACACGGAGCGGCCGTCGTGCGCCAATTGCAAGACCCACGGCATGACTTGCAGCTATGAGCCCATCGACGACGCTGGCCACTCCCGCAGCCGTCCGAGCAAGACGCCAAGGAGGGAATATGCCCCCCGTCCAGAGGTGCATGCACGTGTCGACTCCAGGTCCAGCCCTGTGCGAAGTGCTTCAGCTGCTCCCCCAGCGTCAGGCCCTCCAACTGTCCCTCGTGCGCCAGCTGCACCCCAGAGTGTATCACGCATGGTCGTTGCTGCAAACGGCTCGTCGAGTTATCATGGACGCACGAGCACATTGTTTGATGAAAACTCACATGAACGTCCCGCCGCTGAAGCGCGCCCCCGAATGCCAGAGGAATGGATCGAAAAAGGTCTCGTTGCCGAAGCGGCACGCCAACGGCAGCTTGAAGACGTCAACTTCCGCCTTGGGAAGCTGGACTTTGATGGTGTCGAGCCCGAACTGGGCATGCACCTGTTGTCCTTGCACTGGAACAGACAGCATCACTCTTTCCTCGCTACATACCGTCCGGCCTTTATGCGCGACATGGCATGTAGTGGCCCGTATTTCTCCAGACTGCTCCTGAATGCCATCTACTTCGGAGCATCCAAGTTCAGTACTCGTCACGAGGTGCGCCGGGTGCCCGATGATGTGCGCACAGCTGGTTGGAAGTTTCGCCAAAGGGTGCGTGAGCTTCTCGGCGAAGCTCTAGACAAGAGTGAAGTCACCACGATTCAGGCATTGCTGGTCATGACCAACTCTCTCTTCGCGCTCGGCGACGAACGCAGTGCTGCGTGGCTGTATGCTGGCCTCGCCTTTCGCATGATGGTTGACCTCGGTATGCATGTAGACACAGTAGATCTCGCTAGCTCTCGCAAATTCTCCGACGAGGATCTGGAAGTTCGGAGACGCGTCTTCTGGGCAGCCTTTGGTCAGTACACCAGGCCCTAGTGCTACTCTGCTCTGCTGACGGTCGGTGTAGTAATAGATAAGGTTCAGAGCCTGTATCAGGGTCGACCTGTCAGCATCAAGGAGTCTGACGCACTTGTACCCATCAAGTTCCATGATACCTACGAAGAACTCGAGCGTTGGGCCCCGTTCGCCTACTCTACGCATCCGAGTTCTGCTTACCAGGGCTCTCCAGCATACAGCATCTCCACGTTCCAAAGTCTATGCCAACTCTCAGTCATTCTTAGTGACATCCTCAGCACTATATACACTGAGCGGAGTTTTGACTCAAGTCCCGCAGAACTTGCTTCCAAGCTGGAAAGCATTCATCTCAAGCTCACTACGTGGCACAGTCTTCTACCAGATCATCTTGCCGTTGATATAAAGAAGGAACCGATAACACCACCTCCACATGTTCTGAGCCTACAGTAAGAGTTCTCAACGCCTTACAATGCCCTTCACGTACTAAAAATGTATTAGCGCCTTGTACAACGTTCTCATGATTCTTCTACACCGCCCCTTCGTATCGGACGGACATCTGTATAATACTTCCCCCAGTATATCAGTGAACTCCTTCATTTCATGCGCCACGGCAGCAGACCACATTGTTCAGATCCTGCGAGTATACGACAAGGCGTTTAGTGTGCGGAGAGCTCCGTACCTGATATCGTATGCGACTTATGTGGCCGCAACTATCCACGCACGCATTGCTGCGAAGCGAGAGGCCGGCTCACA
>Ga0247733_1000179_pt1 | contig 74122 bp, 87 predicted proteins | sample UWRJL043104R2_FD_180932 | JGI IMG/M metagenome (GOLD analysis project Ga0247733, IMG submission 180932) | Plant litter microbial communities from Arlington Agricultural Research Station in Wisconsin, United States - UWRJ-L043-104R-2 | ecosystem: Environmental > Terrestrial > Plant litter >...
TCCGCCGAGAGGTACATGGCAGTGCCGTCAACATATCCTCTGTTCAGCAACACGTTTCGGACGTGCTGGAATTCGGGCTTAATGTCTGCGCCGCGGTTGTAGTGGTAGAACACGCGTATCACATTGACGAGCACAACGGGGCAAACACGCGGACGCTTTTCGTCAAAGTAGGTCTGTACGAGACCATCGCGTTCGTGGCGGTTGGTAAGGAAGCGATCGAGGACAGGGTTCGCAGAGCTAGCGGGTGGCGAGAAGGCTAGGAGTGCTGTTGCCGTGTCATCGACGTCTTCAGGGAAGGTCCTCGTCGTTCCGACGGGCGGGCCGATGAAGTAGTTCCACGTCTGCGCTTCTTTGCTCGCTTTCTCGATCTCGTTGGCAATTTCGGATTCGGAGGCGCCAGCAGGTGAAAGGCTGATTATGGAAACGTCTTGCAGAACTTTGTGTATGAGGAATTGCGAAAACACGTCGCGGAACTCGGGACCGTTCTCAATGCAGGAGGTGTGGTTGTGCGCATTGGCTTTCATGTATTGGCGGGCGCGGGTTACTGGGTCGAAGAGTTGGGCGCGCAGTTGACGCAACATCGATGGCGCGTTATCGAAGACGATGCCCGATATCCCGAAGGAGCGGGCGGCGTTTACGTTTGCAACTTTGTCATCTATGAAGATGGCGGTTGTGGGGTCTTGTAGTCCAATCTTCTCTAGGACGTACTTGTAGTATCCGAGTTCGGGCTTGATCATTCCGGCTTCGAATGATGTGAATTCTGCATCGAAAAGGTCCCAATCCGGCAGTACAGCCTTCAATCTCGCAAAGTCGTCCTTTGCAATATTGGTCATGGCATAGACTTTCAGCCTACCATTCATTTCCTTCTTCAGGTCCTTGAGCGCTGCGATGGTATCATGATCCACGCGTAGGGTAGGCCGACATTGATCAAAGGCTTCGCGGATGGTAGATGCCTCGAGAGAGAGTTCTTCCCCAATAGCCTTGAACGCCTCTTCTTCTGTTATCTTGCCGGATTCGAGGAGACCCCATGTTGGTGTCAGGATGACGGCGTGGAAGGTCGAGGGGGAGAGGGCTGTGAGATTGCTGGCGGACCAGTGGAAGAGGACGTCTCCAAGATCGAGGATGAGGGTTCGATTTCCAGTGCGAATGTCTATCTTTGGGGAGGGTGGGGAGGGCGGAGTCGTGGCGGTGGTCATGGAGCTGGCCTGTGTTTTGGAATTGAAGACGGCTTTCTCAGATACATTATTTGGGGAGGTGGTGGGCTTCTTGTTGGACTTGCTTCGTGTGAAGCAGAGAAATTTGGACAACATGGTATCAAGGGGGTATGCAAACAGGAGCAATCACAAGCAGAGCAAGTACAGTGGAGTGGGAAGGTAGAACCAAATACTCACGACCTCGCTGGGAGCAGATCATACCTTTATACCACCACGTGTGCGCCGAGAGAATAAGAAACCCGCCGCACGAGAGAATATCAAACCCGCCGCACGAGAGATACACAACATGTGCCGAACCCAGGCCACGGTACAGCGAACCGGGACGCTGGACGGGAGGCATTGACGCCAGTGAGAGTGGGATTGATAATGGTGTTGTAGTATTGTCTGGGGCTACAGATACTCGCATAGACGCCGCGCAAAATCTATTAACGCTGGGTAGTTTTGGGCAGCTAGTGATCCTGAAGGAGTGCGTGAGCCGTGGGCGCGTTCTCGGTTTGGCCACGTTCTTTTGTGGACTCTAGGGGGGTCACGTTAATGCTGCAGATACGGGGTAAAGGGCCGATCTGTTTTGTGTCGGTGGGAATTGCGGGGTGGAGAGTTTCGGTGTACAGCGGGTAGTCTTGCTGGGCATGCTGTGGAGACCTTGTTCGTCAGTGACGCTTTGTAGTCTGCTCTCCTTGATCAATACCATTGAGCACATCCTGTCCGATTGCGTCGTCTTCTTTCCCATGGCGCGAGTTGGTTTGGCTGCAAGAGGGAGTTGATAACGAAAACGTGCAGGGATATCTGCTGGACCAACGAGGTCGGCGAAGATGCAAGTTGCCCGAGATAGATCAAGGGCGCGATAGACGCGTATTGCCGAGCGCCATCGACCCCCTCTGGAGAGCACTATAATGTCGTTGAAGGTATCTGGTTGTAGATTAGAGCCGCGTAATTGGGCCCAACTTCTCCTGCAGAGGAGGCCCCGATCTGCGCCGTGCTTTGTTCCATCTCACTCAGTCATGCAGGCGTTCTCAACGCGGTAGTTCCAACATATCGGCGACGTTGGATAATGTTCAGAGCCCTGTTACGCGCGACAAATGGTGCGTGATGTGCCCTTTGCAACTTGGTTCCACATCGCGGGAACAAGCGGTCGGTATTGTTGTGCCAGGGAGCGGCTCTAATTCCTGTTCGGGGCGTGATATGCCATGGGATCGGCATATGTGCCAGAGCACCCGGTTGGACGGTTGGACGGTTGGACAAGAAGGATTTTGCCACGTTCATGACGTGAACGAGACGAGCCGAGCCGAAGCTTCCCAACGATTTCATTTGACGCCTGTGCCAGAACTTGACGAGCGTCGCCATTGGTTTGAGACTGTATGTTGCAGTGCGGCGAGGTGCACAACATTACCCGTGTTGGAAACGAGAGACTGCTTTGGGGAAGTGATAGCGTCGCAGAGCATCATGTGGGTGAGTCGTGCATGTCATGTTTCAGGATGGAGGCGAGTAATGTTGCTGGTCGCGGCAAGCAAGGATTCTTTGAGGGATGCAAGCGACGCTCCTGGGGACGGGCTGGGCTTCGCTTGAGACACCGATCGGGGGCACCATGCGCGAGCAGAGACTACCAGCCGCCCCGATCAGCTCCCGCGTACCCGTACCGGCCCGCAAACGAAGAAGGCGTAATGAGGAAAGTCCGGGCCTCTTCCATGTAGTTGGTGTCGTACTGCGCGAATGCGAGGTGGCTACAGTGCGTTGGGTCTCTGGCAGGCGCGCTTGCCGCTGCAGCGAGGTCCCTCAATATTATGTGCGCAAGTGGGGACTCGGATGCATCTCTATACACATGGGAAAGATAGCCGCGCCGCGTGGGCCGTCTACGTAGTCCAATCTCCGGTCGCTAGATTACACGTATGCGTCCATGTTTGTTCCGGGGAGGGATTTACTTCAAACATTCGAGTGCGGTCTGGAACAGTTTCGATTCGGTATGTTTGGTGAGCATGACCCGGATTTGTCCACATCTGCATTAGCTGCATATTCCCCCTTCTTTTTGCAAGAAGTAAACGCCGGGTGACTGACATGCAACGAGCCATGCGGAGGAGCGCAATGTGGAGGAGCGGCAGTCGTACACTGGTCAAGTTAGTGTAGGGTACTCCATGCATAAAATGGCTACTATTCTTCGGGGGGTTTTTGTACTGCTTGTAAAGCGGGAAGGATGGTGGGGTCTCGAGCTAGGGACGGCCCGTCTCTGGCTCGGCCATTTTCTCTTCTATTATCGCGCAAAAGGGTTGGGCCAGACGGGTTCGTACACAAGTCGCTTTAACGGTGAGGTAATTCTCACCATATCTTCTGGCCTATGGAACGCCTGTCACGATAAATCAACGCTCAAGCTTTCATGTCTTTGGTTGGAATGGTGCACGTTTCCCGGACCAGTCTTGATCACCTCTCTGCGACTGCAACTACTATTTGATAGCTCGGGACGACGAAAAACGTCGCAAATACACAAGCGTATTGTCAGTCACGAATGAGCAGTCTTGGAGGCTCCTCCAGATGAATTTCCTAGCTTTTCACTTCGAGCTAGGACCTCACGTACAACGCAAACACACATCCATCGCCCCGACCTACCAAGATTACGGTAATTCTTTTTACAAGCTCGGCATTGTTGTTCCTCTCCTCCTACGTGTCTGGTTTGAAAGGAACGAGGGTGCGATCAACAAACAAGACGGGCGATCAGATCGCCTTTTAGCAAGATCCCTCTAGATGAGCTTTACTAACATATGCCCTCGTCTCAAGAGCATACTGCCCTAATTATCGGACACTGAAATTCGGATTAATTTCTCTACACTCACCGGCTCTCAGTCATCGCAGTTTTGTCTCGACTACATCACATATTTAACCAAAGAGGGTACTACAGCTTTCACCATCACCATTACCTTCATCATCACCTTCATCTTCATCTTCACCTTTATCTTCACATCCATCTTCAGTATTTGAGGGACGCGTCCATATTCTTGATTAATCTTGGATTTAATATCTCCCGCCCTATCTTCTTCTTTCCCCACCCCGCACTGACGCGAAGCTCGACGGCTCGGATCCTAGATCTCGTTTACGAAGCCATCCAGCTTTTTCGCAACGAGCGTACTCCCATCTGTCAGCTCTCTAGATCTCAAAAGACGGCGCTTTCTCGCCGCCATGGAACCTCGGGAGCTTCTCGACCTCACGCCAGAGCTCTTCGAGCGCATCATCGCTGCATACGTCAACAAAGTCGGTGTGACCACTGCATGGAAATCCCGCTCTGTTTGCCGTGAGTCGACACTACATAGCCACACATTTGTCTGGTTCCAACTAAGAACAGACTAGGGGCGTTCTCATCCTCTATCACGCACAACGTCCTCGCAAAGCAGCCGATCACCGTCTTTCTCAAGATCTCCCCGAACAATGGACGCAAGATCCTCAGGTTCAACATGAGTACTTATCTCAAGTATCGTGTCAAGAAGCACAACGGAGCACACAGGTTTCTGCCAAATTTCATTAAGAGCGTGCTGGACCGAGTTGAGGGCCTATCCGGTCCTGTCGACCACGCGACACGGACCAAGAACGAGGACATTTTATGCGATGTGCTCGTCAAGTGCTACGGGGACACCTTCACCTTTCTAACGGTGCACTCATCTCGACCAACCTGCCTTTCAAAGATAGCGGAATTTACCAACCATCAGTCGAAAAACATGATCGCAGCCGCAGCTGCCATCGGAGACGTCAAAGCACTAGAGATGCTTCTCACTACGGAATCGGCCAATGGATGGGATAAGTCGCCAGCATTCGGGTTTCCAATTGCCACGGCAGCCTACCTAGGACATGTCGAAGTCGTCAAGACAATCCTTCGGAGGTTTGATTGTCAGGATCTCGACCATCCCTATGAGCACGTGTTCAGCTCCTCGATGACCAAATCCCTCTCACGCTGCATGAACAAAGTAACCAAACTATTGGCCGCCTTTCATCCGGAATACTTCTCGGTAGTTGACTGCAACATCTTCCGGCGGTGGTTGATTAAAGCTGTCCAGACCGAAGACGTCAATGTGGTCAAGGCTATCCTGGGGCTCAAACATCAAGGCGGCGTCGAAATGTACGCTTTAGGGCTAGAGGTTGCTTGTGAGATCGGTCACATGGAAATCATCCGGCTCTTCTTTAAGAAAGACTTGCTGAACATCAACCAGCGCCTGGAGTTCCGAGGAAGGTGTGGATATGAGTCACCTTTAACTATCGCAGTCTCAAGCGAGAACGTCACCGCAGTGGAAACATTGTTAGAACTTGGCGCCAGTGTCAATGGACCACGACTGTTTGGTTGCGGACGCAGTGCTGCTATGCCTCCCTTGGATTTAGCGAAACACCTCCAGCAACATGACATTATTCGTGTTCTAGTTAACCATGGCGCCAAGTTCAAGGAGCCGAGGGGTCAACCTATCTGATTTGAGAATTTTCAGCGATTCACGGATGACGATGCTTGCTCAAGACTCGGACGATCCTACGAAGGCGAACGTTGGCATGGACGGATCCAGGAAGGGAACAGGAATTGAGACCCTTTTATCTTCTACCTGTGGTAGACTTCGAAGCTGCTAGTTGAAGGCAACAGTCATGGCTCTCATGGGGGCGCTTCAGGGGGACCGGGCTTTTTGGGTCTCAAAGTGGCTATATTTTACTCTCGCAAGCAAGCTGTGACGGTGTTCACTCTTCCCACTTTGCGCCACAATGGTTCATGATTTGGAGCTTAGCACCTGCATTCCGTTGGCCGTTTTCTTGTCCACATTGGGCTTTATCAGAAGTATACTAGTCAAGTGCCAAAAACATGAGCTCTTGATCTGATTGCCTCTTCATCTCACCTCCCCCGGCTGCCCAACCCTTTCCGCAAACTCCCAAGCCCTCGGCCCCAGAATCTTGAGCCCATCAACGATCTTATGAACATCTAACAGTATACCCTTAGCCCTCACCCCACCAGCTAACCCCTCCACCTCCCCCTTCCCCTTCGCCTTCCCTTCAACCCTCAAATTAACACACCGGGGATACGCCTGTGCCCCATCTGCCCGATCCGCAAAATGCAACGCGATGAGCTCATGGCGTAATACGTAGTCACCCGCATCCAACAGTGTAGGAAGCAGCGTTTTTAGCGATGAGAACATCGGAAGCCCACCTGCCACTCATTCCGACCACGCCCATATTCGTGCTATTCAACCAACCCAGCTCATTGATCTTGACCCACTCTAACATCTCCTTATCCGCGTCTCTACACCACCCTCACCCGCATTTGTATCTCGATTCTCCCGGACCCTCTGCTGATTAAGCCAACACGGGCCCCTTACGCGAAACCGGCCACTCATTCAAGTGCATGCTCAGCACGTCGCCCACCGTAACACTGATCTCGAGGCGCCTGGGGTAGATCCGAACTAACATGCGATATCGGAGGTGTTAAATCGCGAGGGTGGGACGAAGATGTTACCGAGGTTTGAGGCGAGAGGCGCGCCAGGCGGCGAGAGGTGGTAGTGTGGCATTTGAGGGGGAGAGTTCGGGAGCCCATCCTGAGTAGATGGCGCCGGGCTTTTTTTATGCTTACTATTCGGGCGTGTGCGTGCATTGTTGTGACAAAGGCGAGGAGGCAATTGGGAAGGGATAGGAACATTCTGGTGAAGCATGGGACGGCGATTAAAAGATGTGATATGGGAATGACGGAGTGGAGGATTAGACGAAGAAAGAGAACTGAACGGGCAATCACATGCACGAGGAAAAAAACCGCATTAATATAGACATAGTCCGAAGATAGTTACAACCTGTACGCAATTTACTCAAGATGTTATGTGCGACGGAGTCCGAAATTACGATTGTTGGGAGAAATACGTGACGCACGGGGGTGGTGTCTGAAATGGTTCTGAGTTTGTCTGGAATATGCAATTTACCTTGCTGGAATTGCAGACTCATCCTTTGTTTCCGCGAGCTAGCCACCACATTCAGGTCGTCTAGGAAATATGGTTATATACCACTAATAGTACGGTAATCGACCACAGGGCTCTTCCTATACTCATTCCGCATACACCACAAGAAGCTAAACTCTCTATCGTCTTCCCATCTTTGAACCTAAGCCTGCCATTACAACGTTAGCAAGATTTCGTTTGAAAGCCTCACAAATTATGCACACGAAGATCAAGACAGGGCAAATAACCAAAAATGAACTCAATCAATAGACCAAGTCCAACTTCCACTTATACGAATTCTCAAATAAGAATATCGCACTTGCAAGTCTTACTTCTTAACCCTCTCCAACCCCAAAAAGGCCAAGCTCCAAAGCTGCTGTGCATTGCTCTCCGTAGAGGAGTACGCGCTAAAAGGTACCGCCTCAAACACGCTCCCGGTGTACTTCCAGCTCCACACCTCGCCGTTGATCTGCGCCGTGTTGGTTTCGATGAGGTCCCAGAGGTGGTTATATGCGTGAGTGACTTTGTCGTAGATGGTGGTGTTGACGCAGAAGTCTGTACGTAAGATTAGAGAGCTTCAATGCAGAGTGATTGGGATAGGGACGAGGAGGGGTAAAATTTAGAACACACCAGGTTTATCGCCGCTATTGCAACGATCCAGCTGTCTCGCTAAACCGGCAGCCATCATAGCAAGCTGCCAACTCCACACAACCGTCCCATGGTAATCCGAGTTCTTGAACCCATTCGCATAATCTGGGGTCCCTCCATAGGCTGGGTTCGCAACGAGTAGGCCGGCATCCGTACTCAGTCCCACAGGAAACTTTGCCAGCACATGATCAGCGGTCTGGCTCAGGAAAGCAGTAAGTTGCTCCTGATTCGTCGTGTTGAGGAAGAAGTGGCGGAAGCAATCATCCGAATTCATCACGCGCACGGGGTTTCGGGACTGCGCATTGTCGATGGCGACGCCGTAGAAGGTGACATCACCGGTGACAGTGTCGCTGCCTGAGGGGCCGGCGAAGGCGATTTGAGAAGTGTAGGTTTCGAGGAGGGATTGGGCTTGGGCTTTCGGCACGGAGATGGAGAAGTGCTGAAGGCTTTTGTCTTCCCAGACTTGCGCGTACTTGTCCGCAATATTGGCCCAATCAGTGTGGGTCTTGAAGAAGCCCGCATGACTCAGTACGGCGATGGCACGGAGACCTGCGGGAACGAGGGCCGTGTTAACGTCATAGGGTATCTTACCCCCGCCGAGGCCGTTGCCGGAGTCGCGCCAGTTGCCGACGGATTGGCCATCTCGGATATGGATGAGGTTTGCAATGATGGGTTCGGAGGCGAAAGGTGCAGCTGTTCGCATCACCTTTTCGGCTGCCTTCTGCGCGAGCTCGAGGTATGCTAGTCCTACATTTTCTTTGAGGAATGACGCTTTTTGCTGGAAAAATGCGTCCGCACGACCTTTTCCGGTATCCGTGTCGACGAAGTAGTTCTTGAGAAGAATCGGGAGGAGGAAGTCCGTGTCGACCATTTTATAATCGCAGCTAGGAGCCGTGGAAGCGCTGCCTTCTTTCCGATGAATGTATGTTGCGTAATCACCGATAACCTCCTCGTGGCAGATAGTGCCATCCGTCTTATCGATACGTTCCAGGACAGCGGCAATGACAGCTTCGATCGCGCCGTGCTCGCCCTGGCTAAGGACAGACTGAAGAAGCAGTGCAGAGATCATGCTATCGCGACCAAAGTACGTGAGAAACCTCCACGATCCAGCAAGCAACTTGTTCTCGTAGGACAGGAAAGACAGCGCCTTGGTTTGGTCCGGATTTTGGGTGATCAGATTTCTGGCCGCTGGGCTTAATACCTCTTGCGGACAGAGCTGGTTCATCTGCGGGTAATTGTAGGTCGCCATGAATCTGTAGGTGCCTGTTCCAAAGCGAAGCATCCACTTGTCGCCCTCGATGATCCTGACTGGCTCCGCAGATCCGGTCGTGGTAAAGTCAATGCTCGCGACGGTCTCGTTGTCGAACCACGTTCGCTTGAACGAACCACCTGCCTGACCATACTTCACCGTCTGCACCGCATTCTGCACATCAGCATCAAGATTCCCTCCTCCTTCCGTATAATCGCGAATCGAGCGAATGCTACCAATGATGGGAAGCGTAAGCAGAGCCGGCGAATCGAAGTGAATCAAGCCCGACACGCCAACGCGATCGTTTTGGTTTCCTGATCCTTGAGCGGGAAAAGAGATGGGCTCGATGATTTGACCTGTCGTCGAATTTTCAAGGTGGATACCGAGACTACCGCTTGTACTCTTCTCGGGTGAGAAGAATGCAACGATGCCACTGTTTCCTGACGGCCATGCGATCAATAGGCGGGGCTTCTCCGGGCTTCTGATGATGACGTGCGAGCTCGAATGACAGTCGGATACGAAGTAGTTCTCGTATGGCGGCTCCGAGACTTGGAGGCGAGAGATCTCGCAGGTCGTGTTTTGCGCAAGCGCTATCGAGCTCAGCAGCGCAAGAGGTAAAAGTCGAAACATGATCGTACCGAGCATCGAACGGGTATTCGAGTGGAGTGTCGAGTAGAGTACGATGGGCGAGGTTGATCGCCAGGCCTTATAGTAATATCGACCTTAGCCATAGTGAAGGCCCGGCGCAGGCGCAGTTGACGACGGCACATTGGAAGGCGCACGAGGCAAGATCTCCACTCCAGGGTGAATGAACGCAGAACAGTCATAGATATCCTGGAAAGATTGCTTTGCTAGCCCTGTGAAACATCGTTACCGTACGCCCGATACCTTGTGGTCGATGCGGCTTACGGTGATCAGGGCAGATGAGAGATCCGTTTTGCCAGCCAATGCTACTGTGGCTCGGCGTAGTTTCCTATGATTCATCGTATCGCAAGGTCCGTGTGCGTGGAGAAGGTGATATTAGGGGTGTTCGAGGACTTGATCATCGTTGAGACGATGTCTTGTTTCTGTCACGCGCGCAGGTGGTCACGGACCGTTGGAGGTCTAACAGTTGGATTTAGGTCGGCTAGGCTAAATGCGACCTAGCTGGGGACCTTAAAACCCAAAAGCCTCACCACTCTTTTCCGCGCACTAACAACAACCTCAGGATCGTTGTGGACGAAAAGGAACACCTTGGTCATGGGATTTCAAATCATTATTGTGCCCGTCCGCATGAGTTCTTTGTCTTTTAGCTCGGCTGTTTCGAACAGTCTACGCTCCTCCCAGTATGCGTCATATCTCCGAAGCTGTTACAAGATGCTGGTACCAAGCGCTTTTGAGATGTGCTGAGCCTCCAACTTCTTATACAACCGCTTTCTAAAAGGCGGATCCTAACGGATATCCGGACTCTCGGCGAATTGGGGAATCATCCTGCATCTGGCTACCGGCTGACTACACTTTCGCGCGAGATAACAACGCTGCAGCCTAGAGCCACATAGGCATTTGTATTTCACTACTCAAAGACCTTGCAGACGTGCGGTAGAGTGCTATACCTAGTCTCTTATACATAGAATCGAGCAAGTATACAGACATCTAGCTCTTATTCCCTCTTATCCCCCATGCTCACCAGCTACCGCATAACCAAAACAACAACCGCCTTCTCCACAGTAACCAAACCAGTCCTCCCAGTATCCCTCCCAACAACCCTCCCACCTACAAAATACCACTTCTTCACCGTCCCCTTTCCATTACCCTTCCCTTTCCCTTTTGCCAACTCACCACTCTCCATCACCTCCGCATTCCTCTTCTTCAATAACATTCTCACACCCTTATCCTTCTCCGTCAGCCCTAGCCCATCATACACACTTGCCTCCTTGAATACCTCCCCCATCTTCCGCAACTGCGCCTGTCCGCGCTTATACGCTCGAAATTCCGGACTCGTTTTGAGACCGACAGCGGTATGGCCGACGCCTATTTTATAGCAGGCGTAGTGCGCGGATGGCTTAGTTGATGGTGCTGGTTTGGCGTTCAGGCGGCCCAGGAGGCGGTTCATGGAGCTAGAGCGGCGGATGGGAGGAGGAAGAGGGGACGTCGATGTGCCGCCAGGAATGTAGTGAAAGTCTGGGCTCGGTGTGCGCGGGCGTTGTGTGCTGGGCTTGGGTGTGTACGGAGGTGGTGGGGATGAGGTAGCCAGGTCGGAGACGTAGGACTGAACGAGTTGTTTTCGTTTCGTATTCCTTGCGAAGCCGGAATTCGTTCGAGTAGCCGTCTTCGGTCGTCGAGAGCCTGGCCGTCCCTTCTGTTTTACTGCACCACTTTTCTTCCTTCGGTAAGTTTTCAGAACCTTCCTCAACCTTGCCAACACCAGACTGACAACAATAGTCCTCGTAACGTTTGATCCTGCGCGGGGCCTTTTCTGCTCCGTCACCCGACTCGTAGCATGATGATCCAAAACTTCCAGCGCCGCCATCTTCATCACCAATTTCTCAATCATACCCTCCAGCTTCCAAAGCACATTCAAGCTCTCCTTGCTCAGAAACATATCCAACAACCCGGTCGCAAAAACCAAGTCACTCTTACACTCTGCAATTTCCTTTTTCCCCTCTGTACTCCACCGGAATCGATCCCAGAGTTTGACATGCTTGCTCTTGAATCCCTCATATTTCGCTAATAATGTGCCCATCCGTTTCAGCGCCCGTTCGCAAGTACCTACGTGCACCTTCAAGGAGTGCGTCCGCGTTTTGGCGACAGCGGTGTTTTGGTGCACAAAAGAGCGTGTGTTGTTTATAAGATCGGAATTCACGCCTTCGAGGCAGAGGGCCATGGCGTGGATGTGTTCGCGGGCAAGGCGGATTTCTGAAGGAGCTGCCTCGCAGGATGAGTAGAGGTCGTAGGCACGTTTGAGGACGTGGGCAATGCCGAGGAGGTCGCCGAAGGACATTGCGGAAGGCTCTCGAGGTTATCGAGACGTAGAAGGAAATCAAATTCGAGAAGGCTGCCGGACGGTTGTACTATATGGCGTCTCGTCTCAATCTCGAGAGGGGCTTGTGCGATGCCATGGGGGCCATCTCGATCGTTATATGCGAGCAGCGTACAGCGTACAGCGTACAGACGGATGGTTGCCTACTTTTCATGACACCATCCCATCTCTTGCACACCGCAGCACCCTCAGCCCTTGCACTTGCTTAGAAATGAGTTCACCGGCGGCTGCCGTGCACACCGCATGAGAGCTTGCAAGCCTTCTGTGCAGACCACCTGTTCGACGCAGTCAGAAAGTGTGGCGCAGGGAATCTGACAGGCAACGAACACGATCGCCTGCACGAAGGTGAAGCCACAACGAATGAAATAGTGGCTGTGTTGTTCGTCTGGTGAAGTCCGTGATGAGCGGGAGTTGTACGGATTGCGGTGTGTGGGGGCTGAAGTGCAGTAACGCGGGGCTGTGTCGCCCCGCTAGTTGGAATGCCTTCACCCCTAACGCTTTGGGGGTTAACCTGGTAGACTGGCTCCGGATGTTCAGGTATCAAGAGTTTCATTCCCTAGCTTCGCGTATGACGTCTATGTATGCAATCGACGCTTAACACGGCTCATCATGGGTGGAGGTGTACTAATCAGCTTCATGCATAGCCCACCTCCACCCACCATCCCGTAGGAAGACAAGGCTCGGCTAGATTAGGAAAGGATTACGAATGGAAGAATACTTCAACAAGCCAGAAGGAATAGAAAACTTCATTATATATATGCGGGTTCGCTAAAACAGTAATATGGGTATGCAAAGAATTCACCTAATCTTCTTAATCCGCTTGGTAGCAATCTTCATCTTTCCATCCACGCGCTCCACATCCTCCCCAAGCAAGCCTAACATAGCATTCTGCTCCACAATCTCCGTGTTAATCTGTACACCCATCTCCTTCATGCGTCGCACCACGGTCGTAAGGTCGACCAGATCCTCATCCTGCTCTGCTATGATCTGCTTCTGCAGGTTCAAAACGCCGTCGTTGTCGAGTTCGCGTGTTCGTTCCGTCTCTTTGACGGGCGCACCGAGTACCCGTCGTCCTGATGGCGCCTGGTTCGCGCGGCTGAAGAGGCCTGCTTTTTGCTCGTTGGTGACGGCGGCGGAGGAGGTAGAGGGTGCGGAGGAGCTGGCACTTGAAACAGCCATGGTATTGAGCACGCTCTCGAGGCCGTCGCGTTCTTTGCGGGACGTGCTGATCAGGTCGCGCCGCCGCCGTATCTCGCCATCGCCCAGCTTCTCGCCTCCCCACTCGTCGCCGCCGCTGCCGCCCAGCCGCGAAAGGCCCTCTTCTAGGGCTGAGAGAAGCGTGCCAGCACGGACGAGTCCCTTCTTTGCATTCGCACCCGCCTCGTGCTGTGCCGTCGCGGCCGTCGCTTGCTCCCGCTTGGTCAGCCACCGACGCGCATCCTGCAGATTGCTCTTGACCTCGCCGTGCTTGTCCAGCCAGTCGGTGCTGTCGCGCACGCGGTCCTTGCCGAACTGCGAGCCGGGGAAGTTGGCTTGCTTCTTGTCCCTGTCGCTAATATCCAGAAAGTCCTTGTAGGCCTTGCACACCCTCCAGCGCCCATCCTCGGCTGTTTCTATGCCCTGCAGGTACTTCTCCAGGCCGTGTCTTCGTTGTTCTACCAACTCTGGTGAGGTCGATGTGCTCCCGAGTCCGAGTTTGCCCAAGCTGCCGCCGAACCAGGATTTAGCGGGAAGGGGAGAAGGTGGTGCGCTGCCAGCCAGCGAGCGGAGGGTCGAGTCGAGGGTCGCGAAGTCGGAGTAGCGCTTTCGAAACGTCGAAGCGGCGCGCGGGAAGGGATGTTCTATACGGATCTCATAGGCTGTGTATTCTTTGCCGCCGTCCGATTCTGTATGAGTCGTGGGTATCGATATTCGTAGGGGAGCCATGGTGCGACTTGCGACACGGCGTGCCTGCTAGCCGGCGAGCTGTCCGGGTGCTAAGTAGCGCAGTCGTAGACTTGGAGAGGTGAAGAGGTAGGTGTATGAATGCACGACTATGCAAAAACGCCGCAGCGGTGTTCGCAACGCGGCTGCCTGGTGAGTTGGTAGGTGCAGGTGAGTGTGAATGGAATGTCTTGGAGTGGAAGCGGTTCTAGGGTCCAGGTTTAGCTGCGTTGACGTCAAGCTACCACCAGGGCTCGGTGACGACAGCGCCACGTGCGCTACAAACAAGCACCAGCTTTGGACTTGGAATCTATTGCGGTGTTTTAAACACTATAACGCAGCAACTGATACTCCCGTGAAGGTATTCACCAAACTACATACAAATAACATAGATACACAGCACACTACCGCCTTGCACACACTAAGTATATGTCAGATTGAACTTTCTTAGGCAATGCACTCTTTCACCAGGAGCTCCCGGAGAAAGATTAGGATCGAAATCCAGTACTTCTCCCGCCCCCTTACTCCGGTGATGTTCAAATATCGTAGGATCGTCCTAAGGCCATTTCCAGGGGACGTTCTCCCCGTTACCACAAGCATCTAACCAGGGGAGTCGCGGGTCGTCAGAGCTAGACACTCCACTCTCGAATTTCAAGCATTGACGGACCGTAGATATGAGTATGCGTGCGCATTACAATCAAGCCTTTGTCATTCCTAACATCACCCACGCAGTCGTCACAAAATTTATCACCAGTATTCTTGTCAGATTCGCGCGCCAAAGCCCAAGCTGCAACGACATCCCGCGCCGTCGGTCGATCCTTGGAGTTTAATTGAACCATGCACCGGATAATGTCCATCTCTAGCTGTTCGTAGAGTGAAGGGAAGCCCTGGTTTGATAGACTACCCAATTTCTCGAAGAATGGGCCTTCTAACAGCTCTTCGGACGGACCCACATCCACAAAATCTGGAAGGACCGCGCATATCTCGATGTAAACACAGCCTAGAGAGAAAACGTCGGACTTTGTGTTGCGGCGTCCATGGTCGGCCACTTCAGGAGCGCAGTATCGCCTGGTTAGGCCTTGCACGGCGCCGATAGTTGTACTCTGACCGGCAGCTCCAAAGTCATAAGAGAGCCCAAAGTCAGTGTACATGACCATGCCGTTGTGGATGAGAATGTTCTGCGGTTTGATGTCCTTGTGTCTGATCGTGTGTCGGTGCATAAAAGCTAAGCCTGATGCGAGGCAGCCAAAGGCTCGCCATAAGATCTTATATTCATCGGTTTCGAAACTGGTATCCCCAAGATCCCGATCTCGATAGTCTTGGAGAAAAGCTGCAAGATCCCCACCGTTGGCTACTGGTTCCAAGAGGATAGCCAGTTCTCGCTTGACAACATAGGTCGCGTGTACCTGTACGATGTGACGGTGCGCCGCTAATCTTCGCATGATCCGGACTTCTTTGAGGAGCTGTTCCTCCGCTTGCTTCAAGTTTCTTGTGTAGACGTTGCGGATTTTCTTTCGAGCGTAGACCGACCCAGTAACATTGTGTTGCACCATCTCAACACTAGCGCTTCCTCCATGTCCCAGCATCTTGACGAAAGTGTATACGGCATCAGGCTGGGTGTATATCGGGGAACACAATGATGTCGGGCTCGGACAGCTTCTTGGTAAGAGTGCAGCCGATTCCACCGCGTCGCCTCCGCCGCATCGAAGATTGTGCGAAGCTTCTAATGTCGGTGGGGAAGAAGCTTCCCGATCCGGTTCCAGTAAGAAAAATCTTGAAACAAGTGTATCTTCCGACGGGGGAGGCCGCCGGGAGATGTCTTGTAGCAATTGTGGTATCCTGCTTCGCTTTAAAGATTTCTTGGGCAATTGCTTGACACCCTGTAATGCTGGTGGGTTGGACAGCCTGGGTGGAGTCGCTCGTCGGTCGGCAAGTGGGGTTCTGATTAACGCTCGCTCTGGGTTCGGCGGAGGTTGTACCGGTACGTTCAACGGTCTCGTTGATGACACTAGTTCGGCAGCAGGTGGGGTTGGTGTTGAAGCTAGCGCGTCGCTGCTAGGGTAGCACCGGTAGTTGCGGTGTGACTTCATGGCGACAGGGTAACGCTCCAGGCAAGAGCAAAAGTAAACTGGTTCTGAAATATAGCTTGAACGGTCGCGGGCAATGCCAGGCTGCCGGCAAAGCAGACGTTTTCTGAGACCGAGGCGAGGCGAGGAGGCGAGGCTGAGCTGCAGGTCAAAGCCACCAGGTTGAGCTGCAGCTCTCATTGGCTTGTCCTGCTATTAGCACAGACGCACTCATGAGGGATACATGCAAATTCTCGACTCTCTAAAATTTGACCAGAAGTCGAATACCCTTAAAAGTATGAGTCATGGTATGACGCGCTTCAGTTTCGACGCTCAAGTCTCGAAGCCAGACAATACCTAAATCAGGCCAATATATGATAACCCTATATAAGAGGACCCCATCGCACCCTGCCCTTTCTTTCAAAACTTACATCTCTTTGATGAGCAGTGATAAAAGCGATGTCTAGCTTTGCAATGGGGTTCGTCTCCAAAGACTGTTCACGTCAACGCATCACGGTGCGTTCTCGCGCTTCAGCAAGAAAACACCTCACGAAAGCTTATGTGCACTAAGCTACAAAGTTGTGTGGAGGAGGCGTCTGAGGGTTGTAGCTAGCTCGATGACAACACTTTAGTGTTTTCATCGTAAAGACGCGATATTGACGTCAATCGACCGTCCTTATGCATTCACTGCCCAGGGTCCATACAGGGGGCTACAGGAACGGTATAAAAAACGCGATTCGCCCGCCAGAGTGTGTCTCTCTGTGCAACCACGCCCGAAGATCGGGAATCAGTATTGCACAATTAACATTGCAGATGAACCTATGCACGACACTTTATGGCTCTAAAACGCTGAGACAATGTACCACTGCGCTTAGGCTCTAGGTTGGTACTTCAAGCCAACTAAGATCCCTTGAAGCTCAGTGGCGTTGAATCAGCTGTGGGCGACTAAATGGAAAGTATTCAAGACACTGCTCCATCGCTCAAAGAGACCGTGTACACGAACTCTTGAATCTTTCTATCTGCGAAACGCACTCACTACCACATCTTCCAATCTCTTATTGAAACCGGACTTGTGAAGTCGTATGTGGGGATTGGCATCTAAAATGGATCTCGGGGCCAACACATGTTGTCAACTTCCTGGCCCTGGTACTAAGTTCTTAAAAAGAAAAAGGGTGACGGACGGAACAATGTTTTCATTTTGATCATATGAGCTCCCGTCTCCATGCGAAAAGAAAGGGATGCATGCATATTCGATGTACATGTATACGCTTGCCAACTCATCATAATCATCTTTCAATCCCCTGACCCCGCTCCTAAACTTTTCCCCGGCAAATCACCACCACTTACGCAATAAACTTCTCCTCTCTCTTCATCTCAGCCGCAGCAGCAACTTTATCCGCCTGTGCCGCCGCGAAAGCCGTGAGGATTGCCGGATACCACCTATCCAGCATCTTCTTATCCCCGCTAGCATTGGGGTGCACGCCATCGCGCAGATCAGAGGTAGAGAAGCCCGTGTACTGGTCCACGATCCAGATAGGGGATTCAGTCTTGTTGAGACCCGCGGCCCAGGTCGGGATCGCCGCGTTGAGTTGTTGAATCTTGGTGTTGTAGCTTCCGATGCCTATGGGGATGATTTGGGCGACCTGTGTCGTTAATCAACACATGCCTGTATTACTACCAAGAAAAGTCGGGATACAAAGGAAGGCGTAGAGGGGAATCATACCACAATCTTCGTCTTCGGATTCTTCGTCCTCATAGTTCCCACCAACTTCGTAAACGCCGCAATAATATCCGTCACCGCCTTGTTCTGCTGCACGATATCATTGGTCCCCAAATGCATCGTGACCACATCTGCAGGATTCTTGGTCAGCCAGCCATCGAGCTGATTCTTGCTCGCGATGTCGATCGCCAGGAAACCGGAGTGGCCCTCGTTGTCGCGGTCGTACTTGTTGTCGGCGCAATTGTTCTCGGTTTTGCCGGAGCCGACGAAATCGACGCTCTTCCATTCGGTGGACTGGAGCTTTTCCCAGAGGAGGGCGCGCCAGCAAATGATTTCCGTGATGGAGTCGCCGAAGGGCATGTACCGGAGTGTGGCGTTTTGGGCGGCGGTGAGGGCGACAAGGCCAGAGAGGGCGAAATGTTTGAGGGAGACCATGGTGAATTGGTGGTGAAGAGGCTTTGTGTCTGGACTGGAAAGATAGATTTAGTCGGAGCTCTGACTTTATAACACCACAGCTTCATTTGAAGCTGCGGGGAGTAACCCGGATGCAGCACGGCAAAATTTAATTTGAGGTAGTGCGCCAATGGCTGAATTCGATTTGCTCAAGATTAAAAACGGTCACTTGCAGCGCATTGTTCGAAGGATTTATTGCATAGTTCCATGGCTCCGAGGACTCCATGTGCGCGTTGGAAGATCTGGGGAAGTGCGGTATGTCGTACACGGAGAACTGGGCCAGGCTGGCTTGTGGCGGGTAAATGCGGCGTATGCGCTACTATTGGTTGTTCTCCACCTACACAAATTGCTCGTTACAGAAATTTAGGGGTTGCATATATAACACCCCATTGTGATTGGTCGTGGTTGTTGTGACTATAGAGCCTCGTATGTCGACTGGTACGATCGAGGTCCGCGGAGGCCACAACAGAGTCGAGTCCAATCCTGGGTTGCACATCAACCGGTGTCGAGTACTGCACTATGGACCAATGGCGGCTCCGCGGCGGTACGGATGCAGAAAATAGAGCCTGGCATGACCAACGACACGTGGAAAGACGCGACTCCCGCCGAAGTTCAGTAGTTACGACTAGGTTTGGAAACGCGTGTGAGCGAAAGACTACGCGTGCGCAAGGTCGGATGTGACGAGGTTTGCTCTCGGCTGCATGATACCGAGTAGACAAAGACTCGAGTGCTAGTAGCATGTAATCCGATGTCCGAGCATTCCAAGTTCGCTGCCCGTGCGTATGGTTTGCAAAGTGACTAGCTGTGTGAGCTCTCACTCGAATAGTTGCATGGCCTCTCTGTATCATCAGTGGCAGGTTGGTAGCATAAGAAGGTCGTTCACCAAGAGCGCTTCTGCTGGACCTCCCGGAGGGAAGACTCCACCATATGCCCTCATCACCGCCTCCCCAAGCCCCCCAACACCCGACTCGCCGCCGAGCTAACTTTCAGCACATCCCGATACGTCAGACTGATCCTCGTCTCACGTGCATTGCATCCCCCCATCTTTTCAACCGCGGCTTCATCACCCCGAAGATCCCAATTAGCGACCGTCTCCACGCTCAAACCTTCATCAACCTCAACAGCCTCGATACCATGAAGGAGATCTCTGTATGCCGCTCCGGTCGTGATCAGCAGCGAGCGGGGCTCCTGTAGTATCCGCGTCGGAATCGAAAAGCCGGAAATTCCGCCAGTGCCCAAAGTCTTTGTGGGTGATGATTCTGCTGCGGCGTCTGCTGCAACCGGCTTCTTCGTGATATTCAGACAAATCGGCGCGCCCAAACTCACGGTAGCTACCACAGGCGCATATACATCTCCATCTTCATGCGGCATGATTCCCTCGCCCCTCTTATACTCATTGATAAGCACATGATTCGGACCTTGGTGTGGCGTGTCTTCGAAAATCCCTAGGAGTTTGAAGCGGTCTATAATGGGTTTGCTGAGCCAGTCCGGTAGAGGGGACGCTAGAAGCGTGTGGCCTTTCAGAAGAGTTGAGGGATGTGCTTGGAGGCGGCGATGGGAAAGTGTGATCCAACGTTGAGCGGGGATCTGTGTGATGTTAGCGTTTACATGCCCAGAGTATACGTCCAAGTCCACCGTCATCAACCGCGAAGTGTCTCGCTCAGGCGCCTACAACGTTTCTCAACATACCTTTCCCAGAATAGACGCCTCCTCCTCCACCGTAATGAAATTTGGAATATAATAGAAATCGGGCGGCAACGACGCAATCCGAAAGCGTTGCAGCTCCTTGCCACCATTCGGTACGTTCACACCAGACATTTCGCGGAAGTTGAGAACTGACGTCGGCTAAGGGAAAGGGGGAACGACGGTTGTCATGGAAAGCGGTGGCGGTGGTTGGCAGGGTGGGACGGGGGCGACGAAAGGAAGGTGTGGTTAGTATTAGTAAGCTAGTCGCGGTCTCACGTGAGGGCGCTCTTTTATGAGACTGATAGCACTTTTCGACTACTCGAGAGTAAAAGTATTCAGTGGTGTTACCATACAATACGAAGTTAGTTAGATTAGTCACTGCGTATTCAAGAACATGATGATTCAATGTGTGAAATTTAGCCAGCATGCATTTATATCCCACTACACATGATGAGCATCTATCAACGCTCCAAATGAAATTCTCCAACGGAGAGATTCGCAATGCCTCCAAAATGACCAAAAAGCGAGAAGTAGGAGTACGGGTTCCACGCAAACAATGATGAGCCGTGAGTGTAGTGCACCAATGAAAAGATATGTAGTATCCAGAGACGGATCAAACCTTGTACCCATGCGCCCCTTATGAAATCCAGGCGGGAACACGTACATGAAAGCGGCCTTGCCGCGAGAGAAGAGAAATGCCAGAGACTATGTCCAAAATTGTCTTGGAAAGATGGAAATCGAGAAGCAGATGCACGCTCACATCACAACACAACCACCAGGGCCACTTCTTGCTCGCCGTCTACGCCCAATACCACCAGTAGCAGCCGCAGCGCCACCCTCCTCTTCATCAGCATGCATAAGCTGCGCTTCACGGGCTCTCCTACGGCGACGTCTCGCACCAGCACCACCCATACCAGCTTCTTCATTTAGCATCATCCAGTCGGCCCACTTGCGCTCGAGACGCGCAGCTGCGGCAAAATCGCCTCTCAGAACGCGCTTCGTGTGCTCTTCCACGGTAGGCTGCCAATTGTAGAAGCATTTTAGTCCAATGATCTCGCGCGGATACGTCGGTGTGGTGGAAGGTGAGGTTGGAGAGGGGCGAGTGATTTCCGCGTTTCGTGATAGAACTTCTCGGACGCCGGTCCAAGTAACATTGGCACAGTCGTATGCTACAACACGAAGGCCGACACTTGGGCGTTCGGTTCCAGTGAGCGCCCTCGCGGTACGATTACGTGTGCGTATGCAGGAGGCAGCTTCGGCAAGGACCAGATCGGAAATTCGGGTGTTGTCCATCTCGAGCGATGAAAGCTTTGGGCAAGCCTTGAGTACAGGGAGCATTCCAGCGTCTCCCAACAATTCGCAGGAGGAGATGCAGAGGTGTTGAAGATGAGGTGTGCAAGGTGACGTGGCGAGCGTCTTCAATACCTCGTTGGTGAGGCTATCGAGCTCTTCGATATCCAGATGGGTAAGAACAGGAAGCGTAGGAAGTAGCGAGGTAAAAAAATCGTCGCTTAGACTATGACACTTTGATAGTTTGAGACCTTCCAGGAAAGGCACATTTCCAACAAGAACCTTGATGCCGTCATCGCTGATTCCACGGCATCGAGTAAGATCAATGTGCTTCAGTCGTCGTGGAGGAACAATTGGTCGGTCGGTGAGGATGTCAACTTCACTATCGACGCCCTCAATAAGCGCAGCCAGTGAGTCGTCGTTGAGGCTGTCACAATTCATGAGGACAAGTCTTTCGAGCGTGTTGCGCTTGAACAATTCGCTCATGAAGTCGACATCGTCCCAACCTCGCACTTCCCCAGCGCGAAGGTCTTTCAGTCTAGGACATGCCTCGACCACTTTCCGAAGTCCACGAGTATCAATATTGTTGCACCATGATATGTTCAGATGTTCCACTCGCGGGCAGTGGCTTGCGAGTATCTTCATAGCGGCATTGGTTGCGCCTGCAAGACCAGACAAGTTTACATGGACAAGTCTGGTGTTCTGGAGCAAGAAACAGTGAATGGATGTCCTGTCAATTCTGCAACCCTCGATGGAGAAGTTTTCCAGATTCTGGCAGGCCTCGATCAAACCGTTCTTGTTCCACTGCTCCCGCAATTGCACGCAGCCTCGGAGGTTGAGGTCGCGAACAAAAGGTCCCGCGGATGTGATGATGTTGACGAGAGCTCCGGCAGTGATATCGCGATAGAAGTCTGTGGTGTCGAGATCGCTCCACAGCTGGCCGTCGAAGCACATGGCATTCCACGACTTGGAGACGGCCGAACAGCGCACGACTTCCTTGGGCTTGAGGTATCGGAGAATCTGCATGCGAACCTCTGGGGGCATGTCCCCCCAGAAGTTGAAGTTGGGCCTTCGCTCCACCTTCTTCCGGATGGGCCGCGAGAAGTAATCGGCCTCGGCCTCGATCCCTTCTCTGGACACGGTCCGGAATTCTGAAGGTAGGGGAACCGAGGTCGGACCGTCGGGGCCAATAGCCCGGAAGCGTGCCTTCTCATCGAAGAGAGGGCTTCCGGGAGGGCTGTTCGCAACAGAGGTTGGGGCCGTCGAGAAGCCTGCCGACAACTCAGACGAGTAGGAGCTTCCGTACGAGTTCCCGTACGGCGAGCCGGCCGTCGACAGCGAGACGCACGACATGGAGCCCTTCGCAGTACCCCTGAAGCTATGTGATCGCGATCTGCTCAAGCCAGACAGAGACGGCGAGGAGCCCATCCGTTGTAGACCATGTAGCAGCCGGTGCCGGCCCTTGAGCTTCGGTTGCTCAATCTGGATCGCTTCGGTGGTAGGAGTGGCCGAACGCGGGGGAGTCACGTCGCGGGGAATGTTTCCCACGACCGAGTCGATTGATAATTGCTCCATGATGAGGCGTGGAACAAATCGAGGTGTGGGTGGTTGGGCGGCTCGGGAGCGGGGAAAGCGCAGTCGTGCTGTCTTGATGTGCTGATGTCGCGATTCAACGCGACGACCAAGAACAAGGACAAGAACCACACGATACCACGGTTGGATGCCGCAAAGGAGTGTGCAAGGTAAGCTGCTCGCCGTTCCGGTGGTTGGGCAAAGGGTTTTGTTTCCCGCGGTACCGACTACGGTTCTAGCCCTGGGATGCGGGGGCTTGGTCCGCGCTGACGGGAGACCGGCCGAGCAATGAGGTGTTAACAGCTGGACTAAAGCATCAGCCGGCCAGGAAAAGACGCAGCATCAATGGCGGTTGTTTCTTGGAGTGGGCCAGCGACATGTAAGAAGCGTACAACGGTCCTTGTACACCTTGTACATTTCACTCTGCAGCAGCAGCGAGCATCTCTCGGGTTATACGCGGATAAGGCCCGTTATCGCTATCGATAGCCTTTGGCGCACGTGCGCCGCCGTTCCGCCGCGAAACACACCACACCATCCCGCACATCACCAGGACCTGCCGCTGGTCAAGCGACCATGGTAGCCCGGCCCGGTGCTGAAACAGTGTACGCCCACAGCGCCGCGTGAGGCCACCCTCTTCACGCCGCTAGCAGTAGCAGCAAACGCGTCGTGCTTTGTCTGCTGTGTTGTGTGCAAAGTTCTAGGCGGGGGGACGCTCGCCCCTGAGTGAGCGCTCCAGCTGGGGGCGTGGGCGTGGGCGACGGCGTATGCAGGGAAACACGCCCCTCGTCGCTTTTCCCACTACCAGCCCGTTCCAGCTTCTGGATGCAGTCGTCCCTCCAATCGGGGCCGCCAGCAGGCGAGCGCGCAGAGGACCTTAGTGCCGGACCAGCAGCAGCGTCGAGCATGGTCCACAGCTAGGCAGAGCGGCACGAGGGCCGTACTGACGAAAAAATGCCGCGCCATGTCCCCGGCATATACATACTTGACGGTTCGTACTACCCGACTCGTTTACACATTGTACAATAGAGCCGGCATGGAAGGTGGGAAAGGCAAAGGAGAGATTCGCCAGCGACGGGGTGACAGCTCCCAGCTCAGAAAGCCAAGTGACCGTCTCGTCCGACTTCTCGCGAGACGACAGGGTTGATCCAGCCTTCTTAGGCATCTGACCTTCCACACGTACAAAGGGCCACATGCTCAGCCATCGACGAGGTTGAAGCTGTGAGCCATGTCGTTATCTCGATGCTTATCTTGATGCTTATCGTGAAATGGATCACGCTGCCTTTGCGACTCCAAAAGCCTTCCAAGAGGATGCGCCATGTCTCGACTGCGCATTGCGACAGCCGTTGATCCCTCGTCTCCACTGATGGCCGCGACACTTGGGCGAAGCGTGCGCCAGCCCCGCGGTGATGCCATTCACGGGGGGCGTCTGCATGCGGAAGGTGGGGCCTCAAGCTCAGATTCCGAGAGCGAACGCTGAGATGCAAGACTTCGTATGCAGCTGTCCTTGAGACGCCCTCGTGCCCCTTCCAACACGGCGAAGCAAGTCGCATACCTCCCAAGCTACGCCTTCACAGGCACACCCTGCAAATGCCCAATGAAGCGCTCATGTATCCCCCGCCAGTTGCTCTCGCACTTCCCCTTCACAGTCCCCACCAACAACCTCGACGCCCTTATCTCGGCATCCTCCACAAGACACCAGGTCTCACTCTTATCCTCGCTCTCCCCATCCCCCGTAACCTTGTCCTTCCCCTTCCCAACATCCTCGCTCCGCACAAGCCGCCACGTAGTCTTCTGCACCAGCCCGAGCGGCGCCTTGACAAACCACTCCACGCCGTCGTCTAGGTTCGTGATTTGCGATTCGAACGTCACCGTGCTGTCCCAGAGGCCCTTTGGCAGTGCGTGCATGTGGTCCGTCACCTTGTAGCATTTGGTATTTGGCTTTGTGTCGGGGGAGGAGGCGAGGGTTTCGTACGAGGCGTGCTCGGGGTCGAGTTTTATGAGGAGGTCGTGGTTCTGGAGGAGGGTGATTGCGGCTTGGAAGGTGGTGCCGGGGGGAAGGGATGTGACATGGTGGAGGGTCACGGTCGTGTTGAAGGCTGCAATGGGTGAGTAGGTGTTGGCAGCGTATGTAGGGCTCTGGGACTTACAGAACATGGTGGGTGCAAGGTTGTGCGAATCTTCTATCGCGCTTTCAGTCCTTCAAAGGCCCGGAAGTTCGATGCGACGGGCGATAGTCTAGTGCCTGTATGCTGCGGGCGGGGCTGTGTTGCTGACCAAAGATGATATCGTGTGCTTCCAGGTCTCTCCTTTCAAACGACAGTCAAGTCTAATAAGCCGTGAACGGGTTTTCAATGGCGGGCTTCGGGTGCTGAAGAGCGTCGATACAAAGGGAGTGACGCGCACTCGTGGTGAGGATTCCATGCGCATGGTTTCAGCCCCTCCGTCGGCGATACGCACAAGGTCTCGCACGAAGCCATGCTCAGCGACAAAGAATTACAGCAACCGTTTCACTATGGCCTGGAGGATGAACGGACGAACATGTGCAACTTCGAAAGGCGACCGCGATGGTTGCATGTGCATCGTTCCGGTCACGTCCAGATGGCGGCCAGCCAGAAACGCGATAGCGCTTCGTGACGTAAGGACGGGACACAACAATAAGCATATGTCGGACCACCGCGACAGGGTTCAAGCTCCTTTGTCTTTCGAACCTCTGATAACGAAACAGTGGGCAGCTTCCAAGCTCAATTGAATCCCACAATGGCTCCTGCAAGTTACCTCTTCGACGAACGGCCCCCGGCCGGATTGCTCATCGCCCAAGCTGTAGGCATCACAGCTAGCACTTACCTGCTCGGTCAGTACTCACCGACGCAGCAACAAGCTCAGTCTTTAAGCTCCGACTGACTCTATGCAGGTGGCAATGCCTCTCTGTCCTTCATCAGCGTGCCCGCGCTCATGCTGGCGCCCGCTCCGCTCGCAGCACGCCAGTGGAAGAAAGTGTACGACACGGCCAAAGGCTTCGGCATCCCACTTTCTATCGTAAGCGCCTTGTGCACCGCCTACGTCGCCTACAACCGTATGCCCCCATTCCCAGACACAAATCCACCCTCGAGTATCCGCTAACATTACGCAGAGGACCCCGCGTCGCTGCCCTTCAAGCTCAACATAGCCGCCACCATCATCTTCCCCAGTATCGTCCCGTTCACGCTCCTCGTCATGCTCCCGACGAACGACGCGCTCATGGAGAAGGCGCGATCGCTTGCGGGTAGCTCGCTCGAGGACGAGAGTGTGGAGGTGGGTGTGACCAGTGGCGAGACGGTGAATGCGTTGCTGGATCGGTGGGCGACGCTGAACCTGGCGCGGGCTGCTATTACGGGGCTGGGTGCGGTGTGCGCTATTTGGGCGGCACTGGATAAGAGGGAGGCTGTGAGTGCGAGTAGCTTTGGGTTTGCGACGGGAGCGAACAGGCTGGGCTAAATGTGGTTCGGAGGGGAGCACAGGGGACTGGACGAGGTGAACCAAGTATTAGCGTGTACTGTTAGGGTCCTTAGGGGCATTTCTGTGTTTGAGTCTTGCAAGAATTCAGCGGTTGAACCTTCTGCTATTTGCGCGTTCTACAACTCATGTTTTGTCGAAACCCAACAACGCGCCCGGACCACCGCGTTAGTCCAACAACGTGACACCGTGACAGGGCGATCCAGTTGCACTCGGACCTCGCCCATACGACCAGCCACCCCACCGATAAAATTTACGATTGAAAGCCCTCGGTCTTGCCCCGCCCCATGCAATGCTATCGTCTAATCCCCGGCATCTCACACGGTCGTCGTCCTAATCTCTCCGCCGCCAACAATGCGCCTCGCCGATCCTCTACCCAAGGCGGTAACGGAGAGGAGCAGGATATTCGAACGCGCGCGTGAAGAAGCGTGGGATAAGGAGCAGGAAATCGTATACACGGAACGATTAGCAACAGGAGTTGACCCTGCATTGGAGGAAAAGACATGGGAGCTAGACCAGCAACGGGCTTTCGCAGAATGGCAATTGTATACCAAAGAACTCGCTTTGGATGACGTTGAGACGGGCGAGGATGAAGGTCTTGTTGCCGAACTGGCCGAACGCCAGCTATCCTATTCAAACCAACGAGGCACGGACGTGAGCGCCGCCGGGGAAGAGCGGCATGTTAGGGTAGAGAGAGGCGCTGGCGCTGGGGCAAAGAAACGTATGGGAGCAAAAGGACGCGCTAGGACAAAGAGACGTGCCAGAGCAAGGAGTTGCGCTGGGAAAGAGAGGCGCGCCAGGGAAGAGCTCGACAAGTCGGAGGGTGCACGAGAGGCTGTCGGCCTCGTTGCTGTAACCAAGCTTCAGGCAGCGGTGAGGAAACCGCCCAAAACTTTCGTCAAAGCTTTAGGCCTAGTTATGGACAGGCCGCCCAAGGCCAAGTCCGGTGCTTCGAGAAGGATCAGATTTCTCAGTCCAAACGCCCAGGAATTATACACCGCAACCGAAAGGGCGATCGTTAACAAGCGTGGGAAGCAAACCAGCAAAGAGTTTTGGGAGATGCTGGGGGAAGACGACACCTTCTTGCTTAAAGAGGTTGACGATATACTGCAACATCCGGAGGTGGGGCATCGTGGAGGATATTTTGGCCAGGACATCTGGAGCGAAAAGTACGACTTTCTATTGATCGAGCCGAGCGCACCCGATGAGCCCGATGTCCCGAAGACTAAATTGCGCTGGGACGAGCACGAGCAGTTGTATGTTGTCATCTACCCAATTCACTAGACCTTTGGCTGACCTGCACAGCATAAGATGGAACGTCCGTTGCTGGATCGTCAGCCGCATATGGGAAAAGATAACGAAGAGGGAAGCAGAGGAGGGGGTGGAGAAATGGGAGCAGGCAGCATCAGCCCCTGGACATGTCCAAGAACATCTGATACATATGGAAGGAACCAGTAACCCAAGCTCCAACCCGTCGACTTCCAAAGAGGACTGCGAATCTGCATCCGGCGCTCAATTGACGCTACCGAGCTCCATCGATGTTGATGACTTCGACGTGAAGCGAGACGAGAAGGCCCATCTAGCGCACGAGCGCCTTGCCATTGTACACCTTCCGGAATTTTCCCGATTGCATCGCAGATCTGCCAACGAAAGCTGCCGCGAGGGCGTTCAGATGATCTTAAGGGACAACCTCACAGCAATATTGGATCAACAGTCCTGCTATCAGTATATCAAACCCCTTGTCTACGAGCCAGCCCTCCATATCACTCGCACGGTGAACTGTGGTTGCAACAGTGCTGAACACGACTGCTACGACTGCCTGAAGACAACAACGGATATTACTGCGTGGATAGCAATCATCGAAAGAGTTGAGACGTTCCTGAACAGAACTGGCTATCGAACGTGGACACCAGGTCGGCACTGGCAACACTGGGTCGACCATGTCGAACGCAGGACTGTCGCGGAGCGCTTTCACGACAATGATGAACTCCGAAAGCTTCGCAAGTGGGGTGAAGAGCACAATCTGCACATCGCGGCTGAGGAGCGTCAGTGGGCTACTGGACTGGCCGCTTACATTGACGCGCTTCTTGGGGAGAATTACGGGATCTATGATGAATTTTCGACACTGGTGGATTGTTTGTATATCTATAATCGGAACCTTTTGGATTGGTTTAGGGAACGGTCAGCGAAGGAGTGATATGGGGGTTCGGGTGGCAGCTTCACAACGGGTGAGGTCACAAGAGGAGAGGTTAAGGGGAGATGGTGGGATTATGATCGTGAGGCGTGGTCACGGATTGGTACACGGATGAAAGGAACTTTTCCTCACAAAGTGCTTGTGAGGAAAGCGTACGATCGGAGTCTTGGGTGTCTGGCAAATAGGTTCTTTTGACGAACTGCTTCGCATGGTTGGTCTGAAACGTGAGGGGGTGGCGATTGCATCATCAGCATTCATCATGTTTGGCGCTGGACGCGCCGGACAACCACGCACACTACAATTATCGCGGGCGGTGGCTGTGGTAGTATTGATATACTGTACCTAGTTCTTATGTACATGCTTGTGTTCAAAGTCAACGAACGAACGACATGGAAAAAACAAACATGACAAGGTCATCGAATGAGTCATAAAAGGTGTAATTATTTCCTTTCGGTCAATGTAATAAAACGCAAATCAAATGGAACCGCATGGTTTCAATCGTAGTGAAACTTGCATGCATTGTTTTCTTCAGTACTAAGCTCAGGATTGACTGCATGGCTGATGAACACACAGCGCATGATGGTTTGAAGGCCTATTGAAAAAGTGTGAAAGAAGATGGGAGACGTAGGAAAACAAGACGTGAAGGAAGGAAGGACCTCTACTTGCTATGTGCTACTCGCTATCACCACTACCTACGACAAAGACTAAACACAAAGACCACCCACAAGGATATGCCTAATCCTGACTCAACCTCATAGTACTCAAACTTTCACTCCTAACCTTCTGAATGTGCTCAATCGCCTCCAAAAGATGCGGCACAAATTCCTTCGGATTCTCCTGTAGGCACGTTAGTGACTTCCCCCAACCCCACACAAGGTCAGGTACTCACCGTAGCAGGAAAATGTCCCAGCTTAGGCATAGCCTTGTGCTTCGCGCCCTTGATCTTATCCGCCGTCTTCTGCGACATCTCGGGCGTATTGGACCAATCATACTCGCCCGTGAGCATGTACACAGGACACGTGTTCGTGTCGATACTTGCCACGCGCGAGCGGCCGTCCCAGCCGCCGAAGTAGAAATCGAGGTCACCATGGAAGATCTAGTGGGCGATGTATTAGCGAAAGGATATCTGGAGGAAAGAGTGCTGACGTACGCCGTAGGCTTGACTGCTATAAAGGTGCCAGATGAGCTGCTTGTTCGCCAGAGGTGCGGTTGGTGACATCGCCTGGTAGGGAAATTAGCTTGGGTGACGCGGTTCGGGAGATGTGGCAGGTGCGTACGCCGTAGACCCATTCAGGGTTGAAGAGAGACTGGTTGACGTAGGGCGAGCGGTCATGCCACTGCCTGTCCATGTTGAGATATTCAGAGCTGCCGTTGTCAGTTCATCCGGTCATCGTCAGAACGTTCAACATTACGCTTGCAGAGGGATGGTGCCAATCGCACCAACCTCCTTGTGCCGCATAGCAACAGCCAAGCACACCTGACCAGCCATGCTCGCTCCGCAGATGATCGATCTCCTTAGCCCCAAAGCCTTGACGAAAGACGCAATGATGCCCACATAACTATCCTCAGTGTTGGTATGCTCGCCTGGAAGAAGATTTTTGGAGGGGAAGCTTCGTCCATGTCCCGGAAGATCGAAGGCATACATGGTACACTTTTGGCGCATCTTGAAGTCATTCATGACACCGTGGTATTGTCTCGAGTCGCTGCCAGCCGTGTGGAGGAAAACAATTGCCTGTTTTCCTTCCCCAGAGAATTCGTAGAAGATTTTTGTCCTTCCCCATACGGGCGCATCGAGGTAGACGTATTTACCGGTCAAGAAATCCTTCTCAGGCTCCTGCTGCTGCTCGTCTTCCTTGATGGGGCCGCAGTGCGCGTCGTGGACGAGCTCGAGCACTCGTCTCCAGACGTGTGTCCAGTTCGCAAAGGCAGTCCGGTCGCCTTCGACTTCGATGCCCTTCTTCCTAACGTTCATGTCGAACATGCCCCAGTAGCTTTGATACGGGGCGACGGGGACGTCCTTGAAGAATTGCTCCCACTGCTCAGGAAGGGCAGTGAGCGCGAACAGCCCATCGTTGGAAGAGCCGATCTTTGCCTTTGCGGAGCCATTGCTGACGGTAATGAGCAGGCTGTTTTCGGAGCCGCTGGACTTGATGCTGAAGGTCGCGGGCTTGTCAATCGCGTTAGACGTCGTGAAGGCTTTGAGCTGGGCGTCCGACTCGAGTAGCTCCGAGACTTTGTCCAAACTCCCCTTGAGCGCGGCCGGCAGATCGGACCAATTGGCCATTGTGCAAAGCAGGAACGGAGGTGTCGGAGGTCGTGTAGGGACTCAATGGGAGATACACAGGACGCAATTGAAGTACAACAGCGGAACAGAAAATGCCTCGAAAAAAAACCCACGAGGTGAGGGGAGAGGCGGAGCTATATTGACGCTCTCGGCACCATATAACATGGGCGCCACCGTGCGGACGTCCAAGAGCTATGAGGTCAACGATGGTCAGGCGGGGTTGGAGGGGCATTCCTCGTGCGGGGTCCATGCACGTGGGCCGATGGTCTGGCTAGGAAAGCCATAGCTCCCGAGGACGCTTTGTTTGTGTATTGACAAATGGAACGGTACGAGACCCTGGCGGACGGGCTTGGTGGTGGGGAATAATTAGATGCCCACAGTTTCGCTGCGCGGAGGAGAGGAGGGCCGCGTGCGACTAGTCCCAGAGTGGTTAGCGGCCGATCGCGGTCGATGCCGCTTCCGACGCGTTGTTGGGCATCCGTATCTCTCCACCATGCCTGGACATGGTTCGGGTTTCCTTAAAAGACTACTACGGCGGTATTATTGAGAGCTAAACTCCCGCTGCTACGTATATCCGCTGCACGAGGAACCGGGGACTGGACACTGTACTAACCTCGGGCCGCCAGCGTCGCCGGATGCGCTCTTATCCTCCTCAGCACAAGGCGATAGCTTCATCGTCCAGACGCGAAATGGTGGACACACGCTCGCCGGAAGCACAGTGTCTGGCAGGTAGCAGCACACGTAGTCGTTTTCTCTGTCCTTCTCCCCATCCGGAACGTATCAGAGGAGCCAGGCGACCCTCAGGTGCGAGCAGGCCAGCATACTATCACACTGTGCCTGCCAAAACACGTCGCCCGTTTCTTGCTAAAGACTGGACAAGTATATTCAGGTGGCCGTGTTAACAAAGGTCACCCAGCGTCCAAAAGTTGCACCGTACTTCCTTCGCTTTACGTGTGCAACACAGCACCCCTCCCCGGGGCAACCATCAAGTCCCAATCTGCATCTTTATCAAGTGTCTTCTTTCAACATGTCAAGCCGTCAACCTTCAGTCGCAAACCATATTCAGTCATGATGCGTCTTCTCCTCGTACTCACAGTCCTCTTCACTCTCTTCGTTTCCTCGAGCCCAACACCCCACAAGCGCCGCCCACCCCCCTTCAATTCTCGATCCCAAAACAACGACGACCTATACTGCCCCGAAAGAGCCTACTACTGCTGCCCCAATCTCTCCACCTGGCTCGTCAAGCTCCCCTGCGAAGCAGCCAAGCGCGCCAAGAGTCCGCAAAAGTGCTACAAGAAGAAGCAGTGGGCGTGTTGCGTTCCGGGTGTACGTCTCTACTATATGAATTGGCCTGGTGTAGATTGTGGGAAGACTCTCATGCAGGGAGAAAGCTGATCCGCAATGGCAGGACAACACAGCCTCGTGCTCGACTTCAAGCAGCGAGGACAACGCATATCGTGGTGGTTCACGCGAACGATTCTTTACTCTGGGCCGAGGCGCCATGACGGCGGAAGAGAGGGAGGTTTTGGAAGCGGAGGGATAGATAATGACGCCCTAGTCTTATGCTCCTATCGAGCCAGTTTATACACCATGACGGTTTCTGTGTAAGCTGGGGTGGGAGCGTCTCCACGAGTCACTCGCGACAACGCTATACCAACGATGGGTACAATTGTCCAGCACGGTTCGATAAAATACTATGGGAACGAGGGGATGTAATTCGAAGCGGATCTTCCAACGTTGTACCTTTGTATGGAAGTCGTAGCGTCCGCTCGACAACAGTCGGATGTCCAATCCTGCCTAGCATCCCATCCATGGCCTAAATACTTCATTACAGCCTCATGTGTACCCCTCGTCCTACTAAATAAATTTCACCCACTTATCAAACAACAGAAGAACACCCCCTGGAAACTCCCGTCCCAACAATACTCGACCTCACACATTAAACGGAATACGTCCGCCCATTACCCGCCATCACATGTCACACCCGCCCGCCCCCCGTTACGCAAACGTCAGGCAAAACATCTCATCTACACAGAGCCACAACAAAACTGTCCTGCACCCCAATCCCTGCCACGAACAGCACTCAAGTAGCGATGTAAAGATGAACAGAGAAGCCCACATCTTCCCATCATCATCAGCCCACCCCCTTACCCAACCCATCAAAATGCGCGTCCCTTCCCCCCTTCCCATATCTCCCCTTTTCCCTCTCCTACTACCTACCCCGTCCCTTGTTTCCGCCTAAGCAGACGATCCCATAGACCCCACTGTGATAACCTGCGAGCCCACATACACCATGCACTGCTGCCCACAACTCTCCACCACCAACGCCCCCTACGACACCACCTCGCTCCCCTCCATCGCCAACGTAACGGGTTACTTGGCCGCCGAGAAACCTGGGGCTTGGGTGTGCTGCTCGAACAGCGTGCGTTGATTTTCCCTTCCAGACCTCTCCCGTGCTAATAGTTATGAGGGAACAGAACGCGACCCTAGCAGACTGGTCCTGCATCCCCGCCTTCACAGACCCCGTCACCTGGCCCCTAGACGCATACAATCAAACTATGCAAGCCCAAAGCGATGGGCCCTCTTTTGACGAGCCACCGGAGGAAGAGCCCCGGACCGAAGAGCCATCAACAGAGTCTCTATCGCCCAAACTCACCAACGCCCAAACTCACCAACAAGCGCCCATCTGTGCGTTTCCGCAACATTGCTGAGATGAGTGGGAAGATGGGTATGAGCAAGAACAAGGGCAAGGGCAAGGGCAAGGGTATGGGGGAACACATGGAGGTGGATATGAAGCAGAAGAAAAGGGAGGAGATGGAGACTGAGTGTCGTGGACTGGCTAGCGGTTTCATGGGTGATTTTGCTTGTAGGCCAAATACGGAGTGATAATGTAGAGAGCGAGGGAAAAGTACAAGATGCAAAATTGTAAGACACCCTGTAGCGCAAATCAGCCCGTAGATAAGCCCAAAATTCGAACATTGTATTCTGCACTGCACCTGCCCGCTCTCCTCTATGCCTCCCACCTACGCCGAAGAATAGGCGGGACTGTGTCGAAGCAGCCGCATAGATACGTGCACTCCTCACCCCGTCATCCACAGCGTCCATACCGCTCGCTGACCGCCAGGCCACATCGCCTTCGCATCCGCCGCCGTGTTTTCGTCACTCGTTTGATCAAAGATAAGTAAAAAGGTATCCCGTCCCAGCCATGGCGCTCAAATGCATCACATCCCTCCCACCGCTCAAAACGTCTCTTCCTCGGCCAATTCGCCCTCCTGCGGGATCTCGAAGCCTTCTTCGGTCGAATAGAGAATGGTCTGAATCTGCTTGAGCAGGCCCTCGTCCTTCTCCAGCTCGGGGTCCGCCTCCATAGCCTGTTGGATCAGTAGCTCAATGTCGCGGAGCTTGCTGAAGTAAAAGTCGCGCTCGCGCTCGAGGCCCGCCACTGTCTCCTTGAGCACATTGTTCTCCTCGCGCAGGGCGGCCGATGCAGCGCCGCCGCCGGTTGTGAGCGGTGTTCGCGTTCGCGGGGCGGCGGAATTGCTGGCGACGGGTGCGCGTCGAGCGGCGGGAGCGGCGGTGCGGGGTGCGGGGGCGCTGCCGGCAAAGCTACCCTGGCCTTTGCGTCGCGCGAGCGGATCGTAGTCTTCACCGGGGAAGTACTGGTCCCAGTATCGCTTGGTGAATTGGAGAAACTCGAGGTTGTCCTGCATCTTGCACTTGACCAGCGCCTCTACGGGAATGGGCTTGTCGACATGGTGCTTCGCGAACGTGTCTGGCGCCAGGTTAGTAGAAAACCTAGCAACAGGGTGTCCCGCACGTATGGCGCTGGGGAAATGTACTCTGCAGTATTTTGAAGTTCTGCAAATAGGCGTATTCAGTGTTGGCGTTGAACTTGACCCGCGCCATAGGCACATCGACTGTCATCGGCTGTCAGTCGCGTTCCGTCTGTATTCCGGCGCACAACTTACGGAAAATGCTGTCAAAGACTTGGCAAAGCGCTGCTCTGTACCCATTCATCAGCGTATGTCCTGCCCAAGGCCGCCGCGAGCCTCGCTGTCTCCGGACAAACGAGTGGAATGACGTACCCAGTTCCGCATTGTTCGACCTTGGTGATGTTGAGCTGGAGGAGGTTGTTTAACCACGCGATAAGTTCTTGTCTGCGCCACCGCAAAATTAGCCAGCGACTCGTGAGGCTCAAGTGCGTGCCTGAGAGGCAAGAATGGATGCCTGGGAGTCGCACCTTGATTCTCCCATGGTGTGCGAGCTTATTCCTGCTTTTGTGTGGGCTGACGGGTTCACGAGTTCTGTCGTATGGAGTGGGGATTAAAAGTTCGGTGCGGCGTGGGGTGATGGTGGTGGTAGGTAGAGTTGAGCGTCGTTGTTTGTTTGGCAGCGAATGTTCGTGAACGAGGGGCAACCCACAATGTTTGCATGGCACGTGCACGCTAACCTGATCGGGACAACAGAGCGTCTGGATCGCCTGGAGCGTGCGTCCATCGTGCATCCATCGTGCATCGCGGAGATGACATGTCAACCGGTGTGGTGTGTGTGAACCAAGCGAAACCTTTGTCAATTAAACTAAAACTAACTAGAACTATGTACACGTCTGCAGTCGTCAGCTACACCGTCCTCATACATGCTTCGGAGGCGCATAATGTCCATTCTCCGGATGCGGAACATCCGTCCTCTCAGTCGTCTCTACCCCAGGACTCCCGGGAGTCTCTTTATACTTGGGCGGCGCGTTCGTCATCGCTGCCTTCCTCTTCCTCGCTCCAAAGATCGAGGCGCAAACCCATACCAACCAGACTACGCCCGCAATGACCGAGTAAGCAATCATAGCAGACCTGTTGCTCGAGTCATCCGCTAGCTTGAATCCAAGACCCCCATTGACGATACCGAGCGTGATGGCAATCCGGCCCAGCCAGATATGCACGTGGGACCAGAATGTGCGCGCTTGATGCTTCTTGAAGAGGAAGTGGTGGAGAACGCCGAGGATGGGCTGGAAAGAGAGGCAGACGAAAACTACGATGCCGATGATGGGATGGTACTCGCTGATCTAGGATGTTGTTAGTGAGTATTTTCCTGACAAATTGACCACACTCACTAGTTGCTTTTGATTCGCAATGTAGATGCCGAGACCGAATGCGACGACGTAGAGCAGATACGCAAAGCCTTGGACGGCTGCATGGACCCAAACGAGGCCAGTGAAGGAGGCGAGACGGACAGCGATGGCTCCGAAGGGGAACAAGATGACAAATGCGAGTGCGGCGATCGCGCCGTGTGCAACGAGCATCTTGTTGGTGTTCGATTGCGAGGAGCCAATTATTGTGACGCCTGAATTCGAGTTCGAGTTCGAGTCATCGTCGCAGTAGTTGATATCTTGTCGCTTCTCTTGACCAGTAGGCCGGGCGGTGGGGTACCCTGACCACTCACTAGGGTAGTTACCAGTTGGAAAACCCGTTGGTCGACCCCCTCGAGACTTGTCGTCGTCACCACCTGTCTGCGTAGCAGTAGCGCCGGTTGAAGTCGCAGCGCCCGCACCGGTACTAGTGACGCTGGATGCTCCCGTGGATGCTGGCCGAGGTACACAGCTTGCCGTACCTCCAGCCGTCGCGGTGCCTGACGGTGCAGCGGCTACTAGAGGATTTACACTACTCCCTCCTTTGGCACTGGCATAGTCCCATTGGAAGGAATTATATTTGTCGTCGTCGTGTTGGGCGATGCCCGCAGACTGATCCGTAGTGTCTTTTGGTCCACCAGACGACTGTGCGGCCCAGATCCAGTCCCCGTTGCCATCTGAGAAGCTCGCGGTACCACCTGACCAGCTGTTGCAACTCGAGCCTGTACGCTATTAGCACCATGCCAACACATGCTTTCCGAGTGCCTTACACTTCACATTGGCGACCATTTTCCCATCCGACACACCGGATCCCTCGAGCAGAGTAACTTGCGCATCGCTGTTGAAATTGGGCTCTCTTTGGCCAGTGCCGAGGCGGGGCGAAATGGTGACATTTCCATCCCCTGAAGTGTACACGACAAAGATCTGGGCACCACCCATGCCAGTCCCCTGCCCAAGCGCAACCCACTCATAGCTGCTGGGAGCCGACAGCTGAAAGAAGATGTCGCCAGTGCCAGACGACGACGTGCTTTCGGGGATGTTCAGCTTGTAGCAGATGTCGGTCTGGGGGCAGAAGGTAGCCACCTGCGCGGAGGTGTACGACGCTGTGATTGGTTAGTCTCAAAGATGGAGCGCACCCTGTTGCTAGGACGCCTACCAAATGCCAAGAGGCCTGCAGCCACGGTATCTCGTCTGAAGTTCCTCATGATGAAGACGTGAGGTTGTGACGAGTCGAGTTGTCAAAGACGGGCGACGCAATCCGGGGGAGACAAAGAAGCAAACCGGGGGCTTGCCAAGTAAAGTATTAAAATACAATCTGACAAATAAGCAGAAGTAGAGAGTGCAGGTAGCGCAACAGCCCCCAAATGTAGAGTCCAGCTAGTGATGACTATCAGATGAATGTCTGACTGTGCAAACCAAAGGGGAAGCAGTGGGTTAATATATATCGGGGAGGAAGAGGACAGCCATGTCGCATAGGAACCTTGGTCTGCTATATGCGTTGCTGGGCTTACACCGCGCACGGCGACGTGGGTCCGCTTGCGAAGCGCATACAGTACTAGGCCAGCTACTACAATACATGTAGTGCAGCAGACAACAAGGGCACGTTTCCGTTCCCCCACTCGACCTGTCTTGTCCCTAAGCGGTCGAGGCGGGGAGCCGTGGCTGGCACTTGGCGGGCCGTGGAACCAAGACCAGAGACAGGTACGCGTCATGAGCGCCGTGAGGCTTGAGCCTCGAAGTACGAGCAGCCTATGGCATGGGCGCGGACGCGGGCTTATCGACAGACGGACGGGGACATGTGCTGGGCGCCCTGGGCTCCGACGCGTCGTGGAGGCTGAGCACGCGGACCGACAAAGAATGAGGGCGCCGAGAACGCCGAGCACGCGCCGGGTCTCTGGTGAGTGCATTTCACGAGGGATGTGCGCGATTGTGGTTCGGATGCCAGGTTCGTGTTGGGAGCATGGTGTTTGACAGGCGGTTGGACTGGATCGGCGTGGGTCGCGGGTCGATCGTTCCTGCGGGCGCGGGCACCTTGCGCGTTTGGCTACCACCACCCACCACACGCTTCGACACTTCAACACCACGCAATCCTCCACAGCCATCGCCGCAGCGTCGTCGCAATCCCTTCTCTACCCCTGGCCGTTACCCGTCGCCCGACCTGCCGACCTGCCGACATGAAATCGTCATCCACGAAACGTGGCCAACCGTCGTGCCTCTTTGCCTGAAACACGAGGAAACCTCAGTCTCGAAGATCTTCAGCGGCATGTCAGCGACTTCTTTGAAAGCATCGCCATTGGTCGCTTGCCGGAAGTCGGCTGATGTCAGTCCTCGGCTACTACGACGTCGTATGCAGGTCCATACATGGCTTGGATGGGCACCAGCGACTTGGCCTGCAGAAGACCACGCACTCCCAAGAGCAAGATTTCCGGCCCGTTTCAGAAGATATCCACATCGCACTAACCGAGAGCGATGAACGTTTCCCAGTTGAGCGAGGGACCCGTCAACGATGTTGTAGTATCCCCGTACTGCTGCGCGGGCAATTTCTACCCGCAGCTTACCGTGTGGACGCGATGCCGGCCTATCATCTCTAGAGAATAGTAATCATCTTCGACGAGGGACGACGTCCAGAGTAGCGTGAGAGGAAAATGCCTTACCGCGCGTCTCTACCGTCAACTAGCCTCTTTGGTCTTTGATCCAATTCATTTCTTGACGTGTGCATCGTTATCTAGTCCAGTGCTACCTACTCAGCACAGGTGCACCCCCGCAAACGACCATGAACTAAGCTAGTCGACCGATGAGCTTCGGCCCCTACTTCCGGTCCTATACCCTGGGCACGAACAGCTTCAACAGCACAGCCTTCGACCCATCACCAAGCTCTTCCCCCGGAAAATCTTCGTTCCGGTCATCACATTTGCTTTATCCAGCATCTCCGCCGCGACTGCGAGTTCAACGGCGATATCCCGACCATTAGCTACTGACTTCCTAATGCAGCAGGCACTAACTCTACCGCACGCTCATAGGCCCGTCGCATTCATCCTGGTTGATTCCTACAGTTTGGTCTGATTTCAAACCTCCGTGTAAGCAGCCCGAGTAAAAATCACCCCCGCACCGCACCGCTACACAGCCACAACCACCATGCACGCACACGCACATCGGTCCGTCTGGGAAAGCTTGAATCCCGCCGACAACGCTTCGGACCGTCTATTGGACCTATGAAATGCGCGGAAATTCGTTGCAATGGAGTAAGCTAGCAGCGTCATTTGCGTACTCCTTGCATCCCACTCGCATACCGCTTGCAAGTCTATCCCGGCCCTTTGGATAACACGAGATGAAGCGTATGCGGCTGGTGCTACTGTGTCCGATCTTGACTGCTTACGGTGTGCATTTGGAATATATCCTGGAGTTCTGTGGGACCTGGAATGGTTGAGAGATTGAGAGGCTAGGTGTCGATGTGCAATCGCTTTCCTCGCGTTCAAGCCGGATGAATGGGCGAATGGATGCGGTTGCTGCGCGTTCCTCCACTGCTAGACCTCAAAGCTGATCCAATTTGCCAAATGTTATGACCAGTGCAGCATTCCTTCCATTGAGGTATCGATGCGCGCCATCACCATCATCACCGGCGACCACAACCACCACCGTTCCCCTGCGATGCTCGCATGCATCATCCTTCAGGATTGAAGACAGTCGAACTTTCCGTTTTTCACTTAGCGTCTTACTCTATGGACGTGGTGTGCCAGGAGATAAGGTAACCTTGCTGGCCTTTCTGTACAATTCAGACACAGCTACGAAAAGCCCTCACAAATTGGCTCGATGCGCACTTCTAGTTGAAGACTGATTAAAGTTAGCGGTGTGTGAGACAGAGGGGGAAGCCCGAGCGGATATGTACACGTCCTCCGCGAAATCATCCAGAGCAGTGCGCATCTCCATCATCCCTACACTTTGGTGATGATACACACCCAAATACTGCCAATCGAACAACACGTTTTGGGATGGATAGGCAAGAAAATCGCCGAGACGGACGGATAAGTCCACCCACAACATTAATACGCTGATATCTTTAGCTGGCACAATGATCCGACAAGCACACATTACGTCGATTATCCAAGATTTTAGAAGGATCGAAGACCATACAGTCCTGCTTTGATCTTTCTTAGTTCCTGATACCTAAAAGTGGATGTTGAGAAAGATATAACTTGGGCGATTATACTATGCATTAAAACCTAATGGCTACTTTCCACTACGTTCTATTCGCTGGTCTTCGGTAGTGATTCCCATCATCAGCATCTCTCATTTCTCTGTTGCAAAGTCCTTCCTATCAAGTTCCGCCCATGAATACGATTGTTTGCAACTTTAATTGACTCGGGGCCAATGCACAAAGGCATGAAGTGGCTCATGGCTCCAATCCAGAATAGGTCTCGGTTGCGCACTGAAGCTTGTAAGCTGTGGAGAAGAATAGAAGTGGCGATGGACGTATCTTTTATACGTATGATCATGCCTTGCTCCAAGGTTGGCTTGTAGCTCACCCTGTATCCGTCGAACGATGACATTGATGATGAAAATTATTACTATCGAGCTGTGGTGATTTTATAGAATGAGTACCGATAAAACGTCGAATCTCCGAGATTGGTCTCTCGGGAGACCTCCACAGGCATGGTATGCATGACTACATATTATAATGCCACTGTAGGTAATCATTTATATAACTAGTTACAATGAATTGTATTCATTGTCGCATCTCCCATACTTTGATGCCGGATGGAAGGCAGCTAGTATATACACTTCCCTGCGGTTTCCATCACAGCTTTGGGGTGCAAAAAAGTCGTAAAAGCTAGACATCGGGGCCGTCTAGTCTAAGACAATACGTTCTGAGACCCAATGTTTTGGCTTCGCGGACTACGATTTGCTTCTCGACCCTGCCTCATTGCCCACACCTTGAAGGTCCCAAGGCTGCCATCACTTCCCGCTTCGCGTCGTCCCTGAGCGGCGGGTGTGTTGAGTCGGCTCCGCCCATTTCGGCAGCTTCCTAGCCCTCTTCTGCAGAAGCAGTCTCCTTACCGTCTCGGCTAGTGCTGGTTCGTCTGACAGCTGAGCACCTGGGGAGGACGGACCGAATGTACTCATAGATGTCACATTGACCGTCGTTTGATTTTCGTCAAGCGGAAAGGTCTGGAATAGACGGATGAGACATGGGAGATCAGGGAATTCCCGCGGCGGGCTGTTCATAATATCGAGCTTTAAAGTGCTCTCATGGAGTAGGCTGCGGTAATATTGAAGGATCAGGTTGAGTCCATGGAGCGAGGTGAGCTTTGCCATTTGGGTACTTCGGTAGGCGCGTCTCCATGCTTTGACTTCGTAAGTCTCTCCGCGAGGTTCGCCAGTGATCTGAATGGATATCGCGTGGACCAGGTCTAGGCGCACTCCTGGGTCTTGTAGAAAGTCTTGCAAGTCTCCGGAGGCGAGAAAATAGAACATGGTGCTCTTCCAGGCAATAGGGACAGCTTCCTTGCGGAGCTGTCTGCATACAGACGGTACCAGGGTCCCCAGGGTCTGCAACATCGGGTAGCACGTATGGTGGTTGCAGGGGTCTTCATCATCTTCGATTATCGGAACTCGCTGCCATTCTATTTGCACCGACTTGGGTCTCTGGCACAGCGCGTAAGCGACACGACAGCTTCGTGGCGTATAGCTTGTCCAAGGAGAAGAGGGTCTGGTCATATAAGAGGCGTGTCTGGACATGGAGACTGGATGGACCGTCCTTCGGCCAAACGCGAGCTCCCAAATGAGGTTGCGTAGCTCTCCCGGCAGCCGGAGCAGTGGCGACTCGTGTGCATTGCGGGCAGTGCTACGCAGGCAGGCAGGTCAGCCTGATGGTTTTAGAAAAAGAGCATTGTTCAACTCACATGGCCAGAGTATCAAGCCTTGGGGCGGAGCTGTCGCTGGTTGGCGTAGCGTCGCCGGACACTGCAGATGACTGATGTGCGGGGGCATGACGATATTCCTTCGCCCTTTTAGCACGAGGATTACGCAGAGACGCCACCGGTCGACGCTTCTTGGGTACCATGGTAGTTGGGACTGTTCAGCTACGAGCAAGGAGAAGGACAAGGCAGGGCAATGGTTTTTGGTGGCTGCGCCAAAGACACTAAATGGTGCGAGGTGGTTGTTTAAGGCGAAAGCGGAGCGGTGGTGTAACATTCATTCGATTGGACATGCATGTTCTCCGCGTTTCTCTATCTATGCTTCTTTACCACTACTACGAAGCCTGACTCATGTTTCTACTTGTACAGCCAGTAGATGTCGAATGAGCGGCATTTCCGTACTGCGAGCGGCTCTCTCGTCCTTGGTTGTCCGGATTTGCAAATGGGGTCATCGCAGAATCGGTTGATTCACAATACAAGGCAATATGGCGAGCAAAGTAAGGGTTTCGTCCCGAGTCCCTTGAAAGACCAAAGACCATGACCAGAGCGGGGCGAGAGTCGGTGCCTTGGGCAGGTATCGTCGTCGAACCGAGCCTGGAGCCCAAGCAGTTACTCGGCAAGATGGTCTGTCTTGTATAATCCAGGGAGCCGAAACTCAAGAATGAAAAAAGCAGACAGGGACGAGACGGCAGAGTCGAAGTCGGCGCATCCGCTATACCGCCTCGGGACACCTGGCGCGTCATCCGCGTCTCCAGGCGGCTGCTCAGCAAAGCACAGTCCGGCAAGGTCATGCTCGCGACGTGCAACTCGTTTGAACCGTACAGTGTGAGGAATGTTGTACAACAGCATGTACCACTTCTTCCTCTTCGTTTGACCTGACCATGGTCATGCGACGCACTATCAATCCTTGTGACTCGCTCCCCACCGGCTCTTGGCGGCTCTGAACCCGCAAGTATGAGCGAGCAGCATGAGCTTACCCGGACCGCCTCGCCCACGGCGACGAACGCGACGATGCCGCCAGATGAAGTGGATGAGTCTGAGCAGATGGATTTGGAGCTCCACCGGCGGACTTTGCGGAAGCTAGACTTTTTGCTGCTGCCTTTCCTCGCCCTGCTGTGTACGTAGCTGTGGGTATGCCACCTCGAAGACATCTGCTGACGCAACGTAGTTTTGTTCAACTCGCTCGACAAGTCGAATGTACGGTTCGTGGGTGCACGCTCAAGACGGATGGCTGACCGCTGTAGATTGGCAATGCTGAGTCGGCGCATTTCACGAGCGACATCGGCCTTCGCAAGTCTGACCTCAACACCGCCGTAGCTCTCTTCTTCGCCTTCTTCGTCGCGCTACAACCGGTTGGGGCAGCCCTGGGGAGGAAATATGGCATGGTGCTTTGGGTGCCGAGCTGTATGCTGCTTTGGGGCATCTCAACAGCGCTACATACCTGGATCCGGTCGAGGTGGCAGCTCTACCTGCTGAGGATACTTGTTGGGTGCCTGGAAGGTATGCGCTCTCCTGATCTCATAATCCGAGGGTGAAGAGAAGCTAACTAAAGATAGCCGGATTTTACCCCGTAACCGTCTCCTACCTCTCGCTCTTCTACACGCGCTTTGAGTTTGGCCGTCGCCTCTCCCTCTTCTACGGCCAAGCAGCCGTCGGTGGCGCGCTCGGTGGCATCCTCAGCTACCTTGTCTTCTCACGATTCCCGGACGTACACGACGACCATGGCGAAGCCGGTGATCCCAAATCGAGCTCGGCATGGCAGAGCTGGCAGGTCCTCTTCCTGCTCGAAGGAGGGCTTACCGTCATGGTCGCCTTCATCGGCTACTTCTGGCTTCCACACAACGTGGAGACGGCATGGTTTCTCACACCACAAGAGCGTCACTACGCTTCGACCCGCGTCATCCAAGATCGTGTTAAGCAATCCGGCGATGTGACATTGCCCTCTGGAGATATGGAGGAAGAGCGGGAGTACGATGAGGAGTCTCGCGGTCTACTCAACCCTTCTCGACCAACAAACTCCAAAGCCGGGAACGCAGCTATAGACGATCGGGGCCTCACTCCGCACGACATCGCAGCTGCGTTCCTGTCTCCCAAGATATGGCACATCCTTGCCTGCAACATACTCTCCTCTGTACCCGTCTACGCCTTCCAGGTCTTCTTGCCGCTCGTTCTGGCACCCTTGACCGATGCTCCGAATCCGGCGTTAGTCAATTTGCTGACTGCGCCGCCCAACATCTGTGGGGCTTTCGCATTGTACATGTTTGCGAGCTATAGCGACAAGCATCGCATCCGATTGATCCCTGTCTTGGTCGGACTCGCCATAATGGTGCTAGGCTTGACCCTAGTGGTATCTACGCCGACAACCAAAGCGTGGGCCATCCCACGCTACGTCGCCCTGAACGTGCTGCTTTCCGGATGCTACATCGCTTCGCCGCTCACTGTAGCCTGGATATCCGGAAACACGCCGTCGCCTGGGAAGCGCGCTCTGCTACTAGGGATCAACGGATGGGGCAACGTTGCAGGCATTCTTTCTGCACTTCTCTTCAAGCCCAAATACGCCAAGTCCGGGTACATCGTTCCCTTCTGGTGGACATTGGCGTGTGTATCTACCGCCGCAGTGGGTTATATACTGCTTTGGCGAAACTTGAAGGCCGAGAATGAGCGAAGGCGAGAGTTGATTCGCAAGTGGGATGAGGATGAAGTCGAGCGGGAGAATGTGAATGGGACGGGACCCCTTGAGCAGGAGCACAAGGTGATTCAAATCGTGGCTGCTCTCCTGGGGAAGACTGGAATGATGCCCTGGGCGGTGGACTGGCTGGAAGATGCGACGCAGGGAGGAAGAGAAGGCGACGAGAAGATGACATTCATCTATGGGCTTTGAACGAACGGCGTCGTGCGTTTATGTTTTCGGTGGCTAGAAGTCGTTTACAGATACCCATTTTCGCACGGAGTCCGGCATTGAGCTCTTGTTTCCCAGGTCCTTGAAAACAGAGTCGGTGACAAACGCATTCGTCAGTGATGGCAAACAGCACAACTCTCGTCTCATGCCCATCTCGCGCATGATGGGCCACCTGCGCTTGAATCGACCCAGAAAAGGGCCATGGTTTGAGCGGGGACGATCCTTCGTCGTAAGCAACGCCGCCTTCCACGGCAAGTTTAGCCCGCTCTAGCGTCTGACGTTGCCCCGCATCGCGAGCACCCAAAACAGCCTCAAGCATCTCGACCATCTGCAACCTTGATGCCACAACCACCAATTACACTCAATCGCACCGCTGCTGCCTACGTACGCTTTTGCAATCGCCTAGCTGTATGCGTAGGAAGCCTCACCAATCCATGAAGCTTATGACGGCGGCCGTGTCCAAAATGTCAAGCTCCCCAAGCTCACCGCTTGAAACACCTCACGTTTCCAGCTCCCGAAACAAATGTGACAGCACCTACAGTCTCGCCTCCAAATTGCCGATCACACGAGCCACTGCCCAGTTTAAAGAAGCCTCGCGCCCAGAGCCATCATGACTTTTCCACGCTGGCGTGATTCCGATTCTGCCTCTTTCGCTTCTTCTAATACCGATCCCCTGTCGAGCCCGACTGACGGTTATTTTTCAAATTACGGAACGCTGCCGGGCGCCATGTTCATCGATACTCAGGCTGCGAACAAGAGCGGGAAGCCCGCGATTGTGATCAATGCGGCCGAGAGCTCGAGTTCCCGCAGTTATGAGCAGGATGCGACGCCTTTGTTGGAGACCTTTGTCGGACAGGACGCACCGCCGCCGAGTTATTTAGAGGCGACGACGCCGATGCCGTGGGAGGGAGTACCCAGTGGCGGTGAGGATTCGCGGCTGCTGCTACCAGGAGGAGCGTCGTTCTCGCCTATGACACCGGGGAGGGAAGAGATGGGGCATAGGGATGGCAAATATCGGAAACGGGGATTTGGAGATCATTTTTCGAGAAAAAAGATGTTCAAGTGGATTGCTGCTACGCTGGGCATAATTATTCTTGCGGCTGTGATTATGGTGGTCGCAACTAGAGATAGCAAGGTATGTGCTTCTGTCCTTCGCAAGCATTGCGTTCTTCTGCGAACGAATGCTCATGTCCGCGCAGAAGTCAGACTCCCTCATCCCTGTACCCGCACAACCTGTCGAATCCGGCTCCCCTTCAAAAGAAAAAGACAACTTCCCCATACGATGGCCCTCGCGATGCGGCAAGGACTACAACGTGCAAAGCGAAGAGCGCGACTTTGGATCCGTCTCCCAACTCGACGTTGTCGAAGCCGTTCACCAGCTCGACGGAAACTTCAGGCGTGTCTCCGGCTGGATCCACGTCACCGAAGGTCCCTCCACCCAAGCCGCCGGCACAATTCAGATGAAGATGGCCTACGCCGTATCTGCTTCGGTAAACCAGAATACCATAAAGTACGCGTGGTCGGACACAGGCCTCACCATCGGCGACCCATCGTTCCCTGACGGCTTCGACGGCATCCGCAAAGGCACCGCTTGTCTCGGCATGTCCATAGTCATCTACATGGCCCCCGGCTCCTCGCTCGAAAATTTCAACATTAAATCTACACACATGGGCATGCAAATCCACGACAAGGTCCCATTCTCCGTCTCAAACCGCACATCCATCTCCCTCACCACCGGCACCCTCGACGCGACCTCCTTCAATTCGCGAGAAACCCACCTCCAAACCATCTCCGGCTCCATCAGCGGCAAGTACGCACTCCTCGACCTGCTTTCCGTCAGCACGAAATCCGGCTCCGTAAACATCAACGTCGAGCCAAAGGAAACGAGTACCAGTGGCTCCGAGACCGCGATGTTCAAGGCGAATTCGCTGTCTGGCAGTATTCGTGTTGATTTTGAGCGCACGGATATCCCCGAGCGAGACTACAAACTCGAAATCAACACGACCGTCGGCTCCGTCGACGGCACCTTCATCCACGGCTCTAGTTCCTCCTTCTCCTCCATCGCCGGCATGGTAAACGCCGACCTTCTTCCCTTCAAATCAGGCGACTACGCCTCCCTCCTGCACACCACTGCGACTGACGGCCAAACAACTCTCAAACTGCGCAGCCCGTACAAAGCCAAAAATGTCGCCATGACCAAGCTCGTCAGCACGCACAGCAGCGTCTCGGGGATCTTGGATCTAGAGTATCCGCAGGAATGGATGGGGCATGTTGAGGGGAGCAGTGTTAGTGGGGCGTTGCATTTGCAGGGGGCAGATTTGGAGCTGATCAAAAAGGAGGAGAGGGAGGGGTTGAATCGGGTGGAGGCGAGGAAGGGAAAAGAGGGGGTGGGCGGGACGATGATGTTTGGGACAACTACTGGAGGGTGTGAGGTTCGGGTTGGGAAGGTGTAGGGTTGGTAGTTCTGGGAAGGGGAATGGCTAAAAGGGCGCTTGCATTTGGGGTGTTGTGATCGGTAGAAGGTGGCGTTTACATTCTGGAGCGTGCGAAGGGAGGATTACCTTTGTCGCTTGTGGCGGGCCAATTTTTACTTCCATCATATACCATAGCATAGGATCGCAAGACCAAATATTATCCATTCAATGAGATCTTTTACTTCCTAGTCGTAGTCGACCGCCTCACCCAATCTCTTGGCCACTGAAAAAATCCTCACGGATGTCCGGTGTCAAAGCAGAAACTTGTGCCTTGACCATGATGACTCATTACTATACAGTGTGCTGCATACCATGACTAGAAAATCCATACTGAGTTCAGAGCAACCCTCAAAACTTAAGAAGCACTCGCTCGTCACAATCACCCAACGATTGCGCGCCAAAATCTTCAAGGCTGTGGTGTCGGTCGAGCACCATCATCGCAACTCTTCAAAGCTAGTAGACCCACCCACCACCAGAGCGTAATGTTACCGCTACATATGACTTTTTCACGACCGCAACATGGTGACGGCAAACAAGCTTGACTAGATACACTCGCATGGAGACGTGGGGAAGACAACGCGAGCGACCTTCGGACACAATTCGTAGTGGTAGCTACGATAACCGTTACGCACAGATGTTCTACCTACTCTTACGCACCGTCCGGCTTTGGACGTATCCACTTCGGACTCGGCATCACCCAGAGCCAGCTCAACGACCAGTAGTGCTGCGATGGCTACTAGCGCCTTTTGCCTTCTTGCTGGTGGTCCTCCGCGTACACAATTCGCGGCGAACCCATCTACTTTTCCTTCGCGATCAGATCCCCTGACTTATTCACCTTCCGACTCCTTTGGCGGAAATCCTGGCCGGGATACCATCGCGATATCGATCCTCGTACTCTGTAACGGTTCCGCTTCAGCACTCTGCAGGACCAACGCGCGACTGAAAGTACTTATCCATGGCGGACCGTACATGCCTACAACCATATTATACCGTTCTACTGACCCACAAGACCCTAGACATTTTGTTTTGTCCAACCAGTCATCGTGATGAAAGCCTAGCTAGGTATGGCCTTAGCATTTCCACACCATGGTATCACCGTTGGGCCTCGGCAGTTTTGGCCTCGCGTCAAGAGTTTGAGCGTGTGAGTGATCGCGGTCCACGCGTCTTTGCCGGGTTCAAGGAAGCTACTAGGTGGTATAGCGACCGACAACCCGGGCCATGGATATTCCCATTTAGAGAATGATTGCACCCCACGATGGGTGCTGGCTGCTTGCACGATGGTGGGGCATAGGGCTGGTGGATAAAAGAGAGTTCAGAGATCGTAGAGTTGTGGGTCCCCGTCAAGTTTAGAACCTTCCACAGACCGTGAATGCTCAACGCGCCAGGGTTCATGGTCCGAAGTAGGTAGGTTCAGCTTCTTTGAGCCCAATATGGTCATGTCAGATCGTCCGAGCCGATTCGAAGGGTGCCCGAGTTGGGTGTTGGGGCTCAACGAGTTCTGGTTTGAGAGGTCGTGTTACGTGTTGGTGAGAAGACGGGGGTCTGGGTTTGAAACTTAGGGCTGAGATGAGCTAAGCTGAGTTGTGAGAGATATAGTATGCTTCATCTCTTACATGATATAGCGGTGGATCTCTGATATAGGGTCGAGGCTTTATCGATAACGAGATTTGTAAGTTGACGGTTTCTGAAGCCTAGGGCTGAGTGAGATGAGTATTGTGTAGAAAGCGCAAATTGCAGATATTTCGCCAAAATCTGCTGCCGCAATCAGGCTGCGGGCGAACATGTTGTTCGGCCGCCGTTAGGTTGTTGGGGTGCCTTCAAGGCTCAGTCCTTGCCTAAGTCATCTCTGGTGGTAAATGATGAGGTCCTCGTATCGACTTCAGCATGGCCATCATTCCTCGGCCGTTATTTGTACAACAACGACTCGCGCGTTCCCCGCGGGGCGTCCCGCTGCGGCGTGGGTATGTTTGGGCCGATCAATCATTTGGGAGACTTCGCCTCCTCCTACTGTCATAGGGTGCATGCAGAATTGGTCCATCTGGTCGCCAAAGGGGCCAGGAGAGACCTCGATAGCGAAAGTCGCCTGTCTGCGGCTTGAACAGCCGTTGGACCTGACCTCACGACCATTGATCCTGAAGGATTATGAGCAGAAATGTAGTCTAGACGCTCATGGTGGGTGGTACGAACCCCATCCTCACTTCGGATCTAGGCAGAGTCCATCTCAATCGAGTAGTCGTTAGTGTCAGCTGCGGCTACCTTTGCCGTCGACATTCCCCGAACGAATCGCGATAAATGCCTCGCCATCTAAGAGGTCGAACATCGACGGCTAGATCTCCCGTTGCCTATTCAGAAGCTCTCGCAGCCGTCTGCGCGATCGAACGGGCCGGTTCGTGCAACTAGGCACGTGCGATGAACAGGAATGCGGACTTCAACGGTGAAAAGGAGTGGAGGTTGTCGTTCACATCGGCACGCGAGAATAGTAACCATATGGGGTTGGTGTGGGGAAGCAAGACTCCCCTAGTCCAACTCTGCCATGACCTGCAGGAGGAAGCAAGGGAGCACGGCGAGAACGACCGTCCTTGCCACCTTCCTTCTAGAATCCTGTAAACGATACCAAGAGTGATGGCGCAATGGAACCAGGCGGACCGTGCTGGTTCCGGGATGCTGAGCATTTGGTGTGCAGCCATTCGGGCGGGAGGCACACAGACAGCCATTTGCATCTCGTGCGGAGCGGACGTGGCATGATAGTGGTTGATCCACAAACAATGCAGCTCTCAATCGTTCCATCTCCTATCTCACATGCCTAGCCGGTACGAGCGAAGCTGGCGGAAAAAGTTGGCAGCTGAGGGACGAACGCTGAACCGAGGGATATCCCAGCAAGGAACACCGCAGACTGACAAATGTGTCTCGACGTGAAAGGGGCCTGAGGCAGCTGAGGCAGCAACGTGATAGGTCGACGGCTAATGACTTCGACACGAATGCGCTGCTTGAACTGTTTTCATGACGCAAAAAGTGGTGCACCCAAAACTTCTGAGGCGAACAGCATGGCACGGACGCTTTGGCACGCTACGCGATCCTCAGGTGGAGGAGATCAAACAGTGCTCCTCCTGAGAGGCGGTGGGGGGAGGCTCACGTGGTGTCAAGGTCGCACACAAGGTGTCAGTGAGCTGTAAAACGTCAGCGCTCGCGCAAAGAGCGGTACCTGGAAACGCGTGAGCTCACGATGATGCCGTGAGGGCGATGGCTCCGCCATTGAGTACGCGAAGCATCGCGACAGCAAGGTGGGACCATGAGCGCAACGTCCCGAAAGACAGTCCCTGACAGCTAGAAGGCGAGTTCGGCACGCTAGGCGGCCGCGCAGCTGGGTTGACGGCCGTCGTCCGCGAATTGGCAACGCCGATGTGGTGGTGGGGTCGTGAAGTCGCGACTCGCTTCCAGTAGGGAGTTTCGAGTCCCGAGTGGGCGCGCTTTGTCAGCGTGCACGTGCCATTGTGGACTGTACACAGTATGTAGCCATGCATCTTCGGTCCGTCTTCGTCCCTACACTGGCCGGTACGCGCTCGCACGTCGCGTGCAGTAATCTCAAGACACGCACTGCATCCGTCGTATCCGCTGCAAAAGAGGCGTAGTGGCCGCTGTAACTTGTCCGGCGCGCGCGACTGGGAGGGGTTTCGAGTTTGTCTCGCCCAACACCTGAAACACGACAGGATCCTCGACATCGATCCGACCCTCACCAGCTTCGATCGAGCCGTCAGCTCGCGTTCACGCCGAGGAGAGCCGCAGCTGCCAGGGTCATCCTGAAACGGGCCTCTTGAGCAGGTCTCGAGTTCGAAAAGAGGCTTGACCATGCCGGCTGGCTGCACTCCGGACGGACATCAATTGGCTCTTGCAGCTCCTCCAGGACAGCGCTGCCTCAAGTTGCAAGGAAGTCATACTGCTCGCCCTCCAGATGCAGCTCCAAGGCCCTGGCATGCGAGATGAGACCATCCTGCGGTGCGAGCGCCGGCCGCCCCCAGCAGCCCTACACCCACCTGCTCCACCGCTGAATACTCCCTTTTGGGCGAACGCTGCTCCTCCAGGCTGTCGCCGTTCCAGATCTCGACGGCCAAGGCGCCTCCCGACGCTGCTCTCAAACTCTCTGCCCCAATGTGGTTCTTCTGCGCCAACTCTGCACCTGTCAAGCCCTCCATCATCAATCTCGGGAGTGTCGCGCCCGTCTTCTCATATATACTCACGATCCCTCGAGCTGTGTTTCTTTTTACTTTGGCCTCGTCACTCATTACAAACTCCGCCCTATTCTTACTTTCATTTTATTTTCTTACGGAGCGGGCTCCATTCCGCGCTGGCTGCGAGGGGGATATTATCTCCGTACACTCTTTTAATCCCGTCGACAATTCCTTTTGTGACCACACCTCCAGTCGACGTCGTACAACGCTATCGATTATATACATTCCTTTGACATCGCGTCTATCCATTCACTCTACACCAATATGTATGTCATCCGTGCGCTTGTGCTATCTGTGTGTCACTCGATTGCTCCCCCACGGAAGAGGCATCGCTAGATGCACCTCGCCCTTTTGAGCTCTGTGCAAGGACATGAACTTCCCGATCAGAAGTTGACAGATGCGTCATTCTAGTTTACATACGGGCAACACCCAGGAGCATTCTGTAAAAAGAACGAGGCTAAGATGGAGTTTAATGCGGTTCAACAGTGAGCCCCGCACTCGACCACACTTTTGCCTGTCAAACAAACTGACCGGTACAGATATCGTCCTTCACCTAATAGATCTTATACCGTCAATCCACCCGCCGGGCATCCAGGGCAAATGATGTACCCCTCCTATGGCGGAATGCCTCTTCAACACCACCAACAACCGCAACACCAGCAACAGCAACATCAACAGCAAGCTCACGCCATGCACCAAATGCCACGACCATCACCACCTCAGCCCACATGGGCGGTACCACAGGGTCACCATCCGTACTATCAGATGCAAAAGCCTCCGATGGCAGCTACGAGGGACGACCCTCCGCAAATGATTGCCAGGTCTGAGACGCATTCGCCGGCCTTGAGCACTGCCACCTTTCGTCATGAACTAGGCGGGCCGCAAACTTTGGGGCCGACTGACTACTTCCCCGGCGTCATTGATACTAGTACGTCTCGCCGTGGAGATGTGACTCAGAAGAACGGCTCTAACGTGTACAGGTCCCTGGGGCCAGAAGGTCTGTGAGGAACTAGATTCATTCCAATCAATGGACCCTGACATGAACGAGTACAACCAAGGATTGTTGAGCCACGACGAGAACACGCCTATCATCGACCTCAGACAGTATCACAGCATGGAGCAACACGAGGCCGACAACATGGCAACCTTCAACCCGAATTCCACAAGGCGCTTGTCTGAGTCTTCGTTTTCCATGTCTAGCACCGGTGGCCCCCTTCCAGAAGTATCCAACTACGAGGAAATGGGTTCTTCCGAGGCGGTTTCATACGCGTCGGACTGTGATCCCTGGAACAGCCTGGAGCCAGCCCCTAGCTTACTATCACCGCTCGCTTCTCCGCGTCGCCCCCAACATGACAACGTTGTCCGGAGTGGCAGTCGCTCCCGCGCGTCTCCTGCGCCACACAACAATGTTCGCTCGTCGCCATATACCATGGAGACGAGTCGCTTCAAAAGATGGTCTACCGGACATGCGCCTACGTCGACTCCTACCACGAGCCGTGCGCTCGCACAGGTGCATGACCGATATGCGCCCTATGGACCGCGTTTAAATCCTCACCATTCAATGCCGGCATACCCACCAACTCCCATGGGAAACTATGGAATGCAGACCCAGAATGTGCTGTACTCGTCGCCTCATCCTTTGCAGTCCAGCAACCCCACGATGTTCGCTTCTCCCGACCACCCATATCAATTAGATGTCCCACGACCGCTACCTTCTCAAGGCCTGTTTCGTCTGCTGCAAAGCAACGCTGACCGACACGGCGGCTGCGCATCGCACTTCGCCGATCTTTCCGACCCCCCAGACTTATACTCATCCCTCCACGAGGAGGCCATCGATCCGCCCGAGTCCGACATGAACCCTACCGATCCCGATCTCGTCCCGCACGAACAAGATCTGCGATTTGCCGGGGACTTGTACACTCCCCGGTGGGTGCGCGGCCATGGCAACAAGCGAGAGGGTTGGTGTGGTCTCTGCAAGCCTGGTCGCTGGCTCGTGCTGAAGAACAGTGCCTTTTGGTACGACAAGTCATTCACGCACGGAGTCAGCGCAGCTACCGGCGCAGCCTTCCAAGGCCCTCAAGATACCCGTCGCACCGAAGGCAACCTCGACGTATGGGAAGGGTTGTGTGGAAGCTGCGGCGAATGGATTGCGCTCGTGAGCAGTAAGAAGAAAGGAACGACCTGGTTCCGACATGCATACAAGGTACGTCCCTCTCTCTGTCCAAATTCCCAACATACCCATTTGCATTTGCAAACTCTCCAATCGCCGCATACGTCCGTTTCGAACGTTCCACGAAGCTCCCGTAAACTAATAAAACCTTCCAGTGCCACACCCACCCCAAAGTCAAAGACGGCCCAAAGCGACGGCGTGAAACCCACGCCGTGCGCGCTCGTGCAGTCTCCTCAGCCTCTGCATCCTCAAGCTACCCAATCAAAACCGAAGCACTGGCCTCCCAGCACCAAGATACAAAGCTGCAACGACATTCTACGCCGATACCCACGTCCTCGCTCGCCGCCCTCGGCATCCCGACTTCCACACCGACTATGCCGACGTCCACTCCCGGCTCCTCAGCGCAGTACCCGACTACATCGGCGTACCCGACGCCGACACCCTCGATAATGACATCGCACACACCGGGCAACACGTCGGACTACCACTCCAAGATGGAACCTGTCGTGGGCATGTTCCGATCTCCCTTGCAACCTGGCAGTACGTTCAATCCCGCGCACCAAGTAAGTGAGCCAGAGCTGGTAGGGGTTCCACGGGCGACGGCGCTGAGTTCGTTGGCGAGTATGATATAGGATCGCGTTGCTGGAACGGGGTAGTCAGTGGCATCTTGCTCTCCGTTCAGTATGCCGATAACGCTGGAGTGCCGTTACCTTCTCATTAGCTGAGGTCGTGGCTCCACCCATCCTATCCTTCTTCTCGCATGACACATTTCCTTATTGTGGGGTTGATTGGCGTTCCTGGCTAGATTGGCGGGCTCATCGATTTAGCATTGGGTATTCCATTCTGGGGGCCGACGGCGGTTGCTGGTTGCTGGACGTGTTTTTTCATTGAGCGTTGTTTCACATCTTCTCGTCTCTCGGTGCGATTTTCACCCTCTGCCGCGGTACGAAGCCGGTATACACATTCTGCTATAATTCGGTCGGTCTTGGCCTGGGATATCATCTTGGGCATCCGTATTACTTTTTCCTTATTGTTTGTTTTGCTTTTCCGACTGCGAAGAAGGAGGCTTCGCACGCCGGGCTGATCATCTGGCGGTGCGGCCTGAGTATGACGAAGTCATGATCTCTCTCTGTCTAAGTCTCTCTCTCTGTATCACTCAACGGATCGTTCCCCTTCCCACCCACGTAGATAGATTCTGTCTTTTCTTCGCCCGCTTTAGCTGTAGATAGACGTCGTCTGTGCGACTTTGTGAGAATACAAAAGAAAACTACTGAAAGTCAATATCCATTGAAACGGGCGTGAGAGCACGAGCATGGGATTATGGCATGTTGTGTAGCAGTACAGTGAGCGGCATAGAAAGAAGTTGTATAATGACCTGTTCCAACTCAATCTCGAGTTTGATGTCCAGCAACCGTAATCACAACATCACCATTTGTCCACCACCAAGCTCAATCCAACCCCTCCCATCCCACACAGCACAACATTTACCGAGGAGCCGTTCGCCTCCGCCCTTCTCTTGACCGCCGCACGTACCGGCACCCTCACCGCCGAACCATCCAAGCCTTACGCCCAAGGCCGACAACCCGCATGGTCTCAAACGCTGCCTGGGGCGCGCCAGATCTGTTACATGTCGCGCACAGGGGGGGACCCTTGAAACTAGGGGTAGTTTGTCGCAGGATTAAGCGAGGTATTGAGGCTTGTTTGGGCTAGGGTGACGGAGGAGTGGTTCCGAGTGTGGGATGGGTGGAGGGTGGAGTAAGTGGGTATAGCTGTGGTTGTGTGAGCAGTGTGTGTGGTGTGGATGGTGGGGCGGGAGATGGTTGCATGTCGACCTCCTAGCGCGCAAAAAAAAAAATCGAGTAGCGGTTCAAAAGCGGGCGTTGTACCCATCTAGTGGACGCTCCTCTCTGTTCCGTCATATGACGGCGTCTACAGAGCAATTAGTGTCTAATAGTCCAGACGGGTGCGGCGGCCAGCTCAGACCTACCTACTGTCTCCGCAATGTACACCCCCAACCCACAATTCCTCAGTCTCCTTACCCGCCAACCCCCAGAGCCTCAGGATCGTGCTCGTTCCGAGGAGTGTGCCTCCGCGGACGATAGGTTTGGTGTCAGGTATTCAAGCTTCAGGATTGAGGCTGAAGGATGGATTGGGCCTGGCGCGACAAATGGAGTTTGCAGTCTTTCTAGAAATGCGTTCGGACGAGTGGTAGTGCGCGAACGAGTAATGGAGCTTGTAATGAGATGGTGCGGATAGACATGTGGCCATGGGCAAGGCGCCTATGATGTTACGGTATTCAATGCAATGGTTAAAGAGAGTACGGCGTCGCTGCATTGTGTGCTCCTGTGCGTGGTGTTTGGCGTCTCTGTAGCCTCGCCTAGACGTCGACGATCCTTAATTTGTTTGCATTCGCTTTTGATGGTGTACGGCAGATGCCACAGTACTACGCAGGTGTCTGTGGTTGTACAAAAGACAGTGCATTGATGGGCGAGCAGCATAGCCTGAGGTACGTTGCGAGTATCAAGATACTCGGGAGGCGGCAGTCCGTTGGGTGTGGCTCGCTGTTCCTGCTGTTTTTGAATTAGTTATAGCGAGAGGCCGGTAAACCTTGTGATGTCAGTAAAGGGTGTCTTGTCTCTATGCGTGTTTGGAAGAGCTTGAGTGCGCTGAGCTTTGTTCGAAAGCTACAAGTGTCCCGAGAAACGTCAATCCGCTTGAAGCCGATTTAGGGTATAGAAACGCGATGACTTCCGCCGACCTGTGAGATTACATACACCAATGAGCGCTGATAAATTCCTCTCCTTCGACTTTCGACACCATATGTGTAGAAGAAGGGGGATTTGGGACATGCTCCGGTTTCGTGAAGTTCGTGGGTTGAGCAACGGAAGTCCATGAAGGACGATGAGCGACACGCATTTATCGAAAGATGCGGTGCCCTGAACTACCTTTGTCTTGATCGTTGAACAAGCGTGTCAGCTTTCACATCCGCATCCAGGCTTACCACGATGTTTGAAATCGTGGTAGGCTTTCAAGGCAATTCCGTCGACGGACTCCGGCTCCAGGCGTAGACGTTGATTTGCACTGTGGCGTTGTAAGGGTACCGTTGCGTAAAGTGACTCATCGTATACGACGCTCCGTTCCAGCAAGAACATTCCAGAGTCCATAAACCCTCGCGTGAGCCTAGACTCTCCTTCTCTTATGCAATCTTCAACATCTGAATACCCAACACTCCACTTCGACCCGCTCGCTCTTTCTAACGACTCCACAAGCTCATTCCCGGTGGCTAGGACGCCTGCAGCATATATGTACTGGTTATTGAGATCGTTCCAGTGCTCTAAGATGCTCTTCACCACAATTCCGACTCTTTCCAAACTTGTCGAGGGAAAGACTTCTTTGCCGGAGCCATTGATGGTACTGCTCTGCCATTCCAGGTCGAAGCCGAGGTTTCCGGTCAGTAACGCAGTATCCAGAATACGCCGACCCACTCTATCGCCTGGCTTTCTTAGAGGTGCTCGATGAGCTTGGCTCGCGCGGCACTCCCAGATGCCCTGCTTTGCACCTTCTTATTCAACGTATCGTGTCCGAACTCGTGCGGTATGAACCTCCTGGTACCGGCCATAATGGCCGCCTCGATAATGCATGTTTGCAGCTCATGATCGATACCGGCTACAGTGCTGATGACGACGTCCTGTCCGGTGAAGATTCGCTCGAGCGAGGCGGGAGTGAAATCGGGGGTCCTATGTTCGACGTTCTCGGCTTTGACGTGGGAAGGCAAATATAGCGTCTGATATGCAGACGTAAGAATTGTGATTTGATATTCCACACAGGCATCCTCGAGCGGTGGCGATAGAGCGGCAATGATGGAACGAGGCATGTCGCGGTTCTAGAAGTCAAGTCAGTATGCCATAAAACCGGCAGTAAAGGGCTACATGTACACCTATCACGAGAACATTTTTGATGGTCCTGGTATTCAGGCAGCTCTCTAATAATGGGAGTTAGAGTGAGGGAAAGCCGCCTTTATGGAGCGCGCACATCCGACGCGGCTCAACGGATGTGCTAGCCAGACGATTAGCATGGCGACGGAGGGTTAACACATGATCATGGACCGAGATGCATCCAGCGGAAGATGGCTCTGCTTGACTCCTGAGTCGATTGTGATTGATGCTACTATATGTGCATAATATATAGTCATCATGCCTTTGCAGGTAAGGCGGGTCCCAATGGAAAGTGCGCCGACGCGATAATGACTCCCAGGCTCGCACCCAGTCATCCTCGAACGAGAATCAGCTCTCGACAAAACACTTGAAGGCAGAGACTAGAGTGATGGGAGCAAAGAGGATAATCCCATCGTAAACGGGAGGCACGATGCCAGCCGACGCTAGCGCACGTGACTAAGAGCCACGGCTCTTTCCGCTCGGCAAAAGCCATCGTAGCACCTCACCTCCGAACCTCACCCCGTCCACCACTCCATCGCAATCCATCTCCCCGGGCTTCGATACCACCCTCCAGTACGCCAATTCCTCCCAGAGAAGCTCTTCCACCCCAATTGGACTCCCGCAAACAGCGCGCTGACCCACGCCGCCCGCAGAGCCCACCATGAACTCGACACGCTTTTTCCGCCCGCTCGCGAGGGCCGCCTTCCGCCAGCCCACGGCCGCCCGCCCATCCATCATGGCGCGCCCAGCCCTCGCAGCCACCCAGACCCAGGCCCAAAAGACGGAGGCCGCACCCCAGCAGATGGTGAGATGGCATATTGGCTGAGCGCGGGAACGAATGCAAGGCTAACAGCGACAGATAATTATCAAGTCGGCGATGCCCCAGCTCATCCCTTTCTTCTTCGTCAACGAGACCACCATGGCCTTCATCCTCCTGCCGTCCCTGATCTACGTCATGTCCAAGTACATCCTCCCCCAGCGCGTCCGCCTCTTCGCGGCCCGTCTTTTCATCAGCAAGTTGTAAGAGATGGACCGGTTCGAGGGTATAAGGGAGATTGTGTACAAATAGTCAATATGTGCTTGTAGACAATGGAGATTTCGATGGACCTTTGAGCACCCGCGCGATCAGATGCGTGATTCGTTAGCCCTGGTCGTGGCACGCGCGATTCGTTGCGGGCATCATGTCGACAGCCTATGACAGGTGCGCTTAATGGCTAACAAGGTAGAAAATGCGAAAATTTAAATCTCTTTGAAATCTGATTGCTTCTATGGCTGAAATAAGCTGTACAGCAATTATCAAAACCATAGATCCTGCAACGACTTCCAGAGCTGCGGAGGTCATTGTTTAAACAGGACAGCACACAACAATGTTCCCCTTCGATACTTCCAACGCCTGCCGGCCCGAGTCAGCAAACATGTATCCTAAGGCCACTACTCCAGCCACAAATCTCTCTACCATGCTCATTTCCGCCCCAAAGCCTTTCATGGTGAGAGCATGTGTTCCCAGATCACACTTCGGCACCCTCACCTCTCGAAGGGTAGCGCATCTTAGTCCGAAGCAGGCCAGCAGCCTTCTGGTTATGGGTACGTCGAAGTTTCGACCAGTCGCAACGGGCACGTCCGTTACCTGAGTCCTGGTACAGTTCAGTCTTATCCTATACAGCACGCAATTGAACCTCAGCACGTCACAGCAACTTCAACGAAGGTTCAGGATATTGGCCGGTATTTGTAAACTACTACTGCGTGGTCTTCAAAACAACCAAAGCCTACTTCAAATATATACATTCAACCCAATTCATCCAATACTACTACTACTACTACTACTACTACTACTACTACTACTACTACTACTACTACTACTCTCTTAGTCCACATAGAGCAGATCAAACTCAGCAGGCCCAGTGTAAGCTTGCTGCTGACTCGCGCCGTCCTGCATCAAAACAATCTCACCAGCCGGGATGACATGGTTTCCCTTCGTGAATGAGAGCCGGCTGACTTGGGAGCTAAGAGTGAGGGTCAAGCCGCCATCCTCGGCCTTGTCGACAGTCCAGGTGCGCGATGAATTTTCGCAGGTGCCGTTGGTGACCGGGGGAAGCGTGCCGAGACCATCGCTGACGAGGAAGGCGCTGCATCGGATGGGGGTGGTCTCACCAACGCCGGTTTTGATGTTGCCGAAGGAGTAGCTGGTCTTGTGTGTTAAAGGTGTTGGATTTGGAGGTGGTAGATTAGAGGGAGGGGGTAGCTCACTTGCACATCGCGCTGTGCGGGACGCATGCAGCTGTGAAATCGGAGACTTGGAAGGCGACGCTGGGGACTGCCGCAGCGGAGGCGGTGGCAGCGACGAGGGAAGCGGCGGCGAAGTACTTCATTTTGTTGGCTGGTAGAGGGTAGTTGGATTGTGTGGAATTCGTTGAGAATTGGATTGCGTAGCAGAGTTGGAGAGATTCTAGGTTGATTTTGGATGGTGATCGAAAGGCGGCAATACTTTGGAGTCTTTATACAAGCGGTTTGTTTACCCCCGCCCGTTGGTCTACCAGTGTCGTTGCCTACCTGCCAGGTGGTACCCGCATGAAAGCCTCACATGGGGCCATGACGCCGCTGCCGACCTCTAACCGACAGGTCACGGACAAACAATCCATTAACCATAACCGGCTCCTACCCTGGCCATCAATCCCCGCCCAATAACGATCGTCCACGCTATCCCCCAATAACGAATTTTCCGCCGAAAATTTGGCTACAGACCGAATGGTCTGCCTACACATCGCCGCTCAATGAAAGTTTTTGGAACTATCGGGGCTGTGCGCCGTTTTCGTAGAACTTGGTTGGACATGGCGGATATGCAGAGTCGTGGTTGTGGAGCTATGACTTAAGGTTGTGGAGATGGATATTAATATCCTATGACGTAGACTCTGAAAACGGGCCGATCCTAGAATGGATGTTTCATGCGTTGAATGGGGGACTCGTCGCCGAGCTATGTGTATTTGTAGATTCGGCCGAGGCTTCGAGCTGTGCAGCGTAATGTAGCATTGAGGGTGGCCATGTCATGTAGCTAAAGCTATCCATAGAAGTCTCGAGCAAGACCATCCTATTATGGCAGCGAAGCTCGCTACCCCTTCTCCGCCCGACAATACATCGCGCTCAGCAACCCCCAACCTGCGTAACCAAGCCCAGCTTCCACGGAAGAGCATTATAGCTCGCAGACGCATTCGGATCAATCCCCTGGTACAGAAACCTCATCCCACAAGGCGTAATCTGCAACTTTTGATCTACCTCCGTCCTGATAACTTCCCCATGACTGATGCTCGTCGACCACTTCGTACCGAGAAACTCGACATTCGCCTCGCCTAAGAACGGATTCACTTCCGTCGCCGCTAGCGTGGTCCATGGGCCCGCGATGGAACTCGATGTCCAGGACCGGAAGTACCGGACACCACCTGCGGACGAAGGAGCGGCGCCGATGCATTCGACGAGGAGGAGGTAAGTAGATAGACCGACAGAGTAGATAGTTGAAGCCTCGAAAAGGTCGCCTTTGACAGGTTCTGAGAGGGCGATCACGGGGTCGCTCATGCCCTCTGGGAATTTAGAGACTGGCGTTTGAGAGCGGTAGAGACGGCCGTTATCGTCTGAGGAGAAGAGGTGACAATTTGCGTCGTCGCAGATAACCCACATGTCCACCCAATACCCTTGTTGGGGGATCAAAAGATTCTCCTCAATCAACTTTGGCGTCCCGCTATAGAAATGCTTCGGTGCCGTCCAGCCCGCAGGATTACTAATATCCTTATTCGTACTATACGCCGCGTTCCCATCCTGATAGATGAGATACCACAACTTCTGCGGCTCAAAGTAGAATACCTCGGGCGCAGCTCTATACCCCGTCCCGATGGCCGATTGATCAAGGTAGTAGAAAGGTGCGGAGCCGGCTTTGCTGAAGTCGGTGAAGTTGAAGTAGACGAGGTTGTAGCCTTCATCTTTAGCCGTGCTGGCGAAGACGTGGTAGACATTGTTGTAGGAGATTATGCTGGGGTCTTTGATGCCAGCGATGTTGCGAGTGTCCTTCTTGGGTGAGACGAGGATGTCGGATGACGTCCATCTAAAGGTGCTAGGGAGGGTGGTGTTCTGGCGTGGGAAGGTGCTGCGCGCTGCTGTCGCGGCCGCGAGGGCAAGCAGGAGGATTGAGCGCATGGCTGCTAGCTGTGATCTTGAACTCAGATGATCCTCTGGAGTGACAGTTGCTCGGTCTAGGTGGCCCTGTTATATGTCGTCCTGGTTCGTGGACGGCCAAACAACCGACCAACTATGACCTACATGGCATTGAGTGCTTCGTGGCGCTGTCCATATTGCATTACAGAATTGGCGCGGTTTTGGCGTTGTCGATGTACATTTTCCGACGGCGTGCGGACCTGTATTCGCGCACTTTAGGCTCTTTGGAAGCACGACCGCGACCGCGGTAATATGGCAGAATAGCAAGCCGAGCACGCGCCGGACATCGACCTGCAAGTGATGGTTATTCCGGGAATTGGCGCTGAGAATTCCGCCGTGTCTTTAATTCACGTAGAGCGCGTCTTCGAGCGGATGCAGTCAAGACGTCCACAGGCCTTCCGAGGTCATTGAAGAGTCGGCCGGTTCAAGCTGTTTGGCCCACATATCGACTCAGTTAGTGTCTATCGTTTTGGATGGTGACTGACTTTCTCGTTCAGTGCATAATGGAACTCGCGGATGAGGTGAAGAGGTGCAAGCTCTACCAGCAGAAAAGCGGGCTAGTCAAGTCACACTCTAGCGTATCTTCCCACGTCAGTGTAACGCCCTTGCATCCAGCACTCTGTTAGCAGATTCCGTACTGGAGTCGTTATCCCACCATGTCTGCTCCGGTTTTGGAGGCCGGTGTCACGGTGGTAACGCCGAAGGAACGATGCTAGGCGGCGACTGTCATTGCGCGCGCCATCTCAAACCCTTCATAGCATTCTGCTCTTGAAATGTTCTAGCTATGGTCTTTCATGCCTATGATTGAGCCCCTTCTTGCAACATTCGCTTTACGTCTTGGTATGGCGCAGCATTTGCAACCGGAGAATACTCGATTACTTGAAAGTTGCTCCTCGTTCGCCCTTATCCTCTCGGCTCTTGGCTCATACTAAACTCACCAACAATGCCATCGAAGAAGCGTTGCGCAGCCACGCCGTCAAGGAGCAATCGAGCCTGCAAAGCGAGGAAGGTAGATGCGGCTGCTGAGTGCAGCACCTCGACTGAAAATCCCTACCCTGACCTTACTGCTGAGCTGCCGTTCGATCAGACTCAGAGTAGTCCCCATCCATAGTGGGTGCCCAAGAGCCCTCCTCTGCCGCCATGGCATAAAATGCTGACCAAGATCGCACCATTCGCAACGCGCAAGAGTCCCTACTGCTTCGATTGCCAGTGGAGGTAAGGGACCAGATTTGGGAGCTTGCATATGGTGGGCGAACTCTTCATCCACCCGGCGACAAGTACATCAGAGACTGGGATTCAATGGCTCCACATTCCAAGGACTGGCGCGTATCTTACGTTGTCTGTCAGCAAAACTTGTCAGACCGAGAGATCTACGACATGAGTGTGGAAGGAGCAAGTGACGAAAAACCTATGGTCTGGAATTCAACCCGCCTCAACCTATTTGGAAACTACATGGGATGCCGCGACTGTCAATTGCTCGGCCCTGTCCTTGCCATTCCACGCCTTGTCCCGGCTATTTACAAGCAGCTCCTCGATGAAGGCCTTCCGATCGCGTGGAAAACCACCACGTTCGCCTTCACTTACTCCGGCGATCTCCAGCATTTCATACAATCTCAATACACAAGTCTCGGCCTGATTCAATATCTCTCCTTTCTACAGTATCCAGCCAGGTTGAGTTACAGTTATCACCAAAAACCCTCCCCCTAGAATCGGGCCTTCAAACCGCATACTCTGGCAGCATTCGCCTCCTTGAGGGGGTTAAATCTCACAGTAGGAAGCCACTGGTCGATCTCGAACGGCGTTTCCATGTACAAGGCTGTACCCTCTCATAGGGGAGAGCTTGACAACTTTGTTCGTCAGTTTCGGAAGTTCGCGCTCGTACCATCACTGACGACTGTCTTCATTTACAGAGATCGCGCCTACGATACCCTCCTCTCCATCGCCCAAAAGCGAGCACAGGCAGAGCAGATTAGGAGATTCCTCCTTCAGGACAGTGTCGGGAAACAAAAACCTGGATCTGAGCTTTCCTTCACTCTTCGGCGCTCAGAGAGAATCAAAAAATCAAAATAAATGCGGTGAGCGTTATCGCCGAGCGTGGGATTATCCGATAACGCTCGCAAGGAACTGGACAGCTCATTCGATTGTGGCGGTACGTTCGTTGATGAGAATCTTGGTAGACACGGGTATGCGCAGCATTGTGGGCGCTATTGATATTCAGGGGGATGACTGGGTCTCACGGCAAAAGTCGAGCTCAGGTGTCATTCCTGGCACACGTGAACTATTACTGTAGTGGCCAGTTCAGATAATTAGGTTCTCAGGAACCAAGAAAACTTTCCGAAGTTGCCTCTTCCGACAATACTGTGCTAACGAATCGATGTGCTAACGAATCGATGTGCTAACGAATCGATGTGCTAACGAATCGATGTGCTGACGAATCGATTTTTCGCTCACGTCGAGACGTCGCTTCGAAAGTTGCTACCCCCAGGCTCTTATGCGCTCGTTCAATTTTGTATCAAGGTTGAAGTAATGCCGAAGGAACAATCTGTTTGGGATGTATGTAATCAGATGCCAGGCTTCAAAATGATTACTCAAGCTACACTTCTGCATCTGGTTCGCCGGCCGCACTATTCCCTCCTAAAGCTTCAACGCAACGTCTGCCTCCCCCCACAAAACCTAAATGTTAAACCCTTGATCATCTCCGCTCTTTCACAATCCAATATGTCGCACCTTACAACCTCATAATTGCCTCCTTCGTAAGTCCTCAAAGCATCCTCATGCTGTCTGCTCTGAACCACATATATCCATCCATCAACCGTTGCGCTCTGCGCCCCTTTAACCAGCGCATGGTATTTTCCCCAACTCTTCAACTTTCCACGGCGCAGCACAGCATGTTCGAATGTGGGGCTCTTCTCTAGGTTGAGAAGTGCTGCGAGCTTCGACCCATCAGCTAATGTACCGTAGAAGAAGTACGGTACGGGATATTGGTCTTGTGTCGGCTCCGGAGTATAGTCGATTCGGTATTGTGGAAGTGTGGCGTCGATACCCAGAGTGGGCGCGATAGAGTTTGCCGAAAGTGCTTTCTCGGCCGGCCTCGGGATAGCGACGAACGTGAGCTTGAAGGTCTGGTATTTTTCATCAAAAGTGGCTCGGGCAGTGGCGTCAACTATGACGCAGGTCGAGGTTGCTTCTTCGTCAACAGCTATCTGAGGGTCTTGCCCGAGGTTGGCGGCTTCGCAGACCTTTTCGACGGTGTCAAGCGGGTAGACCAGCTTGAAGAGGTATTTCTGTTGCTGTGCGTCTCGAGCCTGTTTTGCGGGAGATGTCTTCTTCTTCTCCATTTTCAACAAGCGGGAAATGTGGTATGTATAACTCTCCTGGTCATGATCTTGCGTCTCTGCGGTGCCGCTGAGTAGCGCCCACTGCTCGTCTGAGACGGTCTTACGAGAGAAATTGTTCAGATGAGATTCCATCGCTCGCTCCGCTTCCTTCCGAGTGAGCCCGAAAAGCTCCATCCACCGTTTAGCGTTAGCGGAAATGTAGGCGTCTGGCGTGTTGATGCTAAGCTTGGCCATACTCTCTAGGGCGGTGAGAGATTCCATATCGGACACGGCGTCGGGTGTGTGTGCTGTGAATTGTGTCATGATCGTGAAAAATTGAGAATTTGGCTCGATGTAATGAGTGCGAATACCTCTCTGGATAAGCTCTGCTGAGCGTGTCGGTTTGAGGGTGTTGGTGAGTGAGCAGCGAAAAGCGGAGCGGACTGGTTCTTATACGCGCGGATGCCTTGAACCATAGCGTAGAAAACTACATTTAAGATCAACGGCTGCGAGGAATACTAACCGTAGGTATGCACTGGCTAATTCTGAACGGAACTTTGGTTGATTCGAAGCTGACAGCTCCGTTCGCCACGAGTGCATAACCGATCGGAAACAGCTATATGTTCCATCCAACGATATTCAATCATCATTACAGAGACTTCAAATGCAAACATGCCGTCGGTATCACCAGATGACCGTAAGAATTATGTTCTTTTGAAGACAATTTGGATGTATTTTGCGTCATTACAGAATGGATCAACAAGGTGAATTGTAACGCCAGACAAGCTGTTCTCCCCAATAAGCCTTGTCAGGAGTATTGGAATTGAAAGATAGTTAAGCACGATGCGAGACGTGATCTATCTTCATGTGTAGTCCCTTTCGGACCCCAACGACCGCAGACTCGGAAGACACCAATTTTCTCGTTAGTGGACACTAGGCTCCGTTATCCGCGCGGAATCGTCCAACTCACGTTCGTAGCTCGATGGTTGTTTGTACATCGGCCATGTTGAAGTCCGGAGTCCTGTTGTCCAGATGAGCGATTTCATTCGACCACCGCCGCGTTTCTGGGGTCTGTCAACATCAGCTCAGGAAGAGTGACGAAATTTGTTCAGGAAATGACAAGGGGTTTATCAACTAGAAAGCACTGTTGCAACAACGTAGACGTCCTCTTCAACAAGACTGCGGCCACCTCTAACCTGTGACGCCAGGTGTTCTCGACAACGACTCCTGTGCCGTAGTAAAGGATCCCCACTCACTCCACGCGAATAGATTTACAGGCTGGAACGGACACAGGGACAGTACGATTGGCCGAGTCAACAAAGGGCGGAAGCAGCCCTTTGTAGTGGCAAGCGAAGCAGCCCTAGTCGCAATCCTTCAACGGACGTATAGTGGCATGTTTTCAGTATGCTAGGTGACTGGATCGAGGCACCAGGGCGGTGACAACAGACACACCAGATGTGGATGGCGGGGTTGTGGTATGACGCACCAGCACCCCACCAGAGGCTCCTCGGAAAGGATACGTCGCTCCTGGTGAAGGCAGCGAGCAGTTTGAACACCGGAAACGCAGTCTAGCCGGGCATGGGAGGCGGACATGTGGAGGTGGCGCTACTGGACTCGAGACGGGCGCTGCGTTGTCGTTGGCCGTACTTGGGTGTAGAACCAGCGGCTGTGGCGAGCAGAGGCGTAGGCGGTCAGAAGGGCGTGAAAGCAGGCCAATGGCTATGGGTCTTCTTGCCGGGATTTGCCGTCGAGCGCACAAATGGTGAAGAAACCCTGCCGGCGCTGTTGGGCGTTTCGCCGTTGCCGTGGAGTCAGAAAAATTTGCGTTGCAGCACCGCCCAAAGCCGCCAAGAGGCGTGTTAGCGCCGTGTCGCTAGCGCCGTCTTGCCGTAGAGCCCCTCCTACTTAAGCTTGCACGCCCCGCGTCCCTCTTCTGCTCCTCGTCAGCATACCGATCTCCGAATTTTACAGCGAGACACTCTGCTAGTAAGGCGCCCTCCGCCGGAACCCCCCTCGTCGACGTCGAGCCGCCTCCGCTAACACGCCCAGGCTACTTTACACCGATCCCACTTCCAGCCTTCCAAAGTTCCTCTCAACAACCGCCATCATGGGGTGAGTCAACACGCACGCGCAGCCTTGGAGCATCCAGCGCCCGCCGCATCCCACCGCATCTGCACAGCATGCTAATGGCCGCCGCAGTAAAGAGAAGATGCACATCAACGTGGTCGTCATCGGCCACGTCGACTCCGGCAAGTCCACGACCACCGGCCGTAAGCCTCCCGCCTCCGATTGCTAGCGGGCTCCCCAACTCACGCGATATACAGACTTGATCTACAAGTGCGGAGGTATTGACAAGCGTACCATCGAGAAGTTCGAGAAGGTAAGCACGTCTTCTCATCACACGTCGTCGCGGGCTTCCGGCTGCTGCTGCCTCTGCGCTGGGCCGTATTTTTGGCTTATCGTGGAGGGGCAATTTGCATGGTGGGGTTGTGCGAACTCTTACGCGCTAGCGCTAGTCCGCATGTGGACGTTCGCCAGCCTCAACCCATGACGCACATTCTTCGTGCAGCGACAAAATTCTTCACCCGCCCTAGGGCTGCTTCTCCCAAGCCGCACCACGCTGACATCACGCGCAGGAAGCCGCCGAACTCGGCAAGGGTTCCTTCAAGTACGCATGGGTGTTGGACAAACTCAAGGCCGAGCGTGAGCGTGGTATCACCATCGACATTGCCCTCTGGAAGTTTGAGACTCCCAAGTACTATGTCACCGTCATTGGTATGTCGCGCCCCGACGCTCCACGCCGTGCTCTCGCTAACACGCCTCAGACGCCCCCGGTCACCGTGATTTCATCAAGAACATGATCACTGGTACCTCCCAGGCTGATTGCGCCATTCTCATCATTGCCGCTGGTACTGGTGAGTTCGAGGCCGGTATCTCCAAGGATGGTCAGACCCGTGAGCACGCTCTTCTCGCCTACACCCTGGGTGTGAAGCAGCTCATCGTCGCCATCAACAAGATGGACACCACCAAGTGGTCCGAGTCCCGTTTCCAGGAGATCATCAAGGAGACCACCAACTTCATCAAGAAGGTCGGCTACAACCCCAAGCACGTTCCCTTCGTGCCCATCTCCGGCTTCAACGGTGACAACATGATCGACAACTCCCCCAACTGCCCCTGGTACAAGGGCTGGGAGAAGGAGACCAAGACCAAGTCGACCGGCAAGACCCTCCTCGAGGCCATAGATGCCATCGACCCCCCGTCGCGTCCCACCGACAAGCCCCTCCGCCTGCCCCTCCAGGATGTGTACAAGATTGGTGGCATTGGCACGGTTCCCGTCGGTCGTGTTGAGACCGGTGTCATCAAGTCCGGTATGGTCGTCACCTTCGCCCCCGCTGGTGTGACCACTGAAGTCAAGTCCGTCGAGATGCACCACGAGCAGCTTGTCGAGGGTCTCCCCGGAGACAATGTCGGCTTCAACGTCAAGAACGTCTCCGTCAAGGAGATCCGTCGTGGCAACGTCGCTGGTGACTCCAAGTCCGACCCCCCCAAGGGTGCTGAGTCCTTCAACGCCCAGGTCATCGTCCTCAACCACCCCGGTCAGGTTGGTGCCGGTTACGCACCCGTGCTCGATTGCCACACTGCCCACATTGCCTGCAAGTTCTCTGAGATCCTCGAGAAGATCGACCGCCGTACCGGCAAGTCGGTTGAGAACAACCCCAAGTTCATCAAGTCTGGTGACGCCGCCATCGTCAAGATGGTTCCCTCCAAGCCCATGTGCGTGGAGGCTTTCACCGACTACCCCCCGCTTGGTCGTTTCGCCGTCCGTGACATGGTAAGTTCCAGCATTCGCCTCCTTTCTCAATTCTTTACTAACGTCTATCTCAGCGTCAAACCGTCGCTGTCGGTGTCATCAAGTCCGTCGTCAAGGCTGACAAGGGTGCCGGCAAGGTCACCAAGGCCGCCATCAAGGCCACCAAGAAATAAGCTATCGTGTCTCACGCAGCTCGTTTCCTTCTATCCAAAATCTCTAGCAGTTTAGTTCTGGGGATGTGGTGGCTTCGGTAAGCCGTGATGACTTATTGTTCATGTAATGCATTACGGTTGGGTGGGTGTCATGGTGTGGTCCTTCCATAGAGTTCATGATGATTTGAATGAATCGTATGGTCGGCAACTTCAATTATTTGCCACACGTGAAGTTCTTGATCGATGGTCACTTGTTTCATGATGGTTTTTGATGTGCACGGTGGTTCACTGAAGCATATACGTGTAGGTATTGTGTGGCATCTCAGCGCTTGGTGACAATGAAAATGAAGGGCACATTGACTCGGGATCAAGTACAACAACAATATTAGACGTACCCAATCCTTCGCGACTATTCTCATCTTCACATGAACGGCTTAACTTGCTCCTCACACCACTCATAGAACCTAGCACTTACACTTCTCTTCCCGTCTTCGCCCGCCACCATCTTACTCACATGCTCAGACACGCTTCCCTTCCTACCCCAAGGAATCACAAAATCGCCCTGTTTCACATCCGGTCCAAGTCCAGCATACAGTTCTGTGTACGCTCCATGTTTGGGGCCCTTGAACACGCCGGTCATGATGCCGCGGAGGGGCGCGGGGGCGTGGCGTTGGCGGTTGTTGCGTAGGAACCCCGGGTTGAGGGAGATGTGGAGGACGTTGTTGGGCTTTTGTATCAAGGCTGGGGAGGAGGTGGTGGTCGTGGTGGTCGTGGGTGATGGGGAAGGGGGAGGGGGCCAACGGCTGAATTCTTGGGCGAGGAGGTAATCACCCGCTTTTGTTTGCATGTAGTGTTGCATTCCGGTGATTTGTTTGGGGGCCCAGGAGTTTGTTCTAGGGTTGGAAGATTGGGTGGCAGTGTTAGAGGAAACGAGTTGCACGCCGCCGGACGGAGCCGATAGGTTGAGCAGGGAGGAGACCCATATGACGCGGATGGAGGTGTTTAGGTGGCAGAAGTACATTGAGACAGATTGCATGAGGGGGAGGAGAAGGTTTTTAAGGAGGAAGGGTGCGAGGCGGTTTACGCCCAATCCTAGATCGAAGCCCTTTGAGTTTACACACATCAGCATCGTTTCTGCATGTCTCACCACAATCTCGAGACCCCAAAATCTTACCCAAAGCTGGAGTGGATATTTACATCCACCGTCCTACCCCCCGCCGGCGGCGTCATAACCGCAGCGTTCAAGAACGGCACACCGAGTCTATACTCTTCCTTCAGAAAGAGCTTGACAGCTGGTTTGATCATTTCAAGGTCTGCGAGGTCGGCGATGAAGGGATTGAGGGGACCTTTGAGGCCCGGCAAGAGGAAGTGAGAGTCTGCGCGGCGGCGCTGTAGGAGGGTCGTGTGCGAGCGCCGATGTAGACGGTTGCGTGGAGGGTGTAGAGGGTTTTTGCGAGGGCTAGGCCGATACCGGATGTAGCGCCTGTTATTAGATAGACTTTGCTGGAGAGGTCGAGCAGATGGTTTTCTGTGAAGGTGGGGTTTGGGGGAAAGAGTTGAGAGTATGTGCTCATTTTCGGGATTGGTATGGTATGCTGGTAATTATCAACGGGCCAAACGCGAGGTTGTGTAGGATCGAAAAGGGAGGAGGAGATGAGTTAGGAAAACAAGACTGAGCATGGAAACGATACGATGGTTGTGGTTACGATGATTTGAAGCGCATCCTCGATCCTATTGCGAAGAATCCGAAACGCATATGCTGTTTTCGGACCCGACGCGTTGTAGCCGTTGTCCGTCCGTGGCGTATTTCTGAAGTTGCACAACCAGGGTTATGCGTAGTTGAAGTTCAGAAGATCAGTAGTAAGGTCTCCAAGATGCTGCCGTACGTGGAAATATCGTGGTGTTGCGTGGTCTGTGTTCAAGGCGGAGCAGTCAGCCATGGCGTGCTATCCCGCTTTGAGGACCGCCAAGGAACGGCGGAGAAACGTTCTGCGCTGGTGAAAATTCTTAGCTCAGGATACTGAAGAGAGGGTGGCTGGAGCTTTGAGCGATTAGTAGGACGGGATGAGATGAGCTGTGAGGCGTAGTTGCCACCAAACATTCACTAGCCGCACCACGACAACTCCTGGCCTAGCGTCCTTCGCTACTTCCTTCCCAGACACCCGCATCACATTAAACATCCCACCTGCACGCCATGTCGGCAGATCTCTTCGCGGAATTTTCTGCCCCGCCCGCGAGCCAACAGCCGCCTCACACGGCAGGACGTGGACAGACTAAGGCTCAGCCCGGGCCGTCGTTCAGCTTCTTCGATGATTTGGGGGGCACTGAGGCCCCCGCCCCCGGACCGATTCCTCAAGAGAATTCGCAGCAATCATTCGCAGGCTTTCAGAATGGGGAATTTGGGAAGAGCGAAGTAGGCGCGGAGGATGAGAGTGATGGTTGGGGGGAATTTGAAGGTGGGACGTCAGGGTTCGAATCGGCACAAGCAGCAGCACCAGTATCGGCGCTTCCTTTGAAGCATGATCCGTTTGCATTTCCGATACCGAATATATCGCAACCTAATGCATCGAATTGGCTGTCTAATCCCGTTCAGAACGATGCGTTCGCCTTTTCGGCACCTACACCGCCGACGTCAGGGCCTCCTTCGCAGATTGCGTGGTCGGCGACATCTACTCTAAATGACCCATTCGGAATTCCAGGACCTCAGACATCACAGCCTTCACAGACTGTATGGCCATCGGGTTCTGCTCGGAATGACCCCTTTGGTTTTGGAGCAGCTGAGCCAACACCGTCATCACAAGAGTCATGGACGCGAGCTCCAGTTGTCAAGGCAAAGAAGTCTGCGGATCCGAGCGTGCTGTTTGATGCGGAGGATGACTTTGACGATGATGATTTTGGAGACTTTGAGGGGACCGCGGAGCGGGATGTGACTGCTGCTGCACCGAGTGGTCCCGGTGAAGCGGCGGATCTTTTCGGGGCCCTGAATGTGTCGGCGCGACCAACCGCTCCAAGAACCTTCTCGGGGAAAAAGAGCCCGACGAGTGGCTTTGGCTCTGTAGCCCGTGAGAAGGAACTAAAAGCTGGCTCACCACCACCAAGTACTAAGCAAGGTGAATCATGGGATACGTTCGACGATTGGGAAGCGTCTATCCCTTCAAAAGCACGGGAAGAACATTCCAGCAAGCCGAAACGATCGAGTATCAGTGTACCTCCCAAGTCGTCCAATACTCCACCACAAGTCCTCTCCCCAACATCCGATGACCCACGGCCTGGAGAGCTTCCACCTACGAATGTACCACCACCTGCAGTCTTGCTCACACTATTTCCAGCATTATTCACCGAAGCCCAAACCAAGCTGTTCAAACCAATGGCCGCACAGACTCTCCCGATGCGAAACAAGCTGTTGTCGGAACCTGCTACCATCGCCTATCTCCAGGGTTACATGATGCTAGCATCCGTAGCAGCACAAATCATTGCCGGGCGCAAGCTACGCTGGAAGCGAGATCAGCATCTGTCTCAAGGCATGCGGATAGGTCCGGCATCTTCACGCGCTACTTCTGGCATGAAGCTGTCGACGGTCGACAAGAGCGAGAATATGAAGGAGGAGAGGGAGGCATTGGATGTTGTGCGGGCATGGAAGGACCAGGCTGGAAGGCTACGGCACGTGGTCTCAGCAGCGAACCAAATCAAGGCTGGCACGTTGGGCGTCGTGCCGGATATCCAAGAGATGATGCCGGTCAAGGTGCTGAGGCAGGGAGAAGGCGGGGTGCCGGCACCGCAAGCATGTATGCTTTGTGGGCTGAAGAGGGACGAGCGAGTTGGAGCCGTTGATCAAGGAGTCGAGGACAGTTTTGGTGAATGGTGGGTCGAGCAGGTCAACATGCATCGAGGTATGATCGACCCAGCACCTTTTTGCCATAGGTGGAAGAAGTCTGAAGACTGACATGCCCTACAGGATGCCGCAACTTCTGGAATGAGCACAGAGAGAAGCTGAGGCAGCGATGAGAATTCGAAACGACCATGGCAAGATCGGCATGGATGCTCGACACGTGCTAAAGCCTGCAAATCAAGCCGCGAGTTGTAGCGATTGGCGAGACAGTCGACGCTAACCCGCGATCTGGCACGGGACGGAGAAGCCCACACTCGGCATCTATCGCGCATCTGATGCGGGAAGACATGGAGAAGAGTTGCGACGGAGTCCTGGCCGTTGGTTTTTTCCTTGCCATGTAGTGCGCGGGCCGGACCTGGCGATTGCATGCTGTCTTGTTGGTTGAGCGGCGCTGGACCCTGAAGCGCGGCGCTGAAAGAATCCAAGGCGATGCTTGTGCATGTCTGCCCAGCATATGACCTGCCAACTGACCTGCAAACAGCAGTCTTCGCGGCTTCTGTGCAACCCGTATCCCTGAGCCCATGCACGTTGTGTGCAACACGTGGTCGAGATAGCCTTGTGTCTTCCGTGTTCCATGTGAAAACGATCGTGTCCCGCTCCGGACGCGCCTGGGTACGTCTCCTGGCGGACGTCTGTGCGGGGTGATTGGCAGAACCCCCAACCGAACTTGTAGATGCGCTACAACATGTTCGACTGGTTCAAACCCGTTCAATCGCATCTTGTTGCCTTGACTCTTGTTCGTTCCGCATTGAACCTGTCCTCGCACCCACTACCCATCGCAGCTTGACCCGCCACGCCCGCCACGCCCTCGACGCCCCTAACGCGACCCCTCGGCGCTGTCTCCCCCGCCATCAGCGCTGCCACCCACCTGCATCTTCTCCGAACGCGGCCCGGCTACCGATCGCGACGTATCCTCTGTGCACCAGCTTTACTTGGCCGCCGTTGACCCGCTGCTTTGCTGCGGTAACCGATCCGAGACAGTCTCTTCTGCCTCTGGACAGGCACCGGGAGAGAATAAATGAGCAGGCCACATGAAGATGGTAAGCGTCTTCTGACCTCCACCGCCGTCACGCTCCGCTTTGCACTTTCCACACGCGGCGTCTGTGTCTTGCGTGGCTGTGGCGCCCTCACCTTCACCGCTGCTGCTGCTGCTGCTGCTGCTGCTCTGATCCGATCCAATCCAATCCAATCCCATCCCGCCCACGTCCTGCGACTTTCTGCCCGCCGCGCCGAAGAACTCTGCCCCCTCCCCCCCCCCCCCCCCCCCCCTCC